>Ga0315282_10002546_pt1 | contig 33414 bp, 26 predicted proteins | sample YL17G07_20_MG_FD_203693 | JGI IMG/M metagenome (GOLD analysis project Ga0315282, IMG submission 203693) | Sediment microbial communities from Yellowstone Lake, YNP, Wyoming, USA - YL17G07_20 | ecosystem: Environmental > Aquatic > Freshwater > Lake > Sediment | place: USA: Wyoming | collected...
ACGGCTTCTGGGGGCCGCCACGCACGCCGGCGATGGCCGCACGACTTGCCGATCACGCCTGGAGCCTCGAAGAGTGGCTCATGCATCCATCTGTTTCCCGTTCAAGCACATAGGGACACGAGGGAATTCTAGGGGGCCTGGGGAAGTATGGCGAGCAGGAACGGAAGGCGAAGAGAGTGCTTGAGGCCTGCCGGCGAGTTTTCGGCGAGGATGCAGCCGAAACCCACTCGGCAACGAACAACCTCGCTGGTGCCTTGCGAGCGCAGGGCAAGTTCGCTGAGGCCGCCAATTTGCATAGGAAAGTCATGGAGATCCGGCAGCGGACCCTCGGCAAAGAGCACTCGCTAACCCTGTGGTCGATGAGCAACCTGGCGAACGCCCTGTCCCAATACGGCAAGCCCGCCGAGGCGGCGCAACTCCACAGGCAGGTCCTGGAGGTGCGTCAGCGGACGCTCGGCAGGGAGCATCCAGACACAGCCGCGGCCATGAATGACCTGGCCATCGACCTGCTCCGCACTGCCCATTACGCCGAGGCCGAGACGTTGAGCCGAGAGGCCCTGGCACTGCGCGAGCGGCTACTCGGCAAGGACCACCCCGACACGCTCAACTCCCTTACCAGCCTGGCGTCCGCTTTGATGGACCAGGGCAAGTTCGCCGACGCGGGGACGGTGCACCGGCAAGTGCTCGAAAACCGCCGGCGCGTCCTCGGCGATAAGCACCCCAGCACCCTGGCGGCCATGCACAACGTGGCCAACAACCTGGGATGGCAAGGACTGTACACGGAGGCGGCTCAGATGTTCCGGGAGGCCCTCGATCTTAGCCGCCAGAGCCTAGGTGAGAACCATCCAAACACCATCACATGCCTGCAATCGCTGGCGCGCGTCCTGAAGGAGGACGGCAAGTATCCGGAGGCGGAGCAGGCCTACCGGCAGGCCCTAGCGGCCCACGAGAAAGCCCTGGGGCCCGAGCACCCCACGACGTTGCGAAGTAGGATCGGTCTCGCCGGCCTGCTGAACAAGGAGGCGAAGTATGCCGACTCAGAGGCCCTGGGCCGCCAGACACTCGAATCTAGCCGACGAGTGCTTGGCTTGCAACACATCGCCACCTTGGACTGCATGGCCAACCTGGCTTTCGCGCTTCAGCAGCAGACCAACTACGCCGAGGCGGAGAGACTGCTTAGGGAGTCAGTTCAGATTCGCTGGCGCGTGCATCCTCCGGAACGCTGGGCTACACGAGAGATTCTAGAGTTGTTGAGACAAGCCCTGCTGGCCCAGGGGAAAGAGAACGAGGTCGAACCGCTGATGAGGCAAGCCCTGGAGATCCACACCCGAGCGCTCGGCAAGGAGCACCCGGATACCCTGTGGTGCATGTGTGGCCTCGCTTCGGCATTGGAGATGCAGCACAAGCACGCGGATGCGGAAGCGCTGCACAGGCAAGTCCTGGAGTTGCAGCAGCGGCTTCTCGGCAAGGAGCACCCAGATACTCTCGAATCGGTCGCGGAATTGGCGATCGACCTGAGCAATCAGGCCAAGTGTGCGGAGGCAGAGCAGTTGCACAGGCAAGTCCTGGAGGTGCGCCAACGGTCTCTGGGCAAGGAGCACTTGGAAACCCTGTGGGCCATGGATGACTTGGCCGGGGCTTTGCGAGGCCAGGGCAAGTACCACGAGGCGGTCAAGCTTCTGAGAGACGCGCTTGAAATTCTACTGCGGAAGTGTGGTAAGGAACATCCCTACACTTTGAGGACCTTGTATGACCTGGGGGTGGCGCTATCCGGCCAGGGTAATCACGCGGAGGCCGCAGACCTGTACCGGCAAGTCCTGGAAATCCGCCGTCGCAAGCTCGGCAATCAGCACCCGGATACCCTCGAGTGCTTGCAGAACCTGTCGGGCGCCCTGGAGGCCCAGGGGAAGAAGGACGAGGCGGCGGCGATCCGGGCGCAGCGCGAGGAGTGTCTCCGCCGCCTGCGCGAGAAGGGAGCCGCCCCCGCGCCCGCGGAGAAGGCGGCGCCTCCGCCAGCCGGTGAAAAACCGGCCCGGTGAGCAGGTCCCGGACAGCGGCGCCGTTCCTGCTGGGCGGCCCGGCTCTGAGACCCCGTTCAGTGCAACTCGACGGCCGGGAGGTCTGGCGAAGACCAGGTGACGGCGGCGGTGACCGGCAGGAGTGCTTCCTCATGCTTTGGCCGTAAATGCCCTCAGGGCAATCAGGTGGAACCACGCATATGCCCGCATGAGCAGGCCCCAGGGGGGCAAGTGAGCCATGGCACGTCACGACAGGACCAGCATCGGCGGGCCGAAGGGGGCCTTCCAGTCAACGCACTGGAGCCTGATCGTACGCGCACGGACGGACGACGAGTCGCAGCGGCGCGAGGTGATGGGCGAGATCCTCGGCCGGTACTGGAAACCCGTCTACTGCTACCTTCGCCGCAAGGGCTACAACAATGACGAGGCGCAGGACCTCGTGCAGGGGTTCTTCGAGGAGATCGTGCTGGGCCGCAACCTCGTAGAGATGGCGGACCGCACGAAGGGGAGATTCCGCGCCCTGCTGCTCCTGGCGCTCGACCGCTACACGACGAGTGTCCGCCGCGCCCAGACCGCCCGGAAGCGGGCGCCCGGTAGCGGCCTGGTCAGCCTCGACGCGTCGGAATTGGCGCCGGCCTGCGAGCCGTACAGCCAGGCCACTCCCGAGCAGGCGTTCACCTACACGTGGGCGGCGGCCCTGCTCGACCGGGTTCTGGCCGACTGCGAGCGCGAGTGCCGGGCGGCCGGCCAGGCGGTCCACTGGGAGGTCTTCCGCGATCGGGTCATCGGGCCGATCCGGGACGACGCGGAGGCGCCGTCGCTGGCGGCCCTGTGCGCCGCCCACGGCATCCCGAACGCGGTAGTCGCCTCGAACATGATCGTCACGGTCAAGCGCCGGTTCCAGGCAGCCCTGGCGCGGCACGTTCGGCACATGGTGCACTCGCAGGCGGAAGTCAAGGCAGAGATTCAAGACCTGATGGCCATCCTGTCCGGAGGCGGCGCAGGATCGTAGGCGTTCCTGCGAACAGACCAGGGGTGGCGGGGCGGGTCAGGGGCCCCACCGTGCATGGCTCAAGAGGGAGGCAGGCGCATGGCAGACGCGTCGACGGTGGGCCTGGGTCCCGAGCGGCTCGCGCGGCTTCTGGCCTTGGGGGCGAACACTCCTGGCCAGGAGGATAAAACAACAGCCGACATCCTGCGGGCGTGGCTCGCGAGCCCGGTGTCCGTCAACCCAGCCGAGGAATGCTCCGTGCCGGCACTGCTTCACCGGCCCTGCAAGGAGTTGGAACCGCTGGCCGGCAAACCCCTCTCGACGGTTCTGCTCGATCCTGCCGCCGATCCGGCCGTGATCGTGACGCTCAAGGACTACTTCAAAGCCATATCCCTGCGGTGGAAAGGTGGCCCGTTGTACAGTTCGGCGGTGGCGCTTTACTATGCCGCCATAGCCGCGGCGCTGGTCCTGCAAGGCTGCAAGATCACGTCGCACTCGTACTACGGCCTGGGCCGCTCGCTGGCGACGCTCGTAAAGAAGCCGTGGCTTGTGCCTGAACTGGCGGCGCTCTTTGCCCAGGCCCTCGCTGTCTGCGTGGCACGGATGACCACATGAGGCCTGGCAGGTGGAAACGGGTAGCGAGGCCGGGCGGCGCGGGTGGCGACAACCCGCAAGAGTACTTCATTGTTGGCAAGCCGTACGTGCCCAAGTAGCACAGGGCGGCGTTAGTCAGGAAAACAGCGGCCGGTGAGTTCTTGCCGCGAAGCAGAGTCCTCACCGGCCCGGCCTGGGCCAGACGCATGGTCTGCGCGCCCGGTCCCAAGGCCTCGCCACTATACCGCAGACCGCACACGATTGCCAGTAAGGGGACTTACCATGATCAGCGCAAGAGACGTGGCGAGGACAGCGGTTGTGGCGGCGTTGGTGATTGCGGCCTTAGCAGGGGCAGCGAGCGCTGCTCCCTGGAGTTTTGCGGTCATCACCGACACGCATCATGCCGGCAACGTGAACCCGGACAACACCGGCAACATCGCCGGCGGCGTGAGCACCGTGCAACTGACGCAGTTGACCAACGCGCTCTTGAACGAGCCGATCGATTTCCTGCTCGTCAATGGCGACCTGGTCCAGCGCTACCCGAAAAAGCCGGTCACCGACATGAATGCGACCCAGATGGTCAGCGGCGAACTTGCCCTGTGGAAGAGTATCGTCCAGCCGCTGGTTGACAAGGGCGTCGGCATCTATCCCATCCGGGGGAACCATGACAAGAGCGCGCCTGCCAGCGTCTGGACGGCGGCGTTCCCCACCCTGCCGGCCAACGGCCCCGCCGATGCCGTGGGCCTGACCTATTCCTTCATGCATGAGGGATCGCTCTTCCTGGGCCTCGACGAATACGCGACCACCGTCGGCGCGCGCCTGACCGTCCCCCAGGCCTGGGTGGACACCCAACTTGCCACCCAGCCCTGCAACCACATCTTTGTCTTCGGACACGTGGGGGCGTTCCCTCAGGAAGCGGAGACCGGCCTTTCGACGACCGAAGATGCCAGCGGCAACAAGTTGCTCGACCCCGCCGGCATCGTGGCCCGCGACGCTTTCTGGAGCACCCTTTCCTCCGCCTACGTCGACATATATCTGGCCGGGCATGAGCACCTCTACGCCCGGGCCGAAGTCCCGGACGCCAATCTCGTCAGACCACTTGACCAGCAGACCCTGCAACTCATCTGCGGCGTGAATGGCGCACCCCCGACCGGCACGGGCGCCACGTACTGGGAGACCGATAAAGGCATCACCCCCGAGTACGAGGACCGCGATCCCACCCACGTCGGTTACCTGCTGGTCACGATCGATGGGGACTACGGGACATGCCAATACAAGGTGCGGAACAGCAGCACCGGCGTTTTTGAGACCGTCGATTCCTTCACGATCCCAGAACCCGCTACGATCTCGCTGCTGGCCCTAGGCGGCTTGGCACTGCTGCGGCGGAGGCGGAACACGGCGTGACCACGCAGCCGGGGTGACAACAACCCGGAACATTACTTCATTGTTGGGACGCCGTATGTGCCGAAGTGGCAAAGGGCGGCGTTGATCAAGAAAACAGCGGCCGGTGCGTCTTGCCACAAGCGTAGTGGCGGGCGCGAGTTGGGCACTCGGCGATCGCGCAAAGGAAAGGCCGCCCGAAGACGGCCCTTGAGATTTTGGCTCCCCGCTCCGAACGCGTTTCAAACGTTGGTGGACCGGTTTGACATTAGAGCCGGCGGCAGATTCTGGTAACACCTTAGCACAGGACGCGTCCTGCCACAATCGGCCCTGCTCTCGCATGTGCTCCCTGGCCTCCTGCCGGATGACATCATTCTTGACTAGGACGCCCCCCTGTTCTGCGGGTGCTGGTCCGAAAAAGGGAAACTCTTCGCCCGCCGCCACGTACTTTAGGGGGAGGCCGACATGAACAAGACTACTGTCTGCCTGAGCCTTGCCGCTTTCGCCGCGATTTCCGGTTGCAGCGTAGGGTCGCCGGAATCGATGATCCGGGCATCGCGTTCGTAATTCACATCCTCTTGGGCCCGATGAGAAAGGACTACCGTTCGAGAAAGGCGAACCCAAGCGGGTTGCCCATGCTGTTGAAAGCAGTTTCCGGGAACTCGATAGGCGGCTGAAAGAGAAAAAGGAGAATGGCTTGCCCGGGGACACGTTGGTCGAGATAACCCCAACCATGGACTGCAAACATCGTTGGGTCGTCCGCGCGTGCAAGGCCGCGCTGGCGGCGGGCTTTCAGAACGTCGAGTTGGCCTTCCCGCACGAGTGACCCTGCAATCTGAAGCACCGTACGCGGCCGCCATGGGCCGAGCGAGAAGAGATTACCGGAGGGCCTATGCCTACAGCCGGCGCGGGGTATCGACGAGCGGCTTCCTTTGCCGAGATCGGCCTGGTGATTTTTCTTCCGCTATTGCCTGTGGCGTGTCAGGGAGGGCCTCGCTCGCTGGTGGTTGTGCTTGAGGGCCAGGGGTGCTTTAGGGTAGACGGCCAGCCCGCCAATACGGAGAACCTGGCCGCTGTCGTGCGCCGAAGCGTGCTTGATGAGAAGGGCTCTGCGAATCCCGGTTTCATCCTGAGCGCGCGGCCGGGAACCCCGCAGAGCGCGGCGTTCTTCCAAGCCGCCAAACCGCATGACGTGCCCTACGAGGATTTCGCGCGTGCCATCATAGCATGCGGAAACACCCTCATACGGCGGGGCGAACTTGCAGGCGTTCCGTTCAGGATTCCGCATGCCGATAGTCCGAGGGCGATCAGTGACAGGAAGACTGCACGTATCGCCGACCTCAGGTTCCTGCCATTCGAGATCCGCGGCCAAGCCGATATTGAGGCTCTCTCGAAGCACAAGAACGAACTCAGGAATCTGCTGATGCCAATCAACCCTGACATGGAAATGCCTCTCAGTACAGTCCTGAAAGTCGCCAGGCTACTTCACGATGCCGGCGCGCGGGTCGTCTTCGCCATTCCCTATGAAAGCGCAGGAGACAAGCCCCCCAGGATCGTCATCCAACGCGCCTACGTGCTGCCGGCCGGGGCGCAGGAAGATGAAGTACACTTGATCTTGCGGGAGTTTACGGGTCAAGCCCGCAACTTCTTCGGTATCCCTCTTGGGGCGGAACCGTGCAAGGTGGTGTTCATCTCCGACAGATCGGGCAGCATGACGGATAGTATTGACCTCCTGAAATATGCGCTCAAGCGGGCTATCGGGCAGTTGACCGAGGCGGACATGTTTGACGTTCTTTTCATGTCGTCCGGCCCGCCCGCCGAGATGCCCACGCGCCGGCTCGTCAACGCCAACGAACGCAACAAGCAACTGGCCTTCGATTTCATCGACAGCATCATCCCCCAGGGTGAGACCGACCCCGTCGGGTCCCTCAAGCGGGCCTTCGCCCTCCAACCAGACGCGATCTTTATGCTGACCGATGGCGGGTTCTACCGCGAAGTCGTCGACCTTGTCAACCGTCTCAACGTCGGCAAGCGCGTCAAGGTCAACACAATCTGCTTACTGTACAAGAACGGCGAGCCAGTGCTCAAGGAGATCGCCGAGCAGAACGGCGGGACCTGCCGATTCGTCTCCGACGCGGACCTGGCCGAACTGGCCCGATAACTCAAACCGGTGCAGGGCGTTGGCAAGAAGGGGCGCGGCAACGTGGGGGCACGGCATGTTAGGGCTTCACAGAATTCATTTTTCGGACAGGAAGTTCGGGATGGTACGCCCGGCAGGACTCGAACCTGCAACCTTTGGTTCCGTAGACCAAAGCTCTATCCAATTGAGCTACGGGCGTATCTAAGTTGGGTGATAACACTACGCGTTGTCAAACGACCGACCGCACGCGGGATTGTACCGTTTCGGCCCCTTCGCTGTCAATCCCGGGATGCCTTGCACCACAGTGCGCAAGTTGCGGCGGGGGGCGTGCCGGCCGGCGAGAGGCCGCCCCGACAGCGACGCACTGCCCGGCGGGCGGCGCCGCCCTCACAGGCGCCAGGGGCTGCGCATCGGACGGTCGAGCATGCGGTTGGCCTCAGCGTCGCCCGGGAACTCCTCCTTCACGGGGTCCCATTTGAGTTTGCGGCCCAGGCGCATCGCGATGTCGCTCAACTGGCAGAGGGTGTCGGAGCGGGCGGCCACATCGATCGGCGCGACCGTCTGGCGGCGGGTCCTCACGCATTCCATGAAGTTCTGCTGGTGATGGTTGCTGACGGGCAGGTGGATTTCGTCGGGGGCCAGCGTCCGCCGCAGCAGCGACTTCGGGTCTGCGTCGAACGTGCCGCCCAGATGCCGCTCTTTCACGAACACCCACCCGTCCGTCCCCTGAAAAAGGACACCCAGGGGGTTCCTCTCGCCGTCGGTGAAGTTCATCAGGACGCCGTTGGCGAACTTCAGGTTGACGTTCCAGCCCGTCGCGCAGTTGCACAGGCCGTCGCGCGGGAACTCGCCGGTGCCTTCCACCTCCACGGGACCGGTCAGGTCGGTGCCGTTCCCCCAGGTCGCCATGTCGATGGTGTGGATGCCGCAGCCCGCGATAAAGCCCAGCGCGTAGTCGCTGATGTGGAACCAGTGGCTGTTCGAGACCCGATTCTCGGTATACGGCGCCCAGGGGGCCGGGCCGAGCCACAGGTCGTAATCAAGCCAGTCGGGGACGGGCATCGGCGGGTAGTTCCCCGAAGCCACGCTGTACCGCGACCCCACCTTGATGGTGTGGATTTTGCCGACCCAGCCGTTCAAGACGGCCTCGCAGGCCTGGCGCGTACTCCAACTCGAACGTTCCTGCGTGCCGAACTGGAAGACGCGGCCGTACCGCTGGACGGCGTCGCGCAGGGCCTTGTCCTGCCCGACGCTCAGGCCCAGCGGCTTCTCGCAGTACACATCCTTGCCCGCGCGCACCGCCGTCAGGGCGTGCAGGACGTGCCAGTGATCGGTGGACGCGACCACCGCCACGTCGATATCCGGGCGGCCGGTCAGTTCCCGGAAATCGACGTACGCGGCACACCCTTGGTTGCGGTAGTGATTGTTGACGGCGCGCTGGGCGTTTTCGCGTGCCGGCCGCTTGACGTCGCACACGGCCACGACCTGAGAGTCGGTCAACTCGAGGAAATTGGTGAGGAGCGCCGACCCGCGGCCGCCTACGCCGATGTGACCCACGGTGATGCGGTCGCCGGCCGGCGGGCGGCCCTCCGCCCCCAGCGCGGTCGACGTGATCATGTAAGGCGCGGCCGCGATGCCCCCCGCGACGGCGGCTGCCCTTTTCAGAAACTGACGACGGCTCAGTATCTTATGTCTTGCCCGGTCCATCGATGGCCTCCCCTGAAGAACCGCGTGCCCACCCCTGTGGGGATTATACTGCGCGGACCGACCGAAGTCTCGTGAAGTTGTCACCGGGCAGGGACGACGGGCGGATGCTACGCCGGGTAGCCCACGGTCTGAGCGAAGAGCACACGCTGTTCCGGCCGCAGTTTCAAATCCGCGGCCAGGCCCGCGCGGTTACAGTTGTGGAACCAGGCAGCCAGGCCCTGGGAGGCGGCAAACAGGTAGACGTTTCCGGCAATCAGGCCCGTGGCGACGCCGTAATACATCTTCTGGATCTCGGGGTCCTTCAAGCCCGGTTCCTGAAGCCTGGCCTTGCCGTACTTGTCGATATCCACAACGAAGATGAGATTCACGGGCGCGGCGGCCGCGCCGCCCTGGCGCCCGCGTCCCCCCGCCTTCGCGCGATGGTCTCCGGCGAGCACAGGGGCCAAGCGGTGCGGGGCCGCCTCGTACAGGTAAACGCCTTCGGGCAGGGCGACGTAAAGGTCGATCTCCTGCGAGTTGCTGGCCGAGGCGGCCGTTCTTCCGACCTGGCCGAAGGGCCCGTTCTCGCGGTTCACGCCGAAGGCAGCCCAGAGAAGATTCGAGAGCACCTGCGGGGGGAGTTTCTCCGGGCTGATGCTGCGGATCGTCCTTCTTGCCTGAAGGGCCGCCAGCACCGACTTGCCGCCGTCCGTCTGAGGTTTCAGAAGCGCCATCGGTTGCAGGTCCAGGGCGGCGCCGGGCGCCGTTGCGGCCTCCTCGGCTGCGCCGGGCCCTGCGGCGGCCAGCACGGTCAAGGCCGGGACGGTCTTCAAGAATGTTCTGCGGTTCATAGGATTCTCCCATCTCTGTTTGGGCTGCAAAGCCAGGGACGATGCCTGGATTCCATATTCTCCTGACAAACGGGAGGCCCTTTCCAGCAGAAGACACGCGCCCCGGTCACCGTGATGTCAGATTCAGCGGGTTGACGCTCGCGCCGTAGCCCTCGGCACAACGGCCACGGTCGGCCAGCGCTGCGCCTGAGAGAGCCAGGGCCAGGCAATCGTCGCCGCCTACAGGTCTTTCGGCGTCTCGCGCTTGACGTCCCATCGCTGGCGGAGGCGCACGGAGTCGGCGCCCAGTCTGGACCCCTTCGATTCACCTCGCGACCCTGTACACTCGAACCGGATCTTGTGCGGCCCGACGGCCAGGCGGCGCTGGCCCAGGTTCAACTCGCGGACCTGGACCGATGAATTGTAGAAATCGGTGGCTCCGCGCACCTCCGCGCCATCCAGGAGGATGCGGTAGATGCCGAAATCGTACGAGAAGGTCATCCGGAGCGTCAGTTGCCGGAGTTCATCCTTTTCGACGGGGAAGGTGAACTCGACCCATGCGCCGGCCCCCCGCGTGTTGTTGACGAACAGTTGCCCTTCGCCGGTCCACTCGTATCCCTTTTGGAGCGAGAGCGCCGCGCCCTCGGCGCCGGCGGTCTTCAGGAGGTCCTTGCCCTCGATCACCACGTCGAGATTCGGAAGCCGGCGCTCGGCGGCCGGGGGCAGTTTGGCGAACCGCTTCGGCTGGCCCACCTGGTACCAGAACGCGACGCTGGCGAAGTCGTCGTTGCGTTCGACGAACCCCTCGTGGACGCCCGCTTTCAGTTCGTCCTTCGAGATCCATCCCGCGTCTTCGATCTCGACGCGCAGAGACTTCGTGAAGCGGACCGGGTCGGGCAGGTGCCACCGGTAGACGGTCGTGCGCCACCCGACCGAGTCCCATTCGCCTTCGAGGATGGGGACGCCGAAGTACGGGTATGTGCCCGCGGCCATGCCCCAGGCGTTTCCGACGTAGTCCTCGGTTCCGGTGCCCCAGAGGCTGGGGGTCTTCTCGCCGTCGATGTGGAACTTGTCGTCGCCTTCGCCAAACCAGGCGGGGCTGCGGGCGCGGACGCTCAGGACGGTGCCCACGTAGTGGCCGCAACCCTCGGCGTCGCAGATGAGGTAATCGCGCCCCGACCCGACGGGGAACTCCTGCCGATACTGCGCGCAGAAATACGGCGTGCCCGCCGGCAAGGAGTCCTCCTTCAGGTAATCGATCTGGTAGTAGAAGGAATTGAGCGGCTTGGCGCTCTGGTTCTCGATCTCGATGCGGGCCGACTTGCGGAACGGCATCGGCCAGTAAGAGTTGTAGGCGTCGCCTCCCTCGACCAGGACGGCGGCGGAGTTTACGGCGGCCCGCTGGCCGAATCCGGCGGCAAAGAAATCGCCCACCGGAGACTCGACCGCCGGCTCGGCGGCGCCGTCCCAGTAAATCCGCAGCACCAGTTCGGAGTGGTCGGCGTTGCCCTCGCGGCCCAGCCAACTGGGACCCGGTTCAGGAAAGGTCATCCAGATATGTTGGATGGTTGCCGGACCGGCGATGTCGGCCAGCACGAAGGTCTTGCCGGGCGGGATGACGCGGTTGTCCCAGTTGCTCGAACGTTTCGGGGCGGCAGACGATGCCCGGGCCGAGCGGCCCGGCCGAAGCGCCGTCAGATACCCCAGGGATCCCCCTGCTCCCGGCGATGGTATGGCATAGCCCTCCCGCCCCGCCCCTTCCTTGCCGCCGCGCGCCCCCGTGCACGCCGCGGGGAGAAACAGCACGATGCACGCCAGCCCGCCCAGCGCGAGACCCTGGCAGAGATGCCGCATGTCAGACCTCCTGGGGATTGGGGAGCAAGTCCAATGCCGCCAGCATAGGGGCTTGCCGTCCATAAGGAAACGTTTTCTTGGCGGTGAGCGCGCCCGAAAGGTCGCTGGCGGACCGAGAGCGCCGCGGGTACAATCGGTCCAGGTCGGGCCGTGCCGAGGCGCCGGTCGCGGAGCGGCCCGTTTTGAGGAGAAGCCATGAGTACGAAACATATCTTTGTGTTGATTGTCGTCATCGGCGCAATGGCGGACGCCGGCCTGGGCCAGGCCGCCAGGGAGTTCGACTGGATTCCGAGCGGCAAGATCGCCGTCGGCGACGACGCGTCCGAGACCGCAGCCCTTTACCGGTCCGACGCCTCCGCCGTGATTCGCACGGAACTGCCGTACCAGAGCGGCCGCAAGGTCGCCTGCACCGGCCGGCAGGTGCGCCAGGAGAGTTTCCGTGTCAGGATAGCCACCTATCGCGGCGGCCCCGCCGGGGGCACGATGGTGATTCGTCGCCGGTGGGACGCCGGCCAGCCGCCCGCCACGCTCAAGGTCGAGGTCGATGGCGCCGCCCTGCCGGCGTGGACCAGCCCGGAACTGAAGGGCGACCGCCGGTGGGTCGACCTTTTTTACGCCGTGCCGGCGAAGGCCCTGATGGCGCCGGACGGCAAGTCCGTGAAGCCGGAGGTCCGTGTCAGCATCGCTGCCGACGCGCCGGTCGCCTCGTACGAGTACGCGGTCTTCATCACCCGCGACTGGGACGTCCTGGGCGAAGAGCGCCTCGGGCCGATCGCACGCCGCGAGGGAGACGACCCAAAGGCGGCCTACCTCTCGGCCGTGGCGGCCCTGGGCGAGACGGATTACGAGGCAGCCTTGAAAGGCTTTGCCAAGGCGGCGAGCGAACCCGGGGGCGAACTGGCGCGACTGGCCCGGCGGATGGCCCGCCTCGTGCGGCTACGCAGGGCCATGGACCCCCAGAAGGCGGAGATGACGCCGGAGGCGTTCCGGGCCCACGACTTGCTGGGCCTCTACGCGGGGGCAAACGGATTCTGGGAAGAGGCCTTCGACGAGTTCCGCAAGGCCGTCGCGTGCCGGCCCGCCGATCCCGACGCCACCTACCGCCTGGCGGAGGCGATGGAGTACAACCGGATTCCAGAGGAGATATGTGCGCCTGTCTTCGAGCGCGCCGGTAGCCTCTATGACCGGCCCGACACGCACGTCGAGGACGTCCTCGTGGCGATCCACACGGAAGCGGTCAAAGACATCTGCGGGAACCTGTCGCTTGCGAGCCTCGAGGCGCTTTACCGCGACTGGCGGATCGTGGAGCAGATGGTCTACGGAGCGTCGCGCGGGGCGTGGCGGATGCGGACCACCTACCGGTTCTGGGGACCCGGATCGGTCCCCTGGGTCATGCAGGCCGGGTGGATCTTCGAGCCGCCGGACTCGGAGGTGCCCGTCCGCGGCACGTATGACTACTCCATCGGGACGGCCGAGTACGGCAGCAGCCACGCCGGCGGGGTCGACTGCGGCGTCTCGGGCGCCGGTGGGGCCCAGATAGGGCCGACCCGCGGCTGGGAAGTCCTTCTGCACGAGTGGAACCACGAGTTCGACTGGGTCTGCGTCTTCGCCGGGCAGGTGCCGGGGTTCCCGGTCACGCACGACTCCGACGGGTGCGGCAAGCAGCCGATCGTCAACATGGGCTGCGGCCACAGGTCAGCGATGCATTACTATATCAACCCGATGCAATATCGGCGGCACGAGGCCGCCGAACCCGAACTGGCCGGCAACCACATCAAGACCTGGAGCGCGGCCGAGTTGACGCCGCTGGCCGCATCGGGCGACCTCGAGAAATGGCTCGTCGAGGGCAAGTGGATGAAGGCCGAGGAAGTGGCGAACCTAAGGAAGGAATGGTCCGCCGCGCGAGACAAGGACAAGGCCAGGACGCCCGACTGGCCCGACTGGCTCCGCGCCCGCTGGAACCGCGTCAAGGTGATCGACCGCCTGGCCAGCCCGAAGGAGGCCGACCTGGTGCTGGACCCTGGCGCCGTCAAGTGGCAGAAGTTCGAGAGCAAGACCGACTTTGTGGACCTCCTCAAGCAGTTCCCCAAGGCGCCTGAGAAGTGCGTGGTCTACGCCCAGACCTTCATCTGGTCGCCGAAGAAACAGGAGACGCGCCTCTGGCTCGGGTTCAACCCCACCCTGGCCGCCTGGCTGAACGGCCGCAAGATCTACGACGCTCAGTACTACGCCTGCGCCAAGTGGGAGGACCTGAACCGCACCGACATGCTCGCCAACACCGCCAAACTCGAATCGGGGTGGAACCGCCTCGTCTGCAAGGTCGAACGCGGCGGCAAGGGATGGGGGCTCTCCGTCGGCCTCACCGCCCTCGACGACTCAAACCGGCCCGTCGAGGGCCTCAAGTACCAGAACTCCGTCCCATCGAAACTCGTGGCTCTGTGCCAGCCTCCGAAGGTCGGCCCGCACTACACGTGGGACGAGGTGAAGGACGATTACATCGAGATGCTGCCGACCTTGACCGAGCAGGACCTCCAGCGCCTGACCGGAATCGCCGGCCTGAAGTCCAAGGACGACCTGTTCTACCTCGACGTGGGGACCCATCCCGCCGGGGCACGAGTCCTGGTCGGCCCGATGAGGACGCCCGCGCCGAAGGACCGCGAACTGAACAATTTCCTCGACTGGGACAACGAGGCGGCCGCGGCCGTGCGGTACCAGAAGGACGGCAAGCCGCGCGACCTGCTGCTCGTGCGGCCGGAGTACTTCGACGAGTACCTTGAACTCCTCAAGGAGGGCGATGCCGGGCTGGCCGCCGGGGGCCCCAAGGACCGCCTCCTGGGGACCGTGAAAATCGAAAACCCCGCCTACGCCAGCACGGGCAACCGCGCGGGGAGGCGATATGTGCTGGTCATCGAGACCTTCCTCGGCGATTACCCGCTCGACGAGCAGGACCTGCTGGACCTGAAGACCAAGTAGTCCTGCAACGCCAGGCATCGCGGCGGGTCTCTCGCCGGGGCGAGTCTTGGACCTGACCGCCGCGCGGGGGAAATTGCTGCGTTTCCCCTGCCCGCCGCGCCGACGTTTTGCCGTTGGACCTCGCCTGCGGCGGCCCCTATAATGCTCGGATAAAGGAGACAGAGTAGGCCGGGGCGAAGCCCCGGCAATCAACGGCCCTGGCGCCACCAGGAAGCCGGGGCGGCGTCTTGGCCTACATGTGCCATGCCGGGAGACTCGGAATCATGACTTCGCTTGATCGGCCGGCGGCGGCCGAACTCATCCCGCGCATCAGCGCCCTGCGCCAGAAGCGCCGGGCCGTGATCCTGGCGCACAACTACCAGTTGCCGGAGGTCCAGGACATCGCCGACTTCGTCGGCGACTCGCTCGCGATGGCCCGCCAGGCTACGCGCGTGACGGCCGACATCATCCTCCTTGCCGGCGTCCAGTTCATGGCCGAGACCGCCAAACTCCTCAATCCCGACCGGATGGTCCTGATGCCCGACCCGAACGCCGGCTGCCCGATGGCCAACATGGCCCACCCGCGGGAACTCGCCGAGGCCAAGGCCAGGCACCCCGACGCCGCCGTGGTCACGTACGTGAACTCCTCGGCCGCCATCAAGGCCATGAGCGACATCTGCTGCACCAGCGCCAACGCCCTGCGCGTGGTCGAGTCGATTCCGCGCGATCGGCCGATCCTGTTCGTGCCGGACCACAGCCTCGGCGACTATGTCGCCCAGACCACCGGCCGCGACAACATCATCCTCTGGCCGGGCTTCTGCCCGACGCACCACCGCATCCTGGCCGAACACGTCGCGGCGCGGCGGCGCGAGCACCCCGACGCCGAGGTCTGCGTCCATCCCGAGTGCACCCGCGACGTCCGGGCCATGGCCGACTTCATCGGCTCGACCGGCCAGATCCTCCGTCACGTGCGCCAGTCGTCCCGGCAGGCGTTCATCATCGGCACAGAACTCAGCATCTGCCACGCCTTGCGCAAAGACAACCCAACGAAGACCATCATCGAGGTGTCCCGTTGGGCGGATTGCCCGAACATGAAACTCAACACGCTCCAGAAGATCCTCTGGTCGCTCGAGGACCTGCGCTACGAGGTCACGGTTCCCGCGGACGTGGCGGGCGCGGCCCGGCAGGCCATCGAGCGGATGCTGGCGGTATCGTAGCCATGAGCGACCCCCCTGCCGCTTCCCCGCCAACCGTTGCCGCCGCGGGCCCCCGCTCGCCAACCGCCCGCGCCGTGCGCCTGGTGGACCTGGTGGACCTCGAGACGCTCCAGGCCATCCAGGACGGCTTCTCGGAACTTGCGCACATCGCCGCCAGCATCCGCGACGAGGAAGGGCGCCTCGTGACCCGTCCGAGTTGCGCGAACCGGTTCTGCGAACTGCTGGGCGGGCCGCTCCACGACAACGAGGCCTGCCGCCTGTCGAACTACGCGGCGGCGGCCGCAGCGGCCGCCCAGGGGCGAAACTCGCCCATCAAGTACGTCTGCCACGCGGGCCTGACGCAGTTTGCCGCCGCCATCCACCTGGAGGACCGCGTCCTGGGGACCATCGTCCTGGGCGACCTGCCCGAGCGGCCGCTGGCGCCTGAGCAGATAGCCGCGCTCGCCCGGACCCACCACGCGAGCGAAAAGGAACTGGCGGCCGCCGCTGCCGAACTCGCCGCCACAGACGAGCACCAGATGCGCTCCGCCGTCGCGTTCCTTCAACTCCTGGCCAACACCATCACGCGCCTCTGTTACCAGCAGGCGGTCCTGCGGGAGACGGTCGACGAACTGCGCCTCCTCTCGGAGACCAGCCGGCTCCTTTCCTCGACGCTCGACCCCGACGCGGTCCTCGACAACGTCGTCCGGACGATGGCCGAGGTCATGCAGGTCAAGGCGTGCAGCATCCGCCTGCTGAACCCCGCGGGGGACGAACTGGTGATCAAGGCGGCCTACGGCCTGTCGCCGCACTACCTCAAGAAAGGCCCGGTCCTGATAGCCGAGAACCCGCACGACCAGGCGGCCCTGGAGGGCCATATCCTCACGGTCGCCGACATGCGGACCGACCCGCACGTGCGGTACCGCGACGAGGCCGCGCGCGAGGGGCTCGTCGCGAGCCTGGCGGTCGGCCTCATCGCCAAGGGCAAGCCCCTCGGTACACTGCATATCTATACTGCCGAGCCGCACACGTTCACGCCCCAGGAAGTGCGCCTCTTCCGCAGCGTAGCCGACCAGGCGGCCCTGGCGGTGAGCAGCGCGCACCTGGTCGAGGAAGTGGTCTCGGCCCGCCAGCAGCAGCGGGAACTGGCCGTGGCTGCCAAGGTCCAGCAACGCCTCCTGCCGGCCCAGGCGCCGACGATCCCCGGCTACGACTGCTACGGCCTCACGGTTCCGTCGCTGGCGGTCGGCGGCGACTTTCACGACTGGATCGAACTTCCGGGGGGCAACTGGGGCATCGCCGTCGGCGACGTGGCCGGCAAGGGCGTCCCGGCGGCCATCCTCATGGCGGGCGTCCGGGCCGCCCTGCGGGCACAGGCCGAACACGTCTACGCCCTCGACCACATCCTCGACCGCGTCAACCACAGCCTGGTCGTCGAGGCCGAGACGGTGGAGTTCGTGACGCTCTTCTACGGCGTCCTGGACTCGGCCGCCCGCCGCCTGACGTACTGCAACGCCGGCCACGAGCCCCCCGTCCTCGTCCGCTCCGGCCAGGTCAGCCGCCTGCGGACCGGCGGGCCGCTCCTGGGCGTCAGCACCGACGCCAAGTACGAGTACGAGGCCGTCGAACTGCACCAAGGCGACACGCTCATCCTGTACTCCGACGGCGCGTGCGATGCCGCCAACTACCAGGGCGAACGGTTCGGCAGGGAGCGGCTGCTCGAGTCCATCCGGCGCCACGCGGGCCACGGCGCGAAGCGGATCGTCGATGAGATTCAGTGGGACATCCGCCGGTTCACGGGCCTGGCCCCTGCCGCCGACGACATGACGCTCCTGGCCGTCAAGGTGTTATAGCGCCGCGGGGGACGCGGCGCGCCAAACCAGCGCGCCCCGCAGGCGAGGCGGCCCAGTGGCGCTGCCAACGCAAGTCGCCCATTTGGCCGCCCCGCCTGCGGGACGCGTGTTGTTTGTCGTTCGAGGCCCGCGCCGGCTTCGAGGCCCCCGCTACTCGGGCTTCACGACCACCGGTTCCCAGGGCGGGACGATCTTCTTGGCCTCTTCCGATTCAAGCCACTTCTGCCACGCCGCCTGGCTGAAGCCGAAATCTCTCCCGGTGAGCGACTTCAGGGCCGCCAGGATCTCCGGGTGCTCGGTCCGCACCCGCTCGTAGGTGGGCGACACGTGGCCCTTGTCGCCCATCGCAATGGTGGTCTTGAAGTCCACGACGCGGACCTCGGGCAGATCGATGGTGGCGGTGGCGATGCCCATGGCCGGCACAGCGGCGGTCACCGTCGAGTGGCGGAACGTGGGGATGTCGCACGTCTGGCACCGCAGATCGAGGGCCACCTGGCAGTCCCACACGTCGGCGCCCGTCAGGCGGACCTCCTCGGTCACCAGCCGTTCCACGAGGAGCCAGATCGCCCGCCTCTCTTGCAGGGTCGCCAGGGCCGTGGCGGCATGGTCGCGGATGGAGGAGACCTCATCCAGCGCCAGGTGGGCCATCAGGCGGTTCGTCGGCCGGTCGCCGGTCCACCGCTTCAGACCCTCCACCGCACGCTTGCGGTTCGTGGCGTTGCCGTCGCCGGCGGCGATGTCCTGGAGGTAAGCCTGGGCCACCTTCGAGTTGTCGGCCGCGAACTGGTTCAGCGCCTCGACCAAGAGGGCCCGTTGCTTGGGGTTGGACGCGTAGAGAACGTTGACCATCGGGCCGATGGCTTTTTCGTCCTTGATGGCGAGGATCTTCTCGCGGCCCTTTTCGAATTCGGCGGGCGCCGGCGCCCGCAGGTGCTTGATTTCAATCAGGCGGATTTCCTTGAGGCGTTCCAGAAAGACGGCCTCCGCGGCCTGGTCGGGCTTCTTCGGGGCCTCAGCCTCTTCGGCAGCCCAGACGCGCCCGGCGGCAAACAGCAGCACCCCCATCGTCAGGCCCAGCGCAAGCGCTTGGCGCATGATAAACCCTCCTCTGCGTGTCCACACCTTTTGACGGCTCGCGCCGCACCTTATTGTACGAAAAGGCGGGGCCTGCCGGTAACCGCTGCGCACTTTTCGCGTCGCCGTGGCATCGTTTAGCCGCGGCCGGTACGGCCGCGAGAATTAGCGTCGGCCGCCTTCAGGCCGGCGGCCAGCCGGCCGGCCTCGGCCGCCCCGACCCGCAAGGCCTGCTTGTTCAAGTCGAGGATCTCGCGTTTGCCGGCCGCCGCGCCGAGTTTGTGCTCCAGGAGCGTCACGACCTCCTTTTCGGAAGCCAGCCCCTTGAGCATCGCCAAGGCCCCCAGGAGGATCATGTTGGCCACCCGCACATCGCCCATCTCGTTGGCGAGGCCTGAAGCGTCGATCTCGACCAGCCGCGCCGTGCCGTGCGCCCCGGTGGGTCTCACCATGCCGCAGTTCGAGAGGACGAGGCCGTCGGGCCGCACGAGCGGGGCGAACCGGTCGTACGACATCTGGTTCATCACCACCAGGCACGTCGCCTCCTCGACGATGGGGCTCGCGACGGGCCGGTCGCTGATGCACACGTGGCAATACGCCGTGCCGCCGCGGACCTCCGTGCCGTACGAGGGGAAGAACGTTACGTAGCGGCGGCCCATGAGCAGTTCCGCCACGAACTTGCCGAGGGTCATCAGGCCCTGGCCGCCGAAACCGGAGAAGATGATGCGTTCGTCCAATGTTAAGCACTCCTATCCGGAAGCACCTTCCCGGCGTTGGCCCTCGAAGGCCCAATGACCAAGCACCAATGACCAATCAAGAGACAATGCCCAATGAAACGTAACCAGACGCCCGCGTTTCGCCAAAGTGTTGCGCACACGTTGCCGCTTCATCGGTCATTGCCGTTTGCCGTTTCATTGGTCATTGGTGCTTGGTCATTGGACATTTCCGCCGGGTCCGCCCATTTGACATCCCCGTTGTGTCCGCCCCGCGCATCGGCTACCATAGAGTAGGGAGGCAAAGACGCCCCTTCAAGGGGAATTCGACCAGGAGAGCACCATGGCCCGTCTGTCGCGACGAGCGGTCCTCAAGGGCGTCGGGCTCGGCCTGGTCCTGGGCGCCACGTGGACGCGTGGCACATTGAGAGGAGAAAGCACCATGCCGGGGACATCTGCCAAGCCGCAAGAGTTCGTTCTGCCGCCGCTTGCGTACAAGTCGCTCGATCCGGTGATCGACGACGCCACGCTCGCCCTGCACCACGACAAGCACCATGCCGCCTACGTGGCGGGCGCGAACAAGGCCCTGGTTGAACTCGGCAAGGCCCGCGACGCCGGCGACTTCGCCCTCGTCAAGCACTGGGAGCGGGACCTGGCCTTCAACGGGTCCGGCTGCGTCCTGCACACGCTGTACTGGGCGAGCATGTGGCCGGACGGCCGGGGCAAGCCGGGCAACTCGCTGGATGACGCCATCGACGCGGCGTTCGGATCGCAGGCCAGGATGCTGGCGCAGTTCGCCGCCGCCACCAAGGCCGTCGAGGGCAGCGGCTGGGGCGTCCTGGCGTGGGAACCCACGACAACGCGCCTGGTGATCCTCCAGGCCGAGAAGCACCAGAACCTCACGATCTGGGGCGCGGTGCCCATCCTCATCTGCGACGTCTGGGAACACGCCTACTACCTGAAATACCAGAACAAGCGCACCGACTATGTCGATGCCTGGATGAAGATCATCGACTGGGAATCGGCCAGCGCCAGGTTTGAAACGGCAGTGACGAAGTGACGCAGTGACGGAGTGACTAAGTGACTGAGTGACGCAGTGAGGCAGTCATTCCGTCACGGTTCTCCTCAGTTACTCCGCATTCCGCAACCCGCAGATGAATCGTCGACTCTTTGGTGATTCCCGGCGGCAAGATCTCCCACATCCACTTTGAGCCAGAGAGGCTACGCCACTATGGCGGTTCCGCTAGTATTCGACGTGGGTAATAATTGAATGATCTGTCATCATAGTAGTCAGGGAACACACCACCACGCAGAGTCATATCCTTCGGGAAAGGGGCAATGCTCTTGAGAACGAGATCGCGCGAATCCAGTAAGACCTGCGGGTCCGCCAACCAGACCACCCGCGGCTTAGTCAACCTAAAACTCACACTATAACAATGCTCGCCCATATCCAGGGCGGCTGCCAGCACTAACTCATGCTGAGACTCTGTCCTACCGTCACATTTAGTCACAGGCTCAACCTTAATATACAACACGAAGAATGGATGATGGCCAGCCCTAGAGCCATATCGCCAAGTGCTCGGATTCTGGGGGCGCCAAACGGCTGGATTAACTTGTAGACCTAAAGCATATCGGATGGCGTACTGGGGAGACCAGTCTGCGTCTACGAACGACGGCGAAGACCAATAGTTGGAGCCCAAGAACCCAGATTGCCACTCCCAACTTCTTTCGAGTGGCGCGACCCCCTCAAACGCCTTATGCATTCTCGCTGCAATCGCGAACATCAAAAGGTCCTTTTCCAGACAATTGGTGGGAACAACGACCTCCGCCTCACCCGGATTGCCGCCCGGATCGAAAAACAACAGCGTCTTGTGCATTCTACTCCTGCCCGAGAGGGCATCATCAACTCGATGATTAGCCGCCCTGAATAACTCACCAAGAAGCCCCATTGCTCGCCTCCTCGCTGACGCTCGGAATGACAGCAAAGGCAACAACGCTCTCAGTCACTCAGTCACTCAGTCACTCAGTCACTTCTTTCCTCAGTCACTCCGCCACTTCGTCACTCCGTCACTCCGTCACTCCGTCACTCAGTCACTCCGTCACTGCGTCACTTTGTCACTTCGTTACGTCCTTAACAACCCCCGGCGGAAAGAACTTCTCCATGCATTTCTGGATGTACTCGGCCGCCTTAGGCGGGGGGACCCGCCAGTAGGTGGGGCACGGCGACAGGACCTCGACGAGGCTGAAGGCCTTGAGGTCCCTCTGCACCCGGAAACTCTTCTTGATGGCGTTCTTGGTGCGCTGGATCTCCTTGGGCGACCCGATGACCGTGCGCTCCAGGTAGGCAGGCTTCTCGAGCGAGGCCAGGAGTTCGCACACGCGGATGGGGTACCCCTCATTGACGATGCTGCGGCCGGCCGGACAGGTGGCGGTCTTCTGGCCGGGGACGGTGGTCGGGGCCATCTGGCCGCCGGTCATGCCGTAGACGGCGTTGTTGATGAAGATGACGCTGATGGGTTCGCCGCGGTTGGCGACGTGCAGGATCTCGTTGGTGCCGATGGCGGCCAGGTCGCCGTCGCCCTGGTACGAGAAGACCAGTTTGTCGGGCCGGGCCCGCTTGATGCCGGCGGCCACCTCGGGCGTGCGGCCGTGGGGCGACTCGCAAATGTCGATATCCAGATACTGATACATCAGGACCGCGCAGCCCACCGGCGCCATGCCGATGGCCTGGTCGCGGATCTTCCACTCGTCGATGATCTCGGCCAGGATGCGGTGGACCACCCCGTGCCCGCACCCCGGGCAGAAGTGCGTGCGGTTGGCAAGGAGGGCGCGGGGGCGTCCGATCTTCATTCTGGGAACTGGTTGCTCCATTTCCAAGTCCTCGAGCAAAGGTGACTAGGTAACGAGGTGACGGGGTAACTAGGCAACGGCGAACGGCAGCGCCCCTTCACCTCACGCCTCGCGTCTCCTGACGGAGGCCATGAGCCCTGCCAGGAGCGCATCGAGTCTCCGCAAGACCGCCCGCAACTCCTTCAGAGGCTTGCCCTCGAGCCAGCCAAGTCGCCGAGCCAACTCGGCATGGGTCTGGAGTTCAAACAGGCTGCCTCTGGAAATCTCAAGGAACCGGCGGAATTCAACCTTGTGCGCCCGGCCGAAGCCTTCCGCGATGTTGGCCGCCACGCTGACGGCCGCTCGCCTCATCTGCGACACCAGGCCGAATTCCTCATTCCGGGGGAGTGTGCCCGTAACGCGGTAGACCATCTCGGCGGCTTCCATCCCCACCTGCCACGCCACCAGATCGCGATAGGTCCGGATTGCAGGCCGCGTCTCATTCATGGGCCTTCCCTCCTCGCTGTTGACCCAGTCACCTAGTTACCTAGTTACCTAGTCACCAAGTCACTCCTGCGCCAAAGCCTTGACCCGCCCAAGAACCTCACGCACCGTCGGCACTCCCCCGCCCGCGCGCCAGCACAAATCCACGGGGCGCGGCGTTCCGTAGAGCGAGAGTTTGACGTCGTCGATCATCTGGCCCCAACTCATTTCGACCACGAGGAACCGGGCCCCGCGACCGGCGGCGACCGCAAGGGGCGCCGCGGGGAACGGCCAGAGCGTGATGGGGCGCACCAGGCCCGCCCGGATGCCCGCCTCGCGCGCCAGATGCACGGCGTCGCGGGCGATCCGGGCGCTCGTGCCGTAGGCCACGAGGACGATCTCGGCGTCGCCGGTGCGGTCTTCCTCCCATCGCACGAGTTCGCGCTCCATGCGGAGGTACTTCTCGCGCAGACGTTTGTTGAATTCTTCAAGTTCTCCGGGCCGCCAGTAGAAACTCTTGACGATGCGTTTCGGCCGGCCGCCGGCCGCCCCCGTCAGCGCCCACGGATGGTCCTGGACGGCCGGGAGGTTCCGCATCGGCGGCAGGACCACCGGCTCCATCATCTGCCCGAGTTGCTGGTCCGAGAGGACGAGGACCGGGCACCGCCACTTCTCGGCCAGGTCGAAGGCCTCGTAGGCCAGGTCGCAGGTCTCCTGGACCGTGTGTGGCGCCAGGACGATGAGGCGGTAATCGCCGTGCCCGCCGCCACGAGTCGCCTGGAAGTAATCGCTCTGTCCGCATCGCACGTCGCCCAGGCCCGGCCCGCCGCGCTGCACGTTGACAACGAGGGCCGGCAGTTCGCTTCCGGCGAGGTAACTCAGCCCCTCCTGCTTGAGGCTGATGCCTGGCGACGAGGAGGAGGTCATGGCCCGCCCGCCGGCGGCGGCCGCCCCATGCACCAGGCTGATGGCCGCCAGTTCGCTCTCGGCCTGGATAAACGTGCCGCCCACCTCCGGCATCCGCACCGACATGTACTCCGGCAGATCATTCTGCGGCGTGATGGGGTAGCCGAAGTAGAAGCGGCAGGCGGCGCGGACCGCCCCCTCGGCCGCCGCCACGTTGCCTGTCATCAGGATCTTCTCGCGCGTGGTTGCCGGCACGGCGTGAACCTCCTTCTTGGGCAGGTGCGGGAACATCTTAAGGCCGGGCCGGCGGCAGGGCAATGCGAAAACGGGGGCGACGCGCAGAAGGCGAAGAGCCACTGGCACTGTAGCGCTTCAGGGTTGGGTATTTGCGCGGCGGGTCAGTAGAGCCGCCGCGCAAAGGGATGGGAATAGCCGTGTCGCAGATGCTCACTTCGCCACGGCCACACGGCAGGCCTCTTCGCAGTACTCGAGGTCCAGGGCCACCTGGTCGATGTATTTCGGGAACAGGCCCACCGAGATCGCATCGGTGGGCTTAATGTGCGTGAAGGCGTAGCGGAAGGCTTCGCGCACGTCGTCCTGAGTCCGGCAATGGCGCGTGCCCGCCAGCACCTTGAACGCCACGCACGGCTTGTCGAGGCCGCGGATCGTGCGGCACATGGCGTCGCGATCCTCGGGAAGGTACTGCTCGGTGCCGTAAGCCGAGCGGCCGGTAATGGCCATCGACTCGCGCGCCACGCGCGAGAGGTTGTAGACGCAGGGCACGTAGAAATCGAGGTCCCAGCAGTGCTGCTGGGCGTAATCGACGATCTCGGGCTGATGCGTGCCGAGGCCGACCGCAACGCCCGCATCGCGCATGCACTTCAGGTAATCGACCGTGTCGCCGATGCGTCCCTCGCGCCAGAACTTGTCGGTCTGCGTGCCGTGGTGGTAAATGGCTTCGACGCCGGCGGCGGCCATGACGCGGATGTTCGAGAAGACGTCGTGCATCTCGCTGGCGGTCTGGCCGATGACGTTCATGCGGCCGCCCTCGCGGCGGTGCAACTCGATCCAGTCGAGCATCTCGTAACTGCCGCGGATCATGATGGTCCGCACGCCCAGCGCCTCTGCCCGGCGATAAAGGGCCAGGACGTTCTCGGTCGTGAAATACTCGCGCATCTCGGCGTTGAGTTCGTTGCTCCAGTGGCTGTTGGCGCAGGGCGGGTTATGGCCGATGATGAATCGCGAGACGCGGACCTTCCCCAGGGGGACCGTGGAGGTCGGGCCGCACGGAGAGGGACTTTCGCAGGGGGATGCTTCGGCAGCCATCACGCCTCCTGCGTTTCCCAGATCTCGATGGCCGCGTCGGGACACACCTGGTAGCAAAGCGTGCAGCCGATGCACTCGGCATCGCCCTTCGGCCGCGCGGGGCGGACGCCGATCTGCGTCAACTCCCCGGCCATCTCCAGCACGCCCTTCGGGCAGGCGTGAACGCAGAGTTCACAGCCTTTGCAGTAATCGGTCAGGATTCGCACCTGGTGCGCCATTGAGAGTCCAGTGACTGAGTAACTGAGTCCTGAGTCCTGAGTCCTGAGTCACTGAGGGCTGGCCAACAAACCCCCATCATTGAGGCGATGGTATGATACGGGCAATTGGACTAGGTGGTCAAGGCTTACCTTTCTTGCACCATAGGAACCCTCGACCGGGCAGATCCGAGCCCTTCGGATTTCCTCTTCAACGCGCCTTGACCGAGCGCAGCAAGCCCATCAATACAGCGTCGAGTTCTCGGGTGACCTTGCGCAAGTCGTCCAAGGGCTGGCCCTTGAGCCATCCCAGCCTTCGCGCCAACTCCGCTTGTGTCTGCAACTCAAAGAGGCTGCCACGGGACAACTCGAGAAATCGCCGGAACTCAGCCTTCGTGGCCCGGCCAAAGCCCTCTGCGATATTCGACGGCACACTCACACAGGCGCGTCTCATTTGCGAGGAAAGGCCGAACTTCTCCTCGGAAGGAAACGCCGATGTGGCACGGTAAACCTGTTCCGCGATTGCCATACCTCTTTGCCACGCTATCAGGTCGCGGTACGTGCGGATCCTGCCTGGAGATTCATGTTCGGGCACGTTGGCTCCCTCCCCCTGACTCACTTCGTTACTCAGGACTCCGGACTCAGTCACTGCCGTCATCCGTACTTCGGTCCCAGTCCCCACTGCAACTTTTCGCGCAGCGTCGAGAAAATGGGGCGGTCGCCATTCTGGACCAGGAGGAAGGAGTTGGCGGCGCGGCGGATTCGCACGCGGTCGCCGCGGGCCAGGCGGCCGCGCTCCTGACCGTCCAGCACCAGCATCGCCTCCTTCTGAAGGCCGCAGGGCTCCAGCACCACTTCGCTCTCCGGCCTGAGCACGATCGGCCGATGCGTAAGCGAGTGCGGGCACACCGGCACAAGGACCAGGGCCTCCAGGCGGGGGGCGAGGACCGGCCCGCCGGCCGCAAGGCAGTACGCCGTCGACCCCGTCGGCGTCGAGACCAGCACGCCGTCACCGAAGTAGGTGGTCACCGGTTCGCCGTCGACCGAGGCGGAGACGGCCAGCATGCGGTGCGGCACGCCGCCGGAGACGAGCACGTCGTTGAGGAACAGGTGCTCCTTCGGATCGCCGTCACGAGTCTCGCAGCGGGCCGCGAGCATCATCCGGCGCGACAGCGGCATCCGCCCGGCCGCAATCGCATCGAACTTCTGGCAGAATTCCTCGGCCGAGAACTCGGCCAGGTAGCCGAGTTTGCCCATGTTGATGCCGATGACGGGTATCTCCTGCCCCGCCAGCATGCGGGCGGCCCGCAGGATCGAACCGTCTCCGCCCAGCACCACGATCAGGTCGGCTGTGGTCGCCAGCGGCTGGTCCGAGAGTTCCATCGCGTCGATCTTGGCGCGGTCGCGCAGCCAGGGGCACAGCGTCTGCGACGCCTCGCGGGCGCCGGCCTTATCGGGGTTGACAAGAATCAGGACGTGTTTCACAGTTCGAACCTCCCAGCCATGCTGACCTCCTGCCGCGCGCCCTAAGACCCCATTGAAAGCGCTTTCGCGCGGGACGCGATGCCCTCGACGCCCAGCCCGGCGGCCGCTAACTGGGCGGCGCGCGAGTCCTGTTCCACCCACTCCTCCGGCACGGCCAGGCGATGGATCTTGCGCGTGTCCATGCCGCGGGCCTCGGCGGCCTCGAGCGCGGCCGACCCGAACCCGCCGGGAAGCGTGTGGTCTTCGACCGTCAGGATCCACGGCTGTGCCTGGACAAGGCTGGCCAGGAGTTCCGCGTCAACGGGCTTGGCGAACCTTGCGCTAACGACTGTCAGGCGTCGGCCCTCATCTTGGAGCCGCGCGGCCGCCTCCATCGCGGCGGCCACGGTGGCCCCGAGGCCGAAGATGGCGCCGTGCTTGCCTTCTCTCAGGACGGCCGCCCGGCCCGCCGCCACCGGTTCGGCCGAGAAGTCCGCCGCCGGGACCTGGTCGCGTGGATAGCGGATGGCCCACGGCCCCCCCGCCTCCAGTGCCGACCGGAGCATCCCCGCCAACTCACCGCGGTCGGCCGGCGCCGCCAGCATGAAACCCGGCAGGTGCCGCAGGTACGCCACGTCGTACAGGCCGTGATGCGTCGGCCCGTCGGCCCCCACCAGGCCCGCCCGGTCCACCAGCAGGACCACCGGCAGGCCCTGGATCGAGACCTCCTGGAACAACTGGTCGTAGGCCCGCTGGAGGAACGTTGAGTAGATGCCGACAACCGGCCGCAGCCCCCCCCTGGCCAGCCCCGCCGCCAGCGCCACCGCGTGCTGCTCGCAGATGCCGACATCGAAGAACCGGTCCGGAAACCGGTGAGCAAACCGCAGCAGGCCCGTTCCCTCGGGCATGGCGGCGGTGATGGCGACGATCCGCGGGTCGGCTTCGGCCAGGCGCATCAGTTCGTCGACGGCGGCCTGCGTCCAGTCGCCCGCGCGGGGACCGTCGGGCTCAGCGACAATCTGCCCGTTGTGCTCCGTGAACGGCTTGGCGCTGTGCCAGGCCTCGGGCTTCTCGGCGGCCGGGCCGAAACCGCGGCCCTTGCATGTATTCACATGCAAGAATATCGGTCCGCCGAGCCGCCGCAGTTCCTCCAGGGCCTCCAGCAGCGCCCGGACGTCGTGGCCGTCGACCGGCCCGAAGCACCGGTAACCCAGGTGCTCGAACATGTGCCCGGGCACCACGGCTTCCTTGAGCGACTCCTTGACGGCGTGGATGGCCTTCGAGAGCGACTCGCCCAGCGGCAGGCGGTCGAGCACCTCGTGCACGTCCTGCTTCAGTTGGTCGTAGGCGGGCGTGGTCCGCACCCGCGTCAGGTGCCGCGCCAGTGCCCCGACCGTCGGGCTGATGGCCATCTGGTTGTCGTTGAGGATCACCAGGAGGTCGGCGCCGAGATCGCCGGCGTGGTTGAGGCCCTCCAGGGCCAGGCCGCTGGCGAGGGAGCCGTCGCCGATGACGGCGACGGTCCGCCGGCCGCTGGCCGCCGCCTTCTCGGCCAGGGCCAGGCCCAGGGCCGTCGAGATGCTCGCCCCGGCATGGCCGGTGCGGAACAGGTCGTACGGGCTCTCGGCCGGGCTGGGGAACCCGCTCACCCCGCCGGGGGTGCGGAGGCGCTTGAACGCCTCGCGCCGGCCCGTCAGGATCTTGTGGGTGTAACACTGGTGCCCGACGTCCCAGACCAGGTGGTCGCGCGAGAAGTCGAAGATGCGGTGAAGGGCCAGCGTCAGTTCGACCACGCCGAGGTTGGAGGCCAGGTGCCCGCCCCTCTCGGCGACGGTGGCCGTGATCAGCGCGCGGATTTCCTGCGCCAGGCGCTCCAGGTCCGCCGGGCCCATGCCCCGCAGGTCGCGGGGAGATTCAACATGATCCAGAAGACGGTCGGCCAACGGAATCCCCTCGCCACGTACCGGTCATCATCGGAGCGACCCACGCGCGACCGGCAAGCCGGGTGGCTAAAACGTCCGTTCAACTACAAATCTTGCCATATCTCCGAGCAAGTCGGCCTGGTGGTCGAACGGGCCCAGGGCATCGATGGCCCGGTCGGCTTCGGACCGGGCCCGCCGCCGCGCGGCCTCGATCCCGTAACAGGTCACATACGTGAGTTTCCCGGCGGCCGCATCTTTGCCGGCCGTCTTGCCGAGCACCTCCGTGGAAGCGGCCGCGTCCAGGATGTCGTCGGCAATCTGGAACGCCAGGCCCAGGTGCGAGCCATACGCCCGGAGGCTGCGTTCGAAATGCTCGCTGGCCCCGGCAACGATCGCGCCCATGACGGCCGCCGCCTCGATCATCCTGGCGGTCTTGAGGCGGTGGATGATCTCCAGGAGCGTTTCGTCGTTCAGGCGCTGGCGCTCGGCCTTGAGGTCCGCCACCTGTCCTCCGACCATGCCCGCGGCCCCCGCCGCCAGCGCCAGTTCCGCCACGAGGCGGCGGGCCCGCACGGCATCCGGCACGTACGAGGCCAGAACCGCAAACGCCTCGGTCAGCAGGCCGTCGCCCGCCAGGATGGCCATCGCCTCGCCGAACGCCTTGTGGCACGAAGGCCGCCCGTGCCGCAGGTCATCGTTGTCCATCGCCGGCAGGTCGTCGTGGATGAGCGAGTAGGTGTGGACCATCTCGACGGCGCAGGCGGCCGGCATGGCGGCGTCGGCCGACCCGCCGCACGCCTCGGCGGCCAGGAGCACCAGGACGGGCCGCAACTTCTTCCCACCGCCCAGGGCCATGTACCGCATCGCCTCGTAGAGGTCGCGGCTGGGCTCGTCGGGCGGCGTAAGAAAACGGTCGAGCGCGAGGCGGACCGTCTCGGCCCGCTCCCGCAGAACGTCGGCCACCGATTTCCGCTCCGGCGGAACCATGACCCTTCCGCGCACACGCCCCCCTCGCAGTCCGCAACCTGTCACAACGCGGAATCGTATCACCGCAGGTAGGCAGTCACAAGACCAAAAAGCCACGGACAGATAGGCCGGAGGCTGGACGCTCCAGACTGTAGGCACGGCGGGGCACCGCCTGTACAGTTGCTTCAGCCTGCGGCCTACGGCCTGCCTTTCGCCCTTGCCTCGTCCCTCAGTCCCCACGTCCCCCAGTCCCTACGTCCCTACGTGCCTCAGTCCCTACATCCCTCGCCGCAGGCAGTTTGGACTTGAGACTCTCGGCGATTGTGCTAGAATGTGTTGACTTTCCGGGGCCGTAGCTCAACTGGGAGAGCGCCTGGTTCGCAATCAGGAGGTTGAGGGTTCAAGTCCCTTCGGCTCCACCACTTGCCATCCGCCCTCGCCCGCGAGACCGGGGGCGGTTTTCTTGCGCCGGCGAATCAAGCGCGCAGAGGCACTTCCTCTCAGAGATTCTCGTTTTCCGGTTTGAGGGCAAGATTCACTACCAAGGAGCAAGGACTGGTGCCCACGGCCAGACTTCGTTCCACAGAGTCTTTCTGGCAGCCTCACTGGTCAGGCAACCATCTAAAGAAGTACGGATCAGAAGAGCCGCCGCGCCAGGTGGCGTTGCAGGTCCAGGCGTTGGTGCTCGCGCTCGACCCGCACGGGCTGACCGGGTTGGGCGGGCTGGCCCTGTTTCGTCGTCGCCGCATGTGATCGCTGTAACCCTACTTTCGCAGCGCCTCGATGGCATCGGCCACCTTGTGCCGGAAGGTCTTCCAGTCCGCGGGTCCGAAGAGCGGGTCATGCTCGCGCTGGCCCAGTTTGAAGGCGGCCATGCGGCCGGCGATAAGTTCCTCGGCGGCCCTGGCGGCAGGCGTGCCGGACTTCTCCTTCGCCAGCCGCGCCAAGGTCAGCAGGTGGCGGTAATCGTCCAGGCCCTCGCGCAGTTGCTCGAAGTGGACCGCCGGCACGAGTTGCCCATCGGGCGTGGCGTTGCACCAGGCGTAGTCGTCCTCGCGGCAGTCGAGGGCGTAGTACGGGTCGCCCGCCACGCAGTTCCAGTGCCACGACACCCGGAACTTCATATTGAACTGTTTGGCCGCCTTGTACATGTAGTCGCCGAAGGTCCAGCGGCTGCCGCCGTTGTAGAACGCCCAGTCGCTGCCGGCGCCGTGGAGCAGGTTGACCGAGTCCTCATCGTGGCCGTTCCAGTCGGCCGCGTGCAGGGCCTTCGAGAGGCGGAAGTGCGGGTCATTGGCATCCTTGCCGCTGAAACTGCTTGCCGCCGTGAAGTACGGCGGCCCCTTCGGAAACGCCTTCCGGTAGGCCTCGGCATTCTCGGCCGAGCGCCTCAGGTCGTCGCCGATCGGCTCATCGCCCAGGTTCCAATACACGGGCAGCCACCCCTCGGCGTCGGCGTGCTTCTGGATCTCGCCGAACAGGGCCTTGATGAACTCGCTGTAATCCGAGAACCCCGCTGCCTTCATCTTGTCGGTATCCTGGTAATACATGTTGATAGCCAGGCCGCTGCCGTACGAGACCACCGCCAGAAAGCCGGCGTCCCTGGCCATCTTCATCTGCGCATCGGCGGCCGTGAAGTCGAGGACAGGTTTGCCCTCCTTGAACCCCTTGTACGCGACCGCCGGGATGCCGCTGAAGGTCGTGAAGCCGTACTCGCGCATCTTGCGGAGGCTCTTGGCGGTCATCTCGCGGTTGAAGGCGGCCGACGCCGGATCGTCGCCGTACCAGGGCGTGCCGATGGTGTAACTCCACGGCCCTGCGGCAACGTCCACCGGATCGAGCGTGCCGCTACGGACGGTCAACTCCAGCGGCACTTCCGCCGCCGCGCCCTTTTCGGACCGGATCGTCACCTTGCCCTTGTACGCGCCGGGCTTGGCGTCGGCGGGCGTCCTGACGGTCAGCCAGAACCGCCGAGCGACGCCCTTCGGCACCTGTGCGACGTTGGACGGCATAATGAGCCGCGGGCTGATCGTGTAGACCGATCCCTCCATGGTCACACGACTGATGCGGTACGAGACGAAGCCGATGTCGACCGCGGCGGCGGGGATCGTCCCGGCCGGGCCGGCCAGGTCGCTCACCGTCACCGTCACCCCGCCCAGGTCCTGGAGCGGCACGACGGCCACCGTCACCGCCTCGTACTGGCCGGCGAAGGCCTGGGCGGCCAGGGGCTTGCCGACCTCGTCCTTGAAGGGCGTATCGTTATAATTCACATCCTTCATGCAGTCGCGCTGGAAGACCGCGCAGCCGCGCGCCTTGTCCTCGGCGCTTGGGTCCAGCGGGTCGCCCGTCGGGCGCGGAAGGATGCGTTTGAAGTAGTTATCGAAATAGAACCTTCTCTTGGCCTCGACGTACTTGAGGAACGCCTGGCCCTCGGCCGCCTTCTCGACGGGGAAGATGACGACGGCCGACACCGAGCAGCCCCAGTTCTCGCCCTGGAATTCCAGGTTCAGTTGCCCGTCGGTCACCTCGACGTCGAAGGTCTTCTCATGGAAGTACGGTTTCTGGTACTTGTCGAAGGTGTCGTCGGCGGGCATGTCTTCGGTGTTCCAGAAACGGAAGTACTTCTTCTTGAACTCGTCGAAGTCCATCGTGTCGGCGGCCACCTCTTTGCCCTCGGCCAGGACCGCGCGCTTGCGGTACACCTGGTATTCGCCCCAGAACGCCGACGGGCTGTCGATGTTCATGAAGACGCGGTACTTGCCGTTGGGCACGTCGACCGCCAGGCCCCCCGACTCGATGCAGATGAAGTCCTGGTATAGCGGGTCCGGCTGAAGGGCGTCGAACGACCGCCAAACCTTGGCGTTCTTCAGGCCGTATCCCCGGCCCTTACTGTAGATCGTGGCCGGCGTCACCGGCGTGAAACCTTCCATGACCGGGCTGGTGCCGGTACCGAGATCGAACGCCAAGAGGCCGTCAAAGACGGCTTTCCGGGCCGAGTCGTCGCGGTCCAGGCGGATATTATCGACGAAGAGCGGCGCGGGGGGCTTATCGCCCACGCTGAACACGAGCCGCGTGACGCCGCCGAGGATCAGCATGCGGCCGGGCCGCGACTTCTCACCCACGTACATCTGCTTGACGGGCAGGATGAACGTGCTCTGGCCCGGCGGCACGACGGTCGTGTAGTTCACGCGGGTCCAGTAGTCGCGCGTAGATGTATCGCGAATTTCAACATAGAGTTCCAGCGGGTCCTTGGCGTCGGTGTACAGGTCGGCCTTGAGGAAATCGTAGCCGGTCCAGTCCTGCGGCCCGTCCATGCAGACGTAGGACTTGTCGATGCGTAGGGCCTTCTTGCCGTCGGTCGCGTGCTCCTCGACGATTGTGCCGCCGTCGAACGGGTTCTTCTCCTCCAGCGAGGCGACCGGTTTGACGGGCGGCCCGGACGCGACCGCCTTCCTGGCCTCCAGCGGCGTGCCGCAGGCGTAGCAGGTTTTCCATTCGGGCATGTTCCGGTAGGCGCACTCGGGGCACCGGACGGCACCGGGGCCGAGTTCGCCCGGCGGCGAGATCGGCGCCTCTTCCTTGTCCAGCACCGGCTTCTCGGTGAGCGCCGCGTCATCGCCGACCTTCTCGAGCGACACGTCGTCGATCCAGAAGTAGCCGGGGGCCATCAGGCCGAACGACACCGCCGCTTTCTTCTTCTCCTTGACCTCGCCGACGTACGTGAGGCGAGTCCAGCCGAAGGTGCCGTTCTTTTCGAGTTGGATGTACTTATCGTTGAACATGAACTCGGTGGTCCAGTTCCATGTTCCTGTCGAGATGTCGAGCCCGCGGAGGTAGGCCGTGGTGCGATACCTCCCCGGCTCCAGTTCAACCTCCTGCCTGGCGCGGATCTTGGCCCCGGCCCCGCCCACCATGAGGCAGGAGTGCTTGCCCGTGCGGGCCACGCGGCCGACCGCGAAGTCGCAGTCGCCCTCGTACTTCCAGCCGCCCCACTTGGCGAAGACCAGGCCGAACTGGTCCCTGTCCTTGGGAATCTCGAACGA
>Ga0315282_10002547_pt1 | contig 33397 bp, 21 predicted proteins | sample YL17G07_20_MG_FD_203693 | JGI IMG/M metagenome (GOLD analysis project Ga0315282, IMG submission 203693) | Sediment microbial communities from Yellowstone Lake, YNP, Wyoming, USA - YL17G07_20 | ecosystem: Environmental > Aquatic > Freshwater > Lake > Sediment | place: USA: Wyoming | collected...
CCGTATTCGTCGACGCCGACGGGGTGCCACTCGCGGAACGTGATCCGGCCGTCGTCGCCCCGGCTCGAGACGCCGGCCGAGCCGCTCTCCTGCTGGCCGCTGTAGACGCGGTAGGGGAAGGCGTTGTCGGCCGCGACGTGGTAGAGCTGGGCCGTCGGCTGGTTGTACCAGGAGCTCCAGGTCTCGCCGCCGTTCACGGTGATGGAGGCGCCCTGGTCGCTCGCGTAGAGGATGACGTCGGGGTTCGTGGGGTTGATCCAGAGGTTCTGGTAATCGTCGCCGCCCGGAGCGCCCTTGAAGGCCCTGAAGGTGCGCCCGCCGTCGGTCGATTTCCAGGAGACCACGGACGTGACGAAGACGATGTCCGGGTCCATGGGGTGAACAGCGATCCGCGGGAGGTCGCCGCCGCCGATCCGCGCAGCCTGCCGGTTGTCGGAAGTCCGGGCCCAGGTCTCGCCGGCGTCGTCCGAGCGGAAGAAGCCCGTGCCCCGGCTGAGGGCGGCCGCGGCGTAGATGCGGCGCGAGTTCGACGGGGCGATGCCGATGTTGATCTGGACGACGGCGTCGGGGGACGGGACGACGTCGAGCTTGCGCCAGGTCGTCCCGCCGTCGGTCGATTTGAAGAGGCCGCCGCCCGGGCCGCTCCAGGCCGCGTTCTCCCAAGGCCCCTGGCGCGATTCCCAGAGCCCGGCATAGACGATGTCGGGATTGGACGGGTCGAAGGCAAGCTCGGAGCCGCCCGTGTTCTCGTCTTTATAGAGGACGCGCTCGAAGTTCAGGCCCCCGTCGGTTGAGCGGTAGATACCGCGCTCGGCGTTGGGGCCGTAGGGATGGCCGAGGACGGCGACGAAGAGGCGGTCGGGATTCCAGGGGTCGACGATGATCTGCGGGATCTGCTGGCCGTCGCGTAAGCCGAGGTGCGTCCACGTCTGCCCCGCGTCGGTCGACTTGTAGATGCCGTCGCCGACGGACAGGTCGGGCCGTTGGAGGCCCTCGCCGGAAGCGACGTAGACGATGTTAGGGTTCGAGGGCGAGACGGCGATGGCCCCGATCGACCCGGTCGGCTGGTCGTCGAAGACAGGGCGCCAGACGCGGCCGTAGTCGGTCGTCTTCCAGACGCCGCCGTTGCAGACGCCCATGTAGAAGACGTTCGGCTGAGAGGGGACGCCGGCCACGGCGCGGGTCCGGCCGCCGCGGTAGGGGCCGATCGAGCGCCAGTGCATCTCGGCGAAGAGGCGCTGGTCGAAGGGCTGGGCCGAGAGCGGGGGAGGGACGAGCAGGGTGGCGAGGAGCGGGAACAAGAGGAGAAAGATAAGAAAGGAGGGTCGTGGCGAGCTGCGTGCGATAAAACACGTTCTGGGCGCGGCCTGGGCGACAGGCGTAAGGATGGCTTTTAAGAATGCTGGAAGGCAACGACGAGAGTTGCGGGTCATGAGACCTCCTCCTGATTTACAGCTCAGCGTATGCAACGTATGAAGCGAATATATGTTAGCCGAGGAGGGCCTGTCAATCGAAAGGGAAGATCTGTGCATATTGGGGTCGGGCCATGCTAACTCATAGCTAATAAATAAGATAGACACGGAAAAAACCATTTTTATGCTTTAAGTTGTCATTTTTATGGTCAAAAACAAAGACTTAAGGGGAAAACTCAATACATATGACAGGTTTTTACCTCACGATTGCCGATTCCTTAAGCATTGCTTTTCGGGCCAGAAAACGCGGAATTAAGCCCATAAATGGCCCATTTTTTTTAACTTACCTAGGCCCGACCCCAAATATGAACCTTTTCCCCTCTCAATACGTATTTATAGCTATACTGAGCGAATAGAGGTTTGCCATGAAAAAGTGGACCGTGCGTGTTTTCGCCGCCCTGTTCATCCTGACCTTCTTCTATTTCCTGTTCGCCTGCGGCAAGAAAAAGGCCGAGGTCAAGCTCGTCGCCGTCACGCGGGGCGACATCCAGGAGAAGGCCCTGGCCGTCGGCACCATCGAACCCGAGAAAGAGACCAAGGTCAAATCGACCATCCCGGGCATCGTTTCCGAGGTCCTGTTCAAGGTGGGTGACGCCGTGAAAGCCGGCGCACCCCTCTTCAAGATCTCCCCCAACCCGACCCCGCTCGAGTACGTGGAATCCCGGCGCGCCATGGAAGTCGCCGAGGTGACCCTGCACAAGCTCAAGTCCGATTGGGAGCGCCAGCTCGAGCTCTTCAAGAAGTCCCTGATCTCCAAGTCCGAGATGGACGCGGCCGAAAGCACCTACCAGGAGGCGAACCTCCACTACAAGATCGCCGTGGAGCGCCTCGAGCTCCTCGAGAAGGGGCGGATCCGCATGTCCAACCGGGATATCGACTCAATCATCAGGTCCCCGAACGCCGGCGTCATCCTCTCCCAGAGCGTCTTCCTGGGTGATCCCGTCGTCCCGCTGACGAACTACCAGCCGGGGACCGAGCTCTGCTCGCTCGCGGACATGGACAGCCTGCGCTTCAAGGGCACGGTGGACGAAATCGACGTGGGCAAGCTCGTCGCCGCAATGCCCGCCGAGATCACGATCGGCGCCCTGCCCGACGCCAAGATCGCGGGCGAGGTCACCCGGATCTACCCCAAGGCCAAGAAGGAAGGGAACGCCACCCTCTTCGACATCGAGATCTCCATCGTCAAGGACCCGGGGATGGTCCTCCGCGCAGGATTCTCGGCCACGGCCAGCATCCGGATCCGCGACCGCAAGCAGGTCCTGATGCTCCCCGAGCGGCTGGTCATCTTCGAGAACGGCAAGCGCTTCGTCGAGGTGCCCGAGACCCAGGCCCCGGGCGAGCAGAAGACCCGCAAGGTCGAGGTCCAGACCGGGCTCTCCGACGGGCTGAACATCGAGATCGTGTCCGGGCTCAAAGAGGGCGAGAAGGTCGTCGAGAAACCTCCCCGGGAAATCAAGTGATCAAGTGAACGCGTGATCAGATAAGAAGGCCGCGAGCCCATGATCGGGATCTTCTTCCGCAACCTCTTCCGGGACCTCTTCCGCCAGCCGCTCCGGACGACCCTGACCCTGTCCGGCGTTGTCTGGGGAACGTTCTCCGTCGTCCTCCTCATCGCCTTCGGCGACTCCGTCTCCAAGGCTCAGATCAAGCGGTTCCACGGCATGGGGGAAGGCATCGTCCTCGCCTTCCCCTCGCGGACGACCCTTCCCTGGCAGGGGTTCGTCAGGGGCAAGGCCGTGCGCATCACCCCGGAAATGGTCGAGGCCATTCCGGAAAAGGTCCCCGGCATCGACCTCATCAGCCCCGAGTTCGTCGGCAACCGCCTCATCAGCTACGGGCGGAAGGAATACCGGAACACCGTCCGCGGCGTCAACCCGCAATTCGAGCGGATGCGGAACACGATCGCCGAGAAGGGGAGGTTCATCGACGCCGAGGACATGGCCGCCCGCAAGCGCGTCTGCTTCATCGGGGACGTCCTCGCGACGGACCTTTTCGCCACCGAGGAGCCCGTGGGCAAGGCCATCTTTATCGACGGCGTCCCGTTCACCGTCATCGGGGTCATGCGCACGAAGCAGCAGAACTCGAACTACAACGGCCAGCGCGACGAGCGCTGCGCCTTTATCGCCTGGACGACCTATTCCTCGCTCTACGGCTACAAGTATGTCTCGAACTTCATTTTCCGCCCGCTCGACCTCAACCGGAGCAAGGCGGTCACGAACGACGTCAAAGGGCATCTGGCCAAGCTGATCGGGTATGATCCGGCCGACCCGGACGCCATCTCCATCTGGGACACCATGGAATTCGAGAAGACTTTCACGACGTTTTTCATGGCCTTCACGGTCTTCCTGGGGGTCATCGGGTCGTTCACGCTCCTCGTGGGCGGCGTCGGTGTGGCCTCGATCATGCGGGTCGTCGTGGACGAGAGGACGCGGGAGATCGGTGTGAAGCTCGCCGTCGGCGCGCGCCGCCGGACCATCCTCTGGCAATTTTTCAGCGAGTCGCTTGTCATCATGCTCCTCGGCGGGGTCATCGGCTTCGGCCTCGCGGCCGGGGCCATCCAGGCGACCAAGGCGTTCCCCGCGGGCGGCTTTACCGAATTCGTCGGCGTCCCCGTCCTCAACCCTCTCGTCATCGTCTCCACGGTCCTGATCCTGCTCGTCATCGGTGTCGTGGCCGGGATGATACCGGCCCGGACGGCCGCGTCCACCGACCCCATCGAGGCCCTGAGGAAATAACATGAACCTGACGCTGCCCCGATTTTTCTGGAGCGAGTACCGGAAGCGCCGGAAGAAGGCCTCGCTCATCACCTTCGCCCTCTTCTGGGGGACGCTTTCGATCCTGCTCCTCATGGCCTTCGGCCGGGGCATGTCCACCCAGTTCCAGGTCGCGTTCAGCGGGCTCGGCGAGACGCTGATCATGGTCTACGGCGGCCAGACCTCGCTCGAATTCGAAGGGCTGCCGAAGGGGCGCCCGATCTCGCTCTACCCGGAGGACGTCGGCTATCTCAAGGAACGGATCCCGGAGATCATGCGCATCGCCCCCGAATCCTATACGTACCTCCAGGTGTCGGCCAACGGCAAGGAAATCAACCGCAATATCCACGGTACCACGGCCGAATTCGCCGTGATGAGGACACAAGTCCCCCAGCTGGGGGGCCGGTTCCTCGACGGCGACGACGTCGCCCACGGCCGGAAAGTCGCCTTCATCGGCTGGAAGGTCGCCGCCGACCTTTTCGGCGCCGGGGACCCGGTCGGGAAGCAGATCGTCATCAACCGCATCCCCTTCACCGTGATCGGGGTCCTCATGAAGAAAATCCAGGATTCGATGTACAACGGCCCGGACGCCGACCAGATCTACCTCCCGTTCTACGCCTACCAGCAAATTGACAACCGGCGGCGCATCAATCAGATCCATATCCAACCCTATGAGGCCTCTCAGTCCAAGATTATCGAAGCCCGGGTCCGGACGCTCCTCGGGCGGAAATACCGCTTCGATCCCGACGACCGCTACGCCACGAGCTTTTGGAACACGATCGAGAACAACAAGGAGGGCATGGCCGTCTTCAAGGGGATCGAGATTTTCCTCGGCATCATCGGCGCCCTGACCCTGCTCATCGGGGCGGTCGGCGTCACGAACCTGATGTACGCCGTCGCCAAGGAGAGGACCAAGGAGATCGGGATCAAGCTGGCCATCGGGGCGCGGCGGCGGGTCATCGTCCAGCAGTTTTTCCTGGAGACGCTCTTCGTCTTCGCCAAGGGGACCTTTTGGGGGTGCATCACCGCGTTCAACATCGTCAATCTCATCCGGCTCGCCCCGATCAACTACGACTCGTTCGGGATCGAAGCCTACCTGCTGCGGCCGGTCTTTTCGCTGCAGATCTTCATCGCCTACATGGTCATCCTGGGCATCCTCGTGTTCCTGTCGGGGATCTTCCCGGCGCTCCGGGCGTCGCGGTCGAACCCGATCGAGTCACTTCGCTATGAATAGAGGGTCATCATGATCAAGCTCAACGGCATCACCAAAGTCTATCAGACGGGAAGCCAGACACTCGAGGCGCTCCGGGGCATCTCCCTGAAGATCGAAAAGGGCGAGTTCGTTTCCATCATGGGGCCCTCGGGGTCCGGCAAGTCGACGCTGATGAACATCATCGGCTGCCTGGACACGCCGACGGCGGGGGAGTACCGGCTCGACGGCGAGAAGGTGGCCGGCCTCACGTTCGACCAGCTCGCGGCCGCGCGCAACCGCAAGATCGGGTTCGTCTTCCAGAATTTCAACCTGCTGCCGTACGCGACGGCCTGGGAGAATATCGAGCTCCCGATGCTCTTCGACGGGAAGAACGGGAGGAAGCGGAAGGAAAGGGTCACGGAGCTCCTGAACGCCGTCGGTCTCTACGACTGGCGCGACCACCGGCCGTCGGAGCTCTCGGGGGGGCAGCAGCAGCGGATCGCGTTGGCGCGGGCGCTCGCGAACGACCCGCCGATATTGCTCGCGGACGAGCCCACCGGGAACCTCGACTCGAAGAGCGGCGAGGAGATCATGGAGATCCTGGGCCAGCTCTGGAAAGAGGGGCGGACGATCGTCATGGTCACCCACAACGACCACATCGCCGCCTGCTCCGAGCGGACCATCCGCCTCTTCGACGGCCAGGTCCTCTGATCCCTTTTTAGCTGGGGTCGGGCCTCAGTCGTTTTTCCTTCCTTCATTCACTCCCTGAGAGAATTTCGGTAATGAGTTGTGTGTCACCGAATTATTTGTATAATGGATGACAAACCCGAGCGGATTCCGGGCAGGGAATGGATTGAGGGCAGACAAAGTTTCTTTCGGCTACGGGATCGCGGTCGTCTATCTCACCCCGAAGCCGGGACCGGCGGCCGCGAACAGACGAGCTATGACGGAGGGTTTGACATGATCGACGAAAGCGCCAGAAAAACCGCCGCCCAGTGCCGGCACTATGCCATGTGCAAGATCGATTATCTCGATACCGGACTCTGTCCTTCGGGCCCGGAGAGGCATTACGTGGCCTTCTATCCCCAAGGGCGGATGGACCTCTACCGCGCCCTGGCTGAAGGTCTCATCCCCATGACGGAAGCCCTGGTCGAAGCCGCCGACACCTGCACGCTCTGCGGCATCTGCGACAAGCAGTGCCATTTCGTGACCGGGATGCGGCCGGTCAAGGTCATGGAAGCGCTCAAGGACCATGTCCGCGAGCACCTCGCCGCGAAAAAACCGGTCTACAAGCCGAAAGAGGACGCCGTCCTGAAGCGCTTGCGAACGATCGTCGGCGACGAATGGGCGACCAACGACCCGGCCATCCTGTTCACCTACGCCGACGACCCGTTCCCTCTGGCCGGGATCCAGATGCCGCGCTATGTCGTCCTGCCCGGCTCGAGGGACGAGGTCGCCGCGGTCGTGGCCCTGGCCGACGAGCTCAAGGTCCCCTTCGCCATCCGGGGGAACGGCGGGAGCGTCTTCGGGTTCGTGTTCACCGAGGGGATCGTCCTCGACATGAACCGGATGCGGAAGATCGAATTCGACACGGACAACTGGTGCGTCGCCGTCGAGCCGGGCGTCACATCGTTCGAACTTCAGAAGGAAGCCCATAAACGGGGCTACCGGGTGAACGCCGCCGAGCCCGCGGCCACCGTCTGCGGCAACATCGTCTGCACGGGGACGTTCTCCACCTGGTCCAACGTCTACGGGACGGCCGCAGACGGATTCATCGACATGGAATTCGTGGACCGGAAGGGCAAGGTCTTCCGCCTCAACGACAAGAGCGCGCCGAACGTCTTCGCCTTCGACCACGCCATGATCCCGTCTCCCGGCGTCTGCACGAAGGCCGTGGTCAAGCTCCATCCCGTCACCGACGACGAGGAGGGCATCCTCGTGCCGTTCACGAGTTTCGATAAGGCGGTGGCTTTCGCCCGCGACCTGAGCCGGCGCCGGATCGCCCTGGCCCTGGCCGTCCTCGGCGGCCACTACATCGCGAACTTCATGTCGCCGTCCGGGGAACTCGCCGAAAAGATCAAGGACGTCCTGCCCGAGGTTCTGGGCATCAAGTACCTGGTTTTCGCCGTCGCCGACGCCCACGGTCGCGAGGCGATCAGGAAAATGGCCGGAACGGCCGTCATCGACAGCGCGCTTTTCCGGACGCTCATGCTCGGCCTGCCCCGGCTCGCCGACAGCGAGCTTGCCGGGATCGCCTCGGCCTACGAAGGCGACGCGCCTCCCTACGAGATCCTCTGCAGCCCGGAGATGAGGCCCGTCGTCGAAGCCGTCCTCCAGCCGTCGCCGGAGACGATCGCCGGGTCGGTCGACGAGGACCTCAGGGAATTTTATGCCCGGCTCTACGCCCGGCCCGAGATGACCGACATGGTCTGGCTCAACATGTTCCGGATCGTCAGCGCCCGCATGTCGAGACGCAAGCACATGTTCGCCTTCCTCATTTACGTGCCGCTCGACAAGATCGAGGTCATCAACGGAATCATCTCCGGATTCGCGCGGATCGCCGACGCCCGCAAGATCGAGCACGACTATGGCTTCCTGACGCCGATGGACTTCGGGAAACGGGCCATCCTCGAATACGACTATTACATCGACCACACCGACCCCGCCGACAAAAAGAAGATCGCGGATGCCATGACCGAGATCGGGCCGTGGCTCGACGGGTTGGCGGCCAAAACGAAGGGCGTCACGTTCCTCATGTATGTCTTTTCCCAGGGCTGCTCGCGGAAGGAGAACTTCCTCTACCGCCTGGACTAGGGCGGCAGCGGAAGGCGTGCGGGGCGCTGAAAGCGTGAGAAGGCAGATGAGATGATGAACGCCGCACGGATCTCCAGAGAGCAGATCGAGAAAAAGCGAACGGACCGTTCCGCCCGCTTTTTCCTGACGGGCGGGACCGGGTTCCTGGGGAGTCACATCGCCGTCGAGCTTCTCAAGCGAGGTCACCGCGTCACGCTCCTCGCCCGTTCGAGCGGCGCGCAACGGGCGGAGGACCGGGTGCGCGGGCTCCTCGATTGGTTCGGCCTGTCCGAAAGCGGGCGCCGCGGGCTTAGGGTCGTCGAGGGCGACATCACGCGGCCGGGGCTGGGGATTCCCGCGGAGGACATGCGAGGGCTGCTTTTCGAGACGGACGAGATCATTCACTGCGCCTCGAACACGGCGTTTTCCGAGAGGAAAAGGGAAGAGGTGGAGGAGGTCAACAGCGCCGGGCTCACGAACGTCCTGGACTTCGCCCGTGAGAGCCAAGCGTATTTTTTTCACCACGTGAGCACGGCGTTCGTCGCGGGAAAGACAGCCGGCACCTGCCCCGAAGACCTCGTGACGCCCGGCGAGTTCTGGAACCTCTATGAGGAGACGAAGTGCCGGGGCGAACATGCGGCCGCGGCGGCCTGCGGAGAGGCGGGCTTAGGGTTGACGATCTATCGGCCGTCCATCGTCTATGGGGATTCGCGGACGGGGAGAAGCCTTCTCTTCAACGCCGTCTATTTCCCCGTGCGGACGGCCCTCTTCATCCGTGACCTCTATGAGAAAGACATCCGCGACCGGGGAGGCCGAAAGGCCGCGGAAATGGGGGTGCGCTTCGAGGCCGACGGCTCGGTCCATCTTCCGCTGAGGATCGAAGTGGCGGGTGAGGGAGGCATCGACCTCATCCCTATTGATTATTTCACGGAAGCCTTCATGGCCCTCATGGAGGGAGCACCCGGCGGAGGCGTCTTCCATATCGTCAACGGCCGGGCGAAACGGATCGAGGACATCATCGACTACAGCTGCCGCCTTTTCCGGATGACGGGAATCAGGGCTTGCGGCGCGGAGGAATGCAGGGAGAAACCCAGGAATCCGCTCGAGGCGCTCTACGATCATTACGTGGAGGCCTACAGCCCCTACATGAGGGATGCCCGGGTTTTCGAGACGGCGAGATCCCGGTCCATCCTCGAGCGGACGGGCATCGTCTGTCCCGAGTTCGATTACGAGATTTTCGCCCGGTGTATGAATTATGCCATCGAAACCGGCTGGGGCTTCCGCCTCTTCTAATTCGGTGACACACAACTCATTACCAGAATTCTCACAGGCAAAATTTTTGAGGAGGAATTAAGTGATTGAGTTGTGTGTCACCGAAATTTGGGACAAAATAAGAGACACGGTGCGGTGCCTGGTTCGGAACAGGAGGTTCGGATGAAGCGCGTGACCTGCTTTTGGCTCGCCATGGCGGGGATCATCTGCCTCGCCCTTCGCTCCTCCCCGGGCCAAGCCGCCGATGTCGGACAAACGGAGATCGCCAAGTGGCGGTTCGAAAAGAGGGCGGCGGTTTCGCTGACCTTCGACGACAACAGCATCAACCAGTTTCGCGTTGCGGTGCCCATCATGAACGGGCTCGGCCTCCCCGCAACCTTCCACATCATCACGGGCGACATCCCCGGCTCTCGATATCACGGCACGTTCATCGGCCGCTCGACCCGAGCTATCATCCGTGAGACGACCGGCGTGCCGACCAACAGTGACAATTTTTTCGAACGGGCCTCCGCGATCGGCCACCTCGGCCTCCGCGGGACTCTCGAATACCACAGCCGGGCCGGCGAGTTCTACGAGGACGGCAAAGTCGAAGAGGCCTACCGGCTGATCGACGAGGCCTATGCCAAAGTGCGCCGCGGCGCTTTCCAGCGGGAAGCGGAGTCGGGCGCCGTCGCCGGGACGCGGGACGCGGTCACGTGGGCTGAGCTGAAGGCGCTGGCGGAACGGGGCTACGAATTCTCGAGCCATACGGTCACGCATCCCCGGCTGGCTGTCCTTGACGAGGCCAACCTGGTCTACGAGCTCGAGAAGAGCCGCAAGGAGATCCTCGATCACCTCGGCCCCAAGCACACCTTCGCCGTCGAATGTCCCTACGGCACCGAGGACGAGCGGGTCCTCCGTTACGCGCTCGCCCGCTATCCGGCGTCCCGCAACCGCCTGCCCGAGCCGTTCCTGGAAGAGCTCGACCGCTCGAGCGAAAAGGACCCGGCCGCGTCCACGAAAGAGTACGTGCAGTGGCAGCGGGGGGCCCTGACGAAAACCCCGATGACATTGATGAAATCGTGGATCGACACGGTCGCCGCGCACGACAACATGTGGCTCGTGCTCGTTTTCCACGGCGTCGACGGCGTCGGCTGGGAACCGAAGACGGGCGCGGAGCTCACGGAATATTTCGGCTACATCAAGTCGAGGCAAGATCAGATCTGGGTGGCGACATTCCAGGATGTGACGAAGTACATGAGAGAGCGCATGCACGCCCGGGTCCAGGCCTCGCGGGCCGGGGAGGCGATCGAGGTGACGGTGGGCCACGACCTCGCGGCCGGGGTCTACGACCTGCCGCTTACCCTGAAAACATACGTCCCGGCCGCATGGAAGACCGTCGAGGTGCGGCAAGGAACCTGGCTCATGCGAATGCCCGTGGCCAGGGACCGGCGGGGAAGCTACGTATCGTATCAAGCCGTGCCGAACGCGGGACCCGTGCGGCTCGCGGGATCGTGAGCTGACCCCATGAGCCCGACCACCCCGACCGGCTGGCGGCTCCTGATGGAGGGCTTCCCGTGGCTGGACGGCAAAGGGAGCTTCCTGCTTCCCGCCTACTCGGAATTCATGCCGCCGCCGCGGCTCGGCCGCAAGCCCTACGGTGTCCGGGAAGTCCTGCCTTTTTCGGACGATGACCCCTACGGCTGGGCGGTCACCGAGATCGAGGAGGAGTACGAGCTCAAGCCGGGGCTCGAGCACCTTGCCGCGGAGATCGTCGGAGCCATCGTCAGGCTGGGGCGGGGCAAGCCCGAATTCCGCATCCCCGGGCACAAAGGCCGGAACCTCGTCGACAATCCCTACTGCCCGCCCGAGCTTCTGGCCCGGACCGCGCTGCTCGGCCGCGAGCGCTATGTCGTTTTTCTCCCGCTGGCCCTGTCGCGGACCCAGGACGACAAGGGGCGCGTCCGCTGGACGTTCTTCGGTTCGAGCGAGCAGGGGCCCGAACAGGCCTTCTGGGAGGGATTCCGCTCGGCTCCGGACCGGGAGCTTCCGGAGAGCGGATCGCTCGCCTTCCTGGTCGACCTTCTCTCCCGAGTGTACGGCGTGCCCATCAAAGGCCCAACCGGGCTTCGGTCGACCGGGTTCCGGGTCCTGCCGACGGAGCCGGACCCGCGCTTCCCGTACTGGACTGAGACCGTCCTTCCTTGCTGGACCGCGCCGCTCCTCGTCGACGCGGGGGCCGCGGCCTTCGACGACGTTCGCTATCTCCTGACTTTCCGCCCCTTCGCCCGCCTCCCGGAAAAGGTCAAACAGCGCTATTTTTCAGGGAAGCTCGTCCTGCTGCCTTACCCGGGAAGCCTCGTTTTTTGGGGAGAGAGCGACTATATCCGCCTCCAAGAAAAGCTGCCCCTGGCCATGCAGATCCCCCTCCAGCGCCTCGCGGCCCGTCACGGCGCGCCCGGCGGCCTCCGCATCCCGCAGTCGGGATGGCTTCATGAAGAAGGGACCGGCCGGGTTCCCCCGGAGATTCATCGGGAGCTGCTGCTCAACACGTACAAGCGGACGAGCCGCTGGAACCGCGTCCGCCGCTACGAGGATGATGTGGCTTTGAGCCGGCTCGAGGACCGGGTCGCCAGGGTCCTCTTCAGCACCGCGCCCGACGCGATCGGCCTTTACGACAAACCCCTGGCCCGGAACTGCCAGATCTGGACCGAGAATTCGCGGCTGCTCCTCGACGGGCCGAACGCCGATCCCGGCCAGGTTTACGCGGCCGGCGAGGCGGTGGCCAAGGGCGGGCTTTTCCGCTATCGCTTCCAATTCCCGGCGATGCGGGTCGGACGCCACGAGATCTACTGGCACCGGCCGCTCGCGGCCTTCTGGTCGGAAGAGAAGTCGCGGGCCGAGGTCCTGCCCGGGGCGCCGCTCGGCTGTCTGACCGCTTATCGGGCGGATTCGCCGGACCCGGCCCGTCCGCTCTTCCTCTGGCCCCGGCTTCTCCGCCGCGAAACCTACCTCGAAGCGCTGCGGATCTGCGATCATCTGCGCGAACATTACACGCATCAGACGCCGCTGAATATCCTGGCCCTGTTGAACAGTCACGCGCTCTCCAGCGGCCGGCCGTTGCCGCGGGATTTCGCCCGCCACCTCTTGCGCCTGGCCGAAGAGGAGTCGCTCGACGTCTGGGTCTCCTCTCTGGCCGAACGGTCGGCGGACCCCCCGACCGGGCGGACGATCCGGCGCGAGATCGGGCGGATCCTCGAGCCGCCGGCCGCGTCCGCTCCGGGATCCGGCAGGGAGGCCGACGTCGTTCCCGGATCCCTGACCTACACCGAGACCGCCACGCGCGCGTTCGAGGAGGGCCTCTGGAACGACATCGTGCATCTCGCCCACGGCCGTTATGTCAACAAGGACAACGGCGACTGCGCCCAGGACCCGCTGACGCTGAGCCGGCTCTCCCACTGCCGCCGCGACCTTGAGGCCCTCGGCGATTTTCTCATGGACCGCCACCGCCAGTCCATCGCGGCGGCCGGAATGGAAGGGAAGGCCCTGTGCGGCGAGGTCCCGTTCCACTGGAAAACGGATTTCGATTACCCGATCTTCGGCGGCTGGAAGGAAAACCAGGACGGGAAGACCCATGAGCGGGACATCCTCGTCGTCGTCCCCGGGAAGAACCGTCGGGAAGCGATCGTCCTGGCCGATCATTACGACACGGCCTACATGGAAGACCGTTACGACAAGTCCAGGGGCGGGGACGGGGTCCGGATCGCGGCCGCCGGAGCGGACGACAATCATTCGGCGACAGCGACGCTCCTCCGGGCCGGGCCGGTTTTCCTGAGGCTGGCCAAGGAGGGGCGCCTCGAGCGGGATGTCTGGCTGCTCCATCTCACGGGCGAGGAGTTCCCGGCCGACTGCATGGGCGCGCGCCATTTCTGCCGGGCTCTGGTGGAGGGGTCGCTCCGGATGCGACTCGCGGGCGGCGAGACCGTCAACCTCGCCGGGACGCGCGTGGCGGGCGTTTTCGTCATGGACATGATCGCCCACAACCTCGACAGCGAGCGCGACGTTTTCCAGATGTCCCCGGGGAGGGGCGCCGGCTCTCTGAAGCTCGCCCGGCACGCTCATGCGGCCAACCGGACCTGGAACCTGAGAGCGAAGGAGGGGAACCGGGAACCCGAGCGCCGGGGGCGGGGGCGCGGAAAGCGGAGTCCCGACCCGGCCCGCCCGCCGGAGATCGCTCTGCATCCCCGGCTGTTCGGCGAGATCCGGACGCCGGAGAACCCTCTGAGCTCCCTGTTCAACACCGACGGCCAGATCTTCTCGGATGTCGGCGTGCCGGTCGTGCTCTTCATGGAAAACTACGATATCGACCGCACCGGCTATCATGACACGCAGGACACGATGGGGAATATCGACCTCGATTACGGGTCGGCGGTCGCGGCCATCGCCATCGAGGCGGCGGCCCGGGCCGCCGCCGAACCCTGAGATCCGCCTATTTTCGCCTATTTTGGTGACATGCAACTCATTGCCGAAATCCCGGCCGGCAAAGAAATTCAGACCCAATTTCCGGGGGAATTAAGTGATTGAGTTGTGTGTCACCGAAATTGATTAAAAGTAATAGACGAGGTAGAGGATCTGGCGCATGGCAAGGAGGTCCCGCTGGGACAGCTTCTCCCTCCGGCTGGATCCTTCGGGGATGTCGTAGAAGCCGCCCGGCGGAGTCGCCTCCCGGATGTCCGTGACCTCGGTCCCGTAGGCCGTCCTCCGGGTATTCCGGACGCAGACGTCGGTTTCGGCCAGCGGGAATCCTTCGATACTCCGCATCCCCCCGAAATAGGTCATCTCGGGGTTGAAGAAGGAGAGCATCCACGCGGCGAGGTCCCGGCTCAGGCGCCAGTCGAAGGGAACGTCGGTCGTCGCGTAAACCGTCCTGTCCCTGTCGAAAAAATGCTGGTTGTCGTTGACAAGCCATTCCGAGATGACCGTGCCTGCGCATTCCCGGCCGAGGACCGTCTTCTTTTTCGGGGATCTCTCGACGGTTCCGTTGGCCCGGAAACGGCCGAGGGCTCCGACGTACCCGGGGTCGACCAGCTCCCGTGAGTCCACCGTCATGCCCGCCTCCACGAAATACCGGTCCGTGGTGTTGATGACGAGGATGCGGCCGCGGGTCTTGTCGAAAACGAATCGCCAGTCCTGGGTGACGAAAGCCGTCCGGTCCGGGGCGAACCACCATTCCCGGGCGATCGTGAGGTCCGTCGCCCTCCGCCCCCACTCCGGGGCGGGCTCGACGCTCAGTATCCCGAGGACACGGATGTCGGCGCCGGCGACCAGGGGCAGGCAGAGGGAGAGGGCGACGGCGCAGACGAAAGCTCGGTTGTTTTTCATGTCCCCTTGCCCTTATCTTAGCACGGTCCGGACTTTTGGGCCCATGAATTTAGTCGAGATTCAGATCCCGGGATGGCCAAGGATCACGGCGACATTTTTCAGCTTGAGGGTCACCTTGCCGACAGCGGCTTCGAGGTGGGCGATGGCGGCCTCCACGCCCTTTTCGTTTCCCGCCTCGGCCGCCTCGGTCAGTTCCGGGAGGAGAAGCGCCGCGTAAGTCGAGCGCGTCCCGAAGACGAGGTGCTTGAACCAGCTCCTGTTCGGGATGCCTTCGGGGAGCGCGAAATCCCTTTCGACATCGATCAGGAGCCGGTTGGCTTCGCGCCGTTTTTCCGTCGCCACCTCCGCCCCGGGCTCGCCCCCTGCCGCCCCCGCCGTGCTCGGTCCCGTCTCTCCCCCCAGCTTCTTCACCGCCGCGCTTCCGCCGAAGAGAGCCGGGCCGATCCCGGCCGCCGCCCGTCTCATCTCCTCTATGAGCCCGAGGAGCGGTCCGAGCTTTTTCTTCGCCGGGTCGAACGGCTTAGCCCACTCTTCGAGGTACGCCTTGAGCTCCGCGGCGTAGGTTTCATAGTCCAGGGGGATGAGCGGGCTCGAGGCCAGGTCGACGGCGATGCGCGCCCAGATCCGGTCGAGCGCTTTCGTATAACGCATCCCCGGGTCGCCGAAGTGCGTCATCCAGTAATAGTCGTCGTACATGGAATGATAAACCCCGTAGTCTCCCGAGAAGCTCATGTCCAGGGCCGGGGTGCAGAGATGATTGAGAAAGACGGTATGGTCGGAACCGCTGCCGATCGCGTTGATCCGGCCGCTCCCCGAGGCCGTGGCGATCGTCCCCTTCTCTTTCGGTCCCTTTTTCCAGCGCTCATAGAGCGTTTTGCCGGTCGCCGGGTCGGGCACATCGTGGAGAGCCCCGAGGATGACCCGCGAAAGCGCGGGCACCGCCGAGACATTGAAGTCCTCGCCGGCGGCCGAGCTGTCGACGTTGAGGTAGGCGATGAGGCTCTTCCCGAGCCAGTCCCGGTTTTCCTCCCCCCATTCGGTCGAGCCGGTGAGGGTGAATTCCTCGGCGTCCCAGCTCGCGAAATAGATCGAGCGCCGGGGGCGGAAGACGGCCTTCTTGGCCTCGCCGAAGGCCCGGGCCAACTCCATCAGGCAGGCCGTCCCGCTCGACGGATCGAGCCCGCCGAAGACCCACGCGTCGCGGTGGTTGCCGACGAGCACCGCCTGTTCAGGATCTTCGCTCCCCTTGATGCAGCCGATGACGTCGATGATCTTGCGCGCTGAGTTGTCCATTTTGATATCGATATGGACGCGGGGGAGGTCGCCTCCGAGGCGATAAGTGACCGGGAGCGCTCCCCGCCATTCTTTCGGCGCTTGGGGTCCGCCCATCATCTGGAAGAGCGGGAGGGCGTCGCGGGCCGAAATGGGAATGCTGATGATCTTGGGGACGGTCGCGCTTTCCTCAAGCGATAATCTTCTCGCTCCGGGAATGGAGGCCCAGCCGGGCGTCAGCGGGTCGCCGGGGTAGATGAAGTCGAAGGGGATCCCGCCCCTTTGGATATGACTCATCGGCCCCCACGGGCCATCGGGGAAGACGGGGCCGCGGGCGGAGCCGTCCTCTTTCGGGTCGGAATAGATCAGGAGCGCGGCCAGTCCGCGTTGCTGGGCGGTTTGGGCCTTGAAGCCGCGATAAGAATACGGCTCCGAGTAGCGGACGAGGGCGATCTTGCCCTTCAGGTCGATGCCGCTTTTTTCGATGAGGTCATAATCCTGCGGGTTTCCGCTGTTGGCGTAGACGACGGGGGCGACGATATCCCCGGAGGCCGAATAGGCATTGTAGGGGAGTCCGACATCTGTCCGCAACGTGTCCGGGTCCTGCTCGTAGCTGTCCTCCTTGAGGCTCAGAGAGAGCTTTTGTGGGGCGACGACCTCCACCAGGATGCGCTCGGGGAATGAAAGGAGAACGTCATACTCGGCCAAGCGGACATCCTCGAGGCCGAAGGATTGCCACTCGTCGAAGATGAATTGGGCCAGAGCGTTATTCCGGGGAGAGGAAGCGACGTGGGGCTCGGCCGTGAAATACCTGAGATAGCGGTCCAGCCGTTCGGAGGAGAGGGATTGATCGATGTGATTGATATAGTCGAGGATGGCTTTGTCTTTCCCGCCGGATGGAGTCTTTTGATCACTCGAGAAAGCGCCGGTTCCGCGGGGCCAAAGAAGAAAAACCAGCGCCGCCGCGGCCAAGGTCAGGCCGGTTGCCCGGATGCGGACTGATGAGGAGACCCTGGATCTGCGATTCATTGACGCCCCCGATTTTCACGAACTCTGATGGCCGTATCCATCGGACCTGAAGCCTATTCTTCTCCTTTTTGTGGCCCCGATGCAAGAGAGGATGGACGATCGCGTCATCATCCGCGCAAGCTGCCCGTTCATGCCGGCGCCGCTGAGCCTTGACTTCGGCCGGAACGCGGGATAACTTGTTTTCCTACGGGAGGGTGCGTCGAAAGGATACGAGCCGGAAGTGGAAAAATGAGGGCCAGAGCGACCATCTTCGTGCTGTCGGCGGCCCTCGTGTGCCAATTCATGGCCGCCTCTCAGGACCAGGACCGGGACTTCGAACAGCAACTCGAGAAAATCAAGCCGCCGGCATTCGAAAACAGGCCGGGACGGCATCCTTCTGCGGGCGAGTCCTGGCCCGAGATCCCGGACCGGGCGGTCGCGCGGGCGTATGAGCGGGCGGCCGCGCGAAACGTCCTGGCGGCGGTTAATCCGAAAGTCTTCTTCGGCTATTGGTCCGTCTGCGCGGACGGGCAGGGGTTTGGATACGGCTACACGTATCCCTCGCTTGACGGCCACCAGATGACGGACGCCTTGCTCTGGCTCGGCCGCGTCGATGTCGTGAAGGCCAACTGGGATTATGTGCGCTCGTTCGAGCGGCCGGACGGCGCCCTGCCGATCGCGATCTTGCCGAACCTCGCGGGAAAGCAGGCAGGGGAAGGGGACCACCTGGCCCGCGTGGACACCAACGGCGGGTTGTCCTCTCACTGGGTCCCCGGCAATCCACTCGAGGCCCTGGCCGACCCGACCTATATCCGGAACGCGGACGACATCTTCCGGATGACGCTTGACCTCAACTGGCTGGCGGCGCAGCTCCCCTCCGTCAACTTGTCGGCGGACCATCTGGCTTCGCTCGTCGCCGCCTCCGGCGCGGTCAGGGGAGCGGGCTATTACGTCGAACGTCCGGCCCGCATTGAATACGACGGCGTCGCACACAGGCGCAAAAATCGGCGCCCTTGCCGATGGGCTGCCCATGGAGATGAGGATGGAAAGCGGGCTCATCTTTGTGACGCTGCCGGAGACCCCGCCGGGAAAGCCCTGCCGGTTCGAGATCGTCCGGGTCCGGGCGAAATAAGCGACGGCAAGAGGAGGTCATCATGAAGCTCATATCTCTTTCCGGCAGAAAATTCACTGCCGGCCCTGTTATCTTGCTCGCGGCCGGTCTCGCGATCACCGCTTGGCCCCGCGCCGTGTTCGCGGAGCTCCGGTTTGCGGTCAGCTTTCCGGCCGAGCGATCGAAGACGCCTCTCGACGGCCGGCTGCTCCTCCTCATCTCGACCGACGGAAAAGCCGAGCCGCGCTTCCAGATCAACGACGGTCCGAACACCCAGCTCGTTTTTGGGGTTGACGTGGACGGCCTTGCGCCCGGCACAGAGGCGTTGGTTGACGCCTCGGCCTTCGGCTATCCGCTGCGCAGCCTGGCCGGCTTGCCGCCCGGGGAATACTACGTCCAGGCCCTTCTCCATCGCTACGAGACCTTTCACAGGTCGGACGGGCATGTCGTGAAGCTGCCCATGGACCGCGGCGAAGGCCAGAGATGGAACGCCGCGCCCGGGAACCTCTATAGCGCTTCTCGCCAAATGACCATCGACCCGGCGAAGACGGGAACGGTCCGGATCGTCCTCGACCGGGAGATCCCGCCTATCGCCCCGCCCAAGGACACGAAATATGTCCGGCACGAGAAGATCCAGAGCGAGCTCCTGACCAAGTTCTGGGGCCGGCCCATGTCCCTCGGCGCCTGCCTTCTCCTCCCCGAGGGGTTCGATTCTCACCCTGAGGCCCGCTATCCGCTGATGGTCTTCCACGGGCATTTCCCTGACACGATCTCGGGATTCCGGGAAACGCCCCCCGACCCGAAGCTCGAGCCCGACTGGAGCGACCGCTTCCACATCCCGGGATACAACCGGATCCAGGAACAGTACGCGTATGACTTCTATAAGGAATGGACAGGGCCGAATTTCCCGCGGGTCATCGTCATGGAGATCCAGCACGCCAACCCCTATTACGACGATTCCTACGCCGTGAACTCGGCCAACCTCGGCCCTTACGGCGATGCCATCGTCCGCGAGCTCATCCCCTATATCGAGAAGAAGTACCGGGGGATCGGCCAGGGCTGGGCCCGCTTCCTCTATGGCGGCTCGACGGGCGGCTGGGAAGCCTTGGCTTCCCAGATCTTCTACCCCGACGAGTTCAACGGCTGCTACGCGGCCTGTCCCGACCCGATCGATTTCCGGGCCTACACGATCGTCAACATCTACGAGCACAGGAACGCCTACACCGTGGACAGCCGGTGGAAGAAGACGCCCCGGCCCGGAACCCGCAACTACCTGGGCGAGGTCGGCACGACTCTTGAGGAAGCGAACCACCGCGAGCTCGCCCTCGGGACCCATTCGCGATCGGGCGACCAGTGGGACATCTGGCAGGCGGTTTTCAGTCCCGTCGGCCCCGACGGCTATCCCGCGCCGATCTGGGACAAGCTCACCGGCGAGATCGACCGCAAGGTCGCCGAGTCCTGGAAACGCTACGACCTCCGCGACAAGCTCGAAACCGAATGGCAGACCCTCGGCCCGAAGCTCAAGGGGAAGATTCATATCTATGTCGGCGACATGGACAACTTCTACCTCAACAACGCGGTCTACCTGATGGAGACATTCCTGAAAGCCACGAAAGACCCCTATTATGACGGGCAGGTGGATTACGGCGACCGGGCCGAGCACTGCTGGAACGGCGACCACGGTCAGCCGAACTACGTCTCGCGCCTCCGGTATCATCAGATGTATATCCCCGTCGCCGTTAAACGTATGGAAAAGACCGCCCCGGCCGGTGCGGACCTCAAGAGCTGGAGATATTAAGGCTGGACCGGCCGAACGTTTCCGGCACCGGGTGACTCCGGGCACTCGAGCTGGGCGCGGTCCTTCCATTTGATTTGACGAGCGCGGCCATCTTGGACTAAATTGCCGTGGGATTCTTAACTCGTCGTTTTTAGGGCCAAAAGAAACGAGTTAAGGCCAAAAAAGGGACCTTTGCGATGATTAAATTAATTAATAACAATAAGATGCCGAGGCCCGACCCCATTTTTATTTTTCTGATCGTCGGGGCGGCGATCGTCTGGGCGGCGGCGTGCGCGCCCGGCGGAACGCCCAGGACGAGTCCTGCGCCGGCACCGGTCCAGTCCAGCCCGTGCTCGCGGGCTTTCGTCTTCGTGGACAAAGGCCGGCCTGCGGGCGCGATCGAGATCCCGAACGATGCGGGCGCGACCGAGCAGCGCGCCGCGGAGATCCTCCAGTCATCCGTTCAAAAGATGAGCGGCGTGGTCGTGCCGATCAGGACGGCGGGCGAGCCCGGCCGCGAAAACGTCGCCGCGATCGGCTTCCCGCCAAAAGACCTGCCCCCGGAGCTCAGGTCCCAGATTTCTTCCCTTCGGAACGATGGCTTTGTCATCGCCGCGTCCCTTCGTAACCTTTATATCGTGAGCGGGGGCGGAAAGGGCGCGATCTACGGCGTCGTCCATCTGCTCGAAAAATACTTCGGCTGCCGCAAATACAGTCCGACCGTCGAAGTCTTTCCTCATCGGGAAGATGTCGTCCTGGGCTGCACCTTCGACCTCGATAATCCTATCAACGCCATGCGTATCGTCCACGGCGAGTTCCTTCAGGACCCGGATTATCGGGACTGGATGAGGCTCCACGTCCAGGACGACCTTTACGGGAACGGTTACTACGTCCACACCCTCCGGAAACTTGTCCCCTGGCAGACGTACTTCGCCGACCACCCCGAGTATTTCGCCCTGGTGAACGGCAAGCGCGTCATCGACCAGCCCTGCCTGTCACGGCCCGAGGTCTTCGACATCGTCGTCGCGAAGCTCAGGGAGGAGATGGCCGCCCAGCCGGATAAGCAAATCTGGTCGGTCAGCCAGAACGACAATCTCTCCTACTGCCAGTGTCCCGAGTGCCGGAAGACGATCGACGAGGAGGGCTCGCCGGCCGGACCGGTCATCCGCTTCGTGAACCGCGTCGCCGCCCTCTTCCCGGACAAGACCATCTCGACCCTGGCCTATCAATATTCTCGCCCGGCGCCGCGACTGACCCCGCCGGCCCCGAACGTCCAGGTCATGCTCTGCACGATCGAGCTCAACCGGAGCCTGCCCATCGACGAAGACCCGTCGAGCCGGGCGTTCGTGCGCGACATCAGGGACTGGAGCCGGATCTGCGGCAATCTCTACCTCTGGGATTACACGGTTAATTTCTCGCACCACGTCTCGCCCTTCCCGAATCTCCACGTCCTTCAGCCCAACATCCGGTTTTTCGTCCGCCACGGCGTCCGCCAGCATTTCCAGCAGACCAACACGAGCCCCGGGCACGAATTCAGCGAGCTCAAGTCGTACCTTCTGGCGCGACTCCTCTGGAACCCGGAGGCGGATGCGAGCGCCGTGATGAACGAATTCCTCAACGGCTACTACGGGAAAGCCGGCCCATTCATCCGGCGCTACATCGACGCCTTGCGCGGGGCGCTCGAGCGGACGGGGGCGAAGCTCGACATCTACGAGCCGCCGGCGGTCCACGCGGGAGATTACTTATCGGCCGCGGACGTTTCGGCCGACAACGCGATCTTCGACAAGGCGGAAGCTGCCGCGGCCGGCGACCCCGCGGTGCTCGGGCGGGTGAGGACGGCGCGCCTCCCGCTGATGTATGCCATGCTCGAGATCGGCAAGAACGATATGTTCGGGCCGCGCGGCTTCTACGCCGAAAAGGGCGGGAGGTTCTCCGTGAAGCCGGAAATGGCGCGCCTCCTCGACGACTTCTTGGCGAGGTGCGAGGCTGGCGGCGTCCGGACGCTCAGCGAGTCGGGCCTCGCGCCCGAGGATTATTATGACGCCGCGAAGCGCTTCATCGACGTCCGGGTCGAGGGCAACCTGGCGTTCCGGCGGCCGGTCGCGGCCGAGCCTCCGCCGTCGCCCAAATACGCGAACGGGGACCTGAGCATCCTGACGAACGGCGTCCGCGGGGCGAGCGACTGCAAGGTCCACTGGCTCGGCTGGGAGGGCCTCGATTTCACGCTGACGCTCGACCTCGGCAAGCCGGTCGCGGCGCGGGAGATCTCCCTGAGCACGCTTTCGGACTTCCGGAGCTGGATCCTCCACCCGGACCGCGTCGCCTGCTCCGTATCTTCCGACGGCTCCTCCTTTCACGAGGTCGGCGCGATCGCGGTCGAAGGGAACCACCAAGGGGAGGAAGTCATCCGGCCCTTTGCCTGGAAGGGTCCTTTCGACGGAGCCGTGCGTTTTGTCCGTTTCCGCATCGAAGGGACGAAGCGTCTGCCGGACTGGCATGTTTCGGCCGGCGGCCCGTCCTGGGTTTTCGTGGATGAGATCGTCGTCCGCTGAAAAGCCGTGATCTGTGATACAATCCCTTTGGGGAGGAAGACATGTCGGCGAGAAAGCTCCTTCAATGGATGGGGCCGGTCGTGCTGGCTGTTTTTGTCCGGGCCTCCGCTTCGCCCGAGGTCCAAACCGTCGAAAGCCGCCGGGCCTTGTCTCCCGTCAGCATCGATGGCCAGGCCGACGAATGGCGCCTGGGCGGCCTCACCCCGGACAAGAAGTCCGGCGCGGAGCTCGCTTTCCAGAACGACGGCCGGAACCTCTACGTCCTGGTCGTCCTGAAAAGCCCTGATTCCCGGAAGGCCTTCGACGCCACGGGAATGGCGATCTTCAGCCGTCCCGGGAAAGCCCAAAAGCCCGGGAAGGGCGTCCTGTTCCTGAGCAGTTCCGTCTCCGCCGACGGATATATCGCTTGGCAAGAAAGCCGGGGCGCGGTCCTGACGGACGCGGAGAAGGCCGAGATCAGGAAAACCGCCAGTCACGCAATTTTCATGGCCTTCGCCGTCGACGCGAAAGGGAGCACGTTCGGGCCCCTCCGGCGTCAATCGGACAGCGATCCCCCGAATTTCGGCGTCTCGGAATCGGCGGCCCAGGCGACCTATGAATTCCGGATCCCCCTGGCCTCCCCGGAGTTCGTCCCGGGGGGGATCGGGGCGGGGCCGGGAGCGACCATCCGGGTCCTCTTCGAGTGGGGAGGGGTGGAGAGCAAGACCCTCGGCGCCAAAGCCGGCCGGGAAGCCCAGGCCTCGAACAGCGGCTATCAGTCCGGGACCGGCAGGACCTGGTCCCAGGAATTCCTGGACACGTTCGACGCCATGTCGCGCCCAAGTTCGTCGAATACCAAGAGATATTCCCTCTCGGTCGACGTGAAACTCGCGGACAGCCAATAACCCTCCGGTTTCGGCAGTCGGAGGGGAAGCGGCAACTCGAAGACTCCGTTCCGACGCAGAGAAGCCGGGACGATCGGACCGGTGATGATAGCCCAAGGAAGGGGAAATACGTCATGAAAAAACAACTCCTGACCAAGATCATGGCCCTGTGTCTGCTGGCGGGGGTCGCGCTGGGAGCGGACGACCTGGCCAAGGGTTTCGTCAAACCGCCGGACTCGGCCCGACCCTGGGTCTACTGGTTTTGGCTGAACAGCAACATCACCCGCGAAGGGATCACGGCCGACCTCGAGGCCATGAAGCGGGTCGGCATCGGCGGCGTCCTGATCATGGAGGTGGACCAGGGCGCGCCCGTGGGGCCGGCGGCGTTCATGGGCGCCCGCTGGCGGGAATTGTTCAAGCACGCCGTCGCCGAGGCCGGGCGGCTCGGGCTCGAAGTGAACATGAACGACGACGCCGGCTGGAACGGGAGCGGCGGCCCCTGGATCAAGCCCGAGCAGTCCATGCAGAAAGTCGTCTGGACGGGGACCGACCTCTCCGGCCCGCGGCGCTTCGACGAGAGCCTGCCGCGGTCGGAGGCCGATCACGGGTTCTATCGCGACATCGCCGTCCTGGCCTTTCCGGTGCCGGGGGACTATCGGATCGCCGACATCAAAGGCAAGGCCCTTTATGAGCGGAAGGAGGCGCCGCCGGCGGACGAGGCCAAGCTTCCGCCGGGGATGGTCATCGACCCGGCCAGGATCGTCGACCTCACCGCGCGGATGGACAAGGACGGGCATCTCGCCTGGGATGTTCCGGCCGGTCGATGGACGGTCATGCGTTTCGGCCACACCGGCACGGGGGTCGAGAACGCGCCGGCGCCGGCCAGCGGCCGCGGACTCGAGTGCGACAAGCTGAGCCGGGAGGGTATCGAGGCCCAGTTCGCCGGCATGATGGCCAAGCTCGTCGCCGATGTCGGCCCTGCGGCGGGCAAGACGCTGGTGGCGACCCATATCGACAGCTGGGAGAACGGGGCCCAGAACTGGACGGAGCGGATGAGGGAGGAATTCCGGAAACGGCGGGGTTACGACCCGCTGCCATACCTCCCCGTCTTCACCGGCCGGGTCGTCGACAGCCTCGAGATCTCGGAGCGGTTCCTGTGGGACCTGCGGCAAACCGTCACGGACCTGCTCGTCGAGAATTACGCCGGACACATGGCGGAGCTCGCCCGGCAGCACGGGCTGCGCCTGTCCATCGAAGCGTACGGCGGCCCGTGCGACGACATCACCTACGGCGGCCGGGCCGACGAGCCCATGGGCGAGTTCTGGATCGGCGGCGGCGCCTTCGAAACCCTCAAGCAGATGGCCTCGGCGGCGCACATCTACGGCCGCCGCATCCTGGGAGCCGAGTCGTTCACGGCCGGCGACCGCGAGCGGTGGCTCGAGCATCCCGCGACCATCAAGGCGCTCGGCGACCGGGCCTTTTGCGAAGGCGTCAACCGGTTCGTCTTCCACCGCTACGCGATGCAGCCGTGGCTCGGCTACCGGCCGGGGATGACGATGGGGCCGTGGGGGCTTCACTACGAACGGACCGATACCTGGTGGGAGGAGTCGGGGCCGTGGCACGAATACCTGGCGCGCTGCCAGGATCTTCTCCGGGAAGGGACGTTCGTGGCCGACATCTGCTACCTTCAGCCTGAAGCCGCGCCCCAGGAATTCCGGGGTCGCGACCGGGCCGGCTACGACTACGACGTCTGCACGGCGGAGGCCCTCCTGACACGGATGACGGTCAAGAACGGACGGCTCGTCCTGCCCGACGGCATGAGCTACCGGGTGCTCGTCCTGCCGGAAACGACCCGCATGACACCGGCGCTGCTCAGGAAGGTCAAGGATCTCGTCGCGGCCGGCGCGACGGTCGTCGGCCCGGTCCGGGCGACGAAATCGCCGGGCCTCACTGGCTACCCGAAGAGCGACGCGGAGGTCCGGGAGCTTGCCGACGAGCTGTGGGGCAGAGGTAAGGTCTTGACGGGCAACTCGCCCGAGCAGGTCCTCGCCGGGCTCGGGGTGGGCCCGGATTTCTCGGCGCCGCCGTTCATCCGCTGGATCCACCGGAGCGCCGGCGATACGGAGATCTATTTCGTGGCGAGCCAAAGTCCACAGCCGGCGGAAGCGACGTGCGTCTTCCGGGTCAACGGCAAGCGCCCCGAGCTCTGGCGGCCGGAGACCGGCCGGATCGAGCCCGTGGCGGTCTACGAGGAGGCCGGCAGCACAACGCGCATCCCGGTCCAATTCGAGCCGAGCGGCTCGGTGTTCGTCGTGTTTCGACGGAGCGCGGGAGCATTTGACCCCGTGGTGAGCGTCGCGCGCGACGGCCGGACGATCGCCCCGGCGCCCGAGCCCTCGGCGGAGGTCCGCGTGGACGAGAACGGAAGACTCTTCGTCGAGGCATGGCAGCCGGGCCGCTACGAGCTGAAGACAGCCTCCGGCCGCACACTGCGCGCCGACGCGCCCGCGACACCCATGGTCGAGATCTCCGGCCCGTGGGAGCTGCGGTTCCCGCCGGGCTGGGGCGCGCCCGAGCGGGTGACGCTGGCGAAGCTCGTCTCTTGGACAGACCACGGCGACCCCGGCCTGAAGCACTTCTCCGGCACCGCGGTTTATGCCAGGACGATCAGCGCGCCGGGCGAGTTGTTTGGCGATAACCGGCGCGTTTATCTCGATCTGGGAAAGGTTCAGATCATGGCCCGGGTGAAGCTCAACGGACAGGACCTGGGAGTTCTCTGGAAGCCGCCTTATCGCGTCGACGTGACCGGCATTCTGAAGCCCGGCGCGAACGCGCTCGAGGTCGGCGTGACGAATCTCTGGGTCAACCGGTTGATCGGCGACGAAGACCTGCCCGAGGACAGCGAACGGAACCCCAACGGCACGCTCAAAACGTGGCCGCAGTGGGTTCAGGAGGGAAAACCGAGCCCGACCGGCCGTTTCACGTTCGTGAGCTGGCGGCTGTGGAAGAAAGGCGAGCCGCTGGTCGAGTCCGGATTGCTGGGCCCCGTGACATTGCGGGTCGTGGAGCGAATGGCCGCCCGATGACCCTAGCGGAGGCAGCTGTCCGGGACATCGTTTATTCCGTTTCCGCCTCATGAAGTCGTTAGAGCGCTCGCGAATTCCTTGACCGGCAAACACGACCGTGTTAAAAATGAGCCGTCGCCGGGGTGGCGGAATTGGCAGACGCAAGGGACTTAAAATTCCTCGGGGCGCAAGCCCCATGCCGGTTCGAGCCCGGCCCCCGGCATTCCATTTTTCTCTTGTTTTCAGCCGAGTGCTGAGATCGCCGCAAATCTCCAGATTTCATGCGGTTCTTTAGGGTCTGACGCCCTTTCAACGATCAGGCCGGGGCGATTCCTCGTCCGGAACCGGTTCGATCACGGCGATCTCGGCCATGACCCGGTCCGCGACCTCGCGGCAGATCTCTTTCCAACGCGGCCTTGAACAGCGGCCGGCCTCCTCGCCCAATTCGCCGAAGACGAGCGGCCTGCCGTACTTGACCGTGATGCGTCCAGGGCGGGGGAATAGGCTGCCCCGCCCGTAGGCTTCGTGGCTGCCCCAGATCCGGACGGGCACGACGGGAGCCGCGGACTTGAGAATGACCAGGCCGAGGCCGGCCCGGGCCGGTTGAAGCCGGCCGTCGAAGCTGCGCGCGCCTTCGGGGAAAATGAGCACTACGTTTCCGGCCGCCAGGCGGCTGAGGATCGTTTTGAGGGCCGCCGCGGACCCGCTTTCGGGATCGACGGGCACGGCATGCCAGAGCTTGAGCAGGCGTCCGAATCCGGGGAAGCGGAAGAGCGACCGGCGGGCCAGCATGACCACCATCCGCGGCAGGGCCGACCCGACAAGCGGCGGATCGAGATAGCTCGCATGGTTGGCGGCCAGGATCACCGGGCCCGCGTCCGGGACGCGGCCGGCATTGAGGACGCGCCAACGGAAAAAGGCGGCGAAGGCGACCCGGAAGAAGGACCATCCCGCCCGGTACCAGAAGCCCATCTTGGGTCGCGTCATGTTCCGCCGGGCTTCTTCATTTCTTTTTTTCGAAAATGGGGCCGCTATGGTCACCGTCGTTGTTGTAGCCCCGGCTCTCCCAATAACCCTTGTAGGACGGGTCATTCGTAAGCTCTATGGCCGTGACCCACTTGGCCCACTTGTAACCCCACTTGTCCTCCGCGACGACGTGGAACGGGAACCCCCTCTCTTCGGGCAGGGTCAGGCCGTTCATTTTGTAGGCGAGGAGGATATTTTTCTTGGTGATGTAGTCGAGCGGCAGGGAGGTCGAGTAGCCATCGGCCGACTTGAAGATGACCGTGTTCGCGGCCGCCTTCGCGCCCGCCTCTCCCAGGAGCTCGGCGACCGGGACGCCTTCCCAGAGGATCTTCACGTCCCAGCCTTCGACGCAGTGAATGATGGTGACCTTGGATTCGGTCTTGTGCGACACCACCTGCTCATAGGAGTAGCCGACGGGTTTGTCCACGAGCCCGCCGATTTTCAGGGAATATTTCCCGATATCGACGTGCTGGGGCCCCTTGATGGAATTCTCCTCGAAATTCTTGATCGGGTCGAGCTTCTCGCCCCGGTACTCTTTGATCTCGACGCTTTGGACCTTCTTGTCTTTTCGCTCCTGCTTGTCCCGGGCGCAGGCCGGAGCGAATGCCAGGGTCAGGGCCATCCCGACGACAAACCATTTCCCTTTTTCTCTCATGCTTCCAATATACCATATCCGTCCGTCGCCTGAGTTTGGCAGGAGAGAAGCGCATCCTTCCCCAGAGGAAAGCTCCAAAAATGAACCGCATGAGCCGCAGGGACGCGCCCCGTTCGAGAGCCGGTTCGACGGTTGAGGCCGTTGACAGGCCGTCTCTCCTTCGGATACAGTAAAAAAAACGTTGCATCAGGCGCCGACGCCGGGAGGCTCTCGATGAAGGATCCGTTGGCCGAACGGATCTTCAAGCTTAGGGAGAAAGGGACGAACGTCAGGACCGAGGTCCTGGGCGGAGCGACGACCTTCATCACGATGGCCTACATCATCGTCGTCAACCCCGCGATCCTGAGCTTTGCCGGTATCCCGCAGGGACCGAGCACGGTGGCGACCATCCTGGCCGCGGCCTTCGGCTCGCTCCTGATGGGGCTCTACGCCAACCGGCCGATCGCCGTCGCGCCGTACATGGGCGAGAACGCCTTCATTGCCTTCGGCCTGGCCGCGATGGGCATCGGCTGGCAGCTCAGGCTCGGCGCCGTGTTCGTCAGCGGGCTGGCCTTCGCCCTCATCACCCTCCTCCGCGTCCGGTCGTGGCTCGCGAATTCCATTTCACCGAGCCTGAAACACAGCTTCGCCGTCGGCATCGGTCTCTTCCTGGCTTTCATCGGCCTCTATGAGACCGGGATCGTCACGAGCGCAGCCGCCGGGATGGCTCCGCAGGCGCTCCTCCGGGGCGGCGCCGCCGTGCTCTCGGCTCCCGACGTGCCCGTGAAGATCGGCAATCTCCACAGCCCCCAGGTCCTTCTCGCCGTCTTCGGCTTCGTCCTCATCTCCATCCTTCTCCATCTCCGGGTCCGGGGCGGGATCCTGCTGGGCATCGCCGTCACGGCGGCCCTCGGCTATGCGCTGGGGTTGGGGGAGGTCCCCCGTGCCGTCGCCGCACTGCCGTTCAGGGGCGAATTCAGCCTGGCTCCCATCGCCCTCGAGCTCGACATCGCCGGCGTCCTCCGCCTGAGCTTCCTGCCCATCCTGCTGACCCTCTTTCTCATGGGCTTCCTGGACACGCTGGGCACGCTCGTCGGCGTCGGCGCCGCGGCCGGGATGCTCGACGAGAAGGGGAATTTTCCGCAGATCGAGCGGCCGATGATGGTCGACGCCGCGACTTGCGTCTTCAGCGCCCTCGTCGGCACTTCGACGAGCGGCGCCTACCTCGAGTCGGCCACCGGGATCCGGGAAGGGGCACGGACGGGTTTGGCGGCGGTCACGACGGCCGGGCTCTTCGCCGTCTCCCTTTTCTTTATTCCCCTCGTCGCGCCGCTGCAGCACCTGCGCTACGCCTACGGACCCGCCCTCGTCGCCGTCGGGGTGCTGATGCTGGGGTCCATCCGGAGGGTCGATTTCGAGGACATGACGGAGCTCGTCCCGGCCTTCGCCACGATCGTCGTCATGGTCTTCACCTACAACGTCGCCAACGGCCTGACGGCCGGGCTCGTCCTGTGGCCGCTCTTCAAAGCCGTCACCGGGCGGTTCAAGGAGGTCAAGGCCGGGTCCGTCGTCCTGGCCCTCCTCTGCCTGGTCTATTTCGTCTTCGGATTGCCGCATTAAGGGAGAAAGCCCATGGAAATGACGCCGAAGAGATCGCCCAACAAGTGGCTTCTCGGGCTCGGCATCGGCTGCGGCGGGGCGGTGGTCATCGTCATCGTCCTGGTCATCGCCGGCTATTTCCTCGTCCGGAACACGACCCAGGGATTCAGGGACTCGGACGGGTTGATGAGGTCCCTCACGGACAAGTACGGGCGCGTCGAGGACTACTGCCCGGACCCCGGCGGGGCCATCCCGACGGCCCGCCTCCAGGCCTTCCTCGCCGTCCGCAACGCCGCGGCCCCGGCCCGGGCGAAGCTCGAGGAGTCGCTCGATATCCTGATCAAGGACCGGGACAGCGGGTCCGGCCAAGGCCGGGGACCGAGGAATATCTTACAAGCCGTCAGGACCGGACTGGGGATGGTCCCGCAGATCTCGGATTTCCTGAAAAGCCGCGCCCGGGCCCTTCTTGATCAAGAGATGGGTGCGGGCGAGTATTATTATCTTTATGTCGTCGCTTATCATGCCTGGCTTAAGAAGCCGCCGACGGACGGCGCCGGCTTACGATTCGGCGGGCCGGGGAGGGATCCGGCCGACCCCGACGACCAGGACGCCCTGGCCGTGAGCAAGGACGTGAATCTCATGCGGATCCACCGGCTCGTCCTTCCCATGCTCCACTGTCAGCTTGCGAAGCTTCAGGAAGGACGCGCGGGAGGAGCTCAGGACAAGTGGAACGAGGCGCTCGCCGCCGAGGTCAAGGCGATGGACGCCGACCGCACCCGCCTTCCCTGGCAGGACGGAGTGCCGGAGGTGATCGACGCTTCGCTCCGGCCGTTCCGCGAGCGGCTCGAGGCCGGCTACAGCCGCCTGGCCGATCTGTTCGAGACCTCGATCGAGCGGCGGACGGGGACCGTCAGGCGCGCGAATTGAGATGAGAAGGGCGACCTCGACAGCGGCCGGGGCCCCGGCCTTGCCAGGACCGGGACTGGGAAGCCCGGCCCCGGCCTTGCCCGGGGGTCCAATTCCGCTGTACTCGCCCGTGGATATAAGCCACGGGCGAGTGGCGAGCCGAAGGCTCGTCCCTTGACCGGATCGCGACACGGGTTTTTCTCCCCGTCCGCGGGTCAGTGCCGGGAGCCCGGGCGGCTCCGGTCCCTTCCGTAGCTCCGTCCCGGCCCCGACGTCGTCCGCCGGTGCGGATGCCCCCCTGCCGGCCGCGGTCCTTTTCCCCAGCCCTGCTTGGGCATTTTCTCGAGGCTCAGGTCGCGGGCGAACAGGTCGTCGGTGACGGGCTTGACGGGGATCTTCATCCCGATAAAGCGCTCGATGGCCTCGAGGTGCTCGGAGGTGCCCTCGCTGGCCAGGGTGATGGCCTTGCCGCCCTTCCCGGCCCGGGCCGTCCGGCCGATCCGGTGGACGTAGTTTTCGAAGTCCTGCGGGATGTCGTAGTTGATGACCATCTCCAGGTCGTCGATGTGGAGGCCGCGGGCGGCGACGTCCGTGGCGACGAGGATCGGGAATTTGCCGGCCATGAAATTGTGGATGACCCTGAGCCTGTCCTTCTGCGGCAGGTCCCCGGTCAGGTGGAACGCCCGGTATCCGTTGGCCTCGAGCTCCTTGGCCAAACGGAAGGCGTGATGCCGCATGTTGGCGAAGATGAGGACGTTGCGCGGGGCGTTCCTCTGGAGGAGGCCCAGGAGGAGGTTCAGCTTGATGTGGCTCTTGACGTGGTAGAGGTCCTGGGTGATCGTGTCCACGGTCAGTTGTTCGGGCGTGACCTCGATCGACACCGGGTGGTTGAGGTATTCGGCGGCCATGAGCCGGGAGATGCGGTTGAGCGTCGCGCTGAAAAGCATGCTCTGGCGGCGGCTGCGCTCGGGCATTTTCTTGATGATTTTTTTGAGATCCGGGAGGAAGCCCATGTCGAACAGCCGGTCGGCCTCGTCGATGACGAGATACCCGACCTCCTTCAGACTCAGGCGGCCGCTGTCGCTCAAGTCGAGGAGGCGGCCCGGTGTCCCGATCATGATGTCCACGCCGTCCTTCAGGGCCCCGAGCTGGGTGGCGTAGCCCACGCCGCCGTAAAAGCAGCCGACGGAGAAGCCGACGTGGCGGTTGAGGAGGTTGGCCTCGCCTTCGATCTGGACGGCGAGCTCGCGGGTCGGGCTGATGATCAGCGCCGTTTGCCGGGCGCCCGGTCCGGCTTCGAGCATCTTCTCGAAGAGGGTGATGAGGAAGGCCGCCGTCTTGCCCGTCCCGGTCTGGGACTGGACGGCGACGTCCTGGCCCTCAAGCGTCCTGGCCAGGGTCTGCTCCTGGACCGCCGTCAGTTCGACATAGCCCCGCTCGGCGATGCTCCGCTGGAGGCGGGGGTCGAGGTTGAGTTCCGTGAAATACATTTTTATCCTTTATCCAATCCTTTAAAACACGAGGGGACGAGGGTCGGCCGAAATGGCTTCTCGCGGGTGGGGAAACGGTCGGTTTTGACTCTGTCCTGCCCGGTTTTGAGTTTTCTATGTTACCACAGCGGGCGGGGGACGACAAGGGGCGGTCTTCTTCCGTCCGCCTCTTTCCGGCCGTAGCCGACGACGGCGTCAAGCAGCAGTGGCCTCGTGCCGGCGTTGGAGATCCGGATCATGTTCAGGCCGGCGCTCCCCTCGATCGCTTCCCGGACCGCCACACGGAAGCTCTCGGGCGATTGGCCCCTGACCAGGGGCATCCAGGCGAACTGCGGGTCCTCCGGCGTGCCGCCCACCAGGAACCAGCCCTCCATGCCGTAATGCGACTCCTCCTTGACGACGACGAGCCCCCCGTCGAAGGTCGCGGACGGATAGATCCTGTCCTCCAGGAGCAGGACCAGCTGGCCGCCGGGAGCGATCTCGGCGTAGCGGCCGTCGGGCTCTCCCAGGGCGTCCCCGGAGTTTTTCACGTTCTGCTCGAACACGACTCTGCGGGCGTAAAGCTTCGGCCTCTCAGCCTGCTCCTGTCCCCGGCCGGGCCCCGGGGCGGAAGCGCCGGCGCTGGCGACCGCGAAGGCCCCAGCCGTGAGAACGAGCAGGATGATGACCGGGCAAATGCCTCTTTTTTTCATGCCAACCTCTCCCTCGGAGACACCCATATTGTATCCCATTCCTCCGGATTCACAAGCTCCGGGTTTTTTGTTAAGATGAGAAACGATGGGATTCGGTATCGCGTGCCGCGAATCTTCTTAGGAGGACGAGATAGAGATGAAGAAGAGCATGATCTGGGCCGCGGCCTTCCTGCTGCTGGCCGCCCTCCCGTTCCAGCTCGCCGCTTGGGATCAAGCTTCTAGGGAATTTTCGCTCAGGTCCATTTCCCGCGATTTCCTGAAAGACGCCGGCGAGATCTGGAGCTACCCGGTCCACATCCGGACCCGCGATATCCTGCCCATCGCGGGCTTGGTAACCCTCACCGGACTCCTGATCGCGAACGACGAGGCGATCCACCGGGGGTTTATGAATTATCGGGAGGCACATGCCTGGGTCCGCGGAGTCAGCCCGGCCATCACCCAGATGGGGTCCTACGGGGCCTGGGGGACGGTCGCGGTGTTCCTGGGCGTCGGCCTGATCGGCGGCGACAAGAAATCGACCGAGACCGCCGTCCTGGCCTCCAGCGCGATGCTGCAGAGC
>Ga0315282_10002548_pt1 | contig 33375 bp, 33 predicted proteins | sample YL17G07_20_MG_FD_203693 | JGI IMG/M metagenome (GOLD analysis project Ga0315282, IMG submission 203693) | Sediment microbial communities from Yellowstone Lake, YNP, Wyoming, USA - YL17G07_20 | ecosystem: Environmental > Aquatic > Freshwater > Lake > Sediment | place: USA: Wyoming | collected...
GACTTTGCTTCAAGTAATCCCAATCCCGGTGCAGCGCCGCCACCAAGCAATGATCCACCACCTACACCACCAGCCGCGAAACTAACGTGACTTGCGCCGCCACCACCTTGACCTGGTGCACGAAATACAACTCCTGCTCCTCCTGCTCCTCCATATCCACCCTCACCTCCACTATACTTGCCGTAGTCAATACCTCCGTACCCTCCCCCAGCTTCTATTCCATTGAAAATAGTACTGCTGCCTTGTACTCCCGGGTAATCAATTTCCCCGCTGCCGCCACCTCCGCCGCCACCAACCATCCGAATGCGAAGCTGTCGTGGAGTCACCCCTGTAGAAGCTGTTGAATAATAAACATTATTGGTTCCAGTTTTTAGTACTTGTTGAGTCGAAACAGGTATTGGCCACTGTATACCAATAATTGCATTGGTAGTAATTAATACTCGATCATCTCCAAATTTACCAGATACAACTCCCGCTGTGGAGATCGCTACACTGTTATCACTAAATTGTCCTGATACAATAGCTCCAGTAGTAATAGATACACGGCTATCACTAAATTGTCCTGATACAATAGCTCCAGTAGTAATAGATATACGGTTATCACTAAATTGTCCTGATATAATAGCTCCAGTAGTTAAATATACTGAAGAATCTTGCCATTGACCTGCGTTAAGATTTCCTGTAGTAATATAAGTATTAAAAGGTAAAAATCCTGAGGGAAATATTAATGTAGAAAAATCATTAGTAGATTTTAAAATTGTAAAATCAGGGAATATATAACCGCCAAATTTTGAATAGACATAACCGTTAATTGTTACTGTACCAACAAGTAACTCTCCATTAATAGTAGCGCTTCCTAAGCTTATTATCTGACCTCCACTTAGGATATCTCCATTGGAATAAATACCTCCAGCTCCAAAAGTGCCACTAAAAGAGTTTAAACCCCCTTTAAAGAGCCCGTCGCCTGTTACACCTATTAATTGAATTGATGTAGTAGAAGTGGGTAAAGCTCCTGTCGTAATATAAAGAGTTCCAGCTACTTTAAAAGTTTCAGTATCTTTATAAGTAACTGATTCTTGAAATTTACTCGCCCCAAATACTGGAGTAGTTAAAAATAATCCCAATAATATTTGTTTAAATATTTTTAACATGTGTAATTACCAGTGTTTTATAAGCCATACTATACCAACAAGCCACCCTACTATACCAACAAGCCAATATAAATCTTTCGCCCAAGATAAATCTGGCATTACTGTATCCTTGAGCAAATTACGTAAGCGTCTAAAATTGCCGTAGAGACTGCGGTCGTATTGCAAGTCCATGAAGTAGAAGTACTTGGGTAACCTCCCTGTAAGCTTACATCGGTATTACATCCTCCACCTGTTACTTGTTTATTAGCTGAACAAGATGCTGTACAAGTAGTCACCCCCGCGCCACAGGAATTGGTTATGATTTCATAACCCATATTAACTTGACCTCTAGTTGTGACGGTATCCACTAAAAGATCTCCATCAACTTGCGCTCCAGCTCCTGTGCCATCTATGAGTAAGGTACCGCTTGATAGATGTAGTTTGGCCGCAGGGTTAGTAGTTCCAATGCCTACATAACCCGTGGATGATATATACATTTCGGTTGTACTATTATTTTGACGGAACCATATCCCGAAAGTCAGGGGTCGATTTATAATTAGGTTTTTATCGTCCGCGTTTCCGCTTGACGCAAAATTAAAATCCGTGAGATTTCGCGAGCCATTCATCGACATGAAGTTGTAGCTGTATTGCCTGAACATATTAATACCACGTCCTGAATTTTCCGCCGTTAAGAACATAGCTAGGTCGGCACCATCACCGTTGGTAGTACTAAGGTGTATTAATGCTTCCGGTACCGTCGTGCCTATCCCTAGATTGTGCGACAAGGTTGCCGAGTTATCATCTTTAATGATAAAGCATGCGCCAAATCCGTTATTGCACAAGTACGTTCCCAGGTTATGCCCTAGGAAACCGGAAGTTGCATAGTTGTCATTGGTCAGTGCGATATAACCGTTTCCAATTATATTAAGTGCGGGGTTGATCTCACTGACTCCGTTAGGCAGGATATTGTAACCTCTGCCGTCTTGGTCTTGCAATTGGATAGAGCCAAAGTTATTTTTTGTCAGGCAAGCGGAAGTGCTGAATCCCGATGTGGTCAAGCATATACTCGCGCTTATCGGGGTGGCGATGGCGATATTTCCACTTAAAATACCACCTGTCGTGCTGAATTTGGCGGCGTATATTGTAGTTGTATCTGCTGCGACAGCAACAGCTAGATTTTGTCTATCAGTAATTTCAGAATCAATATTATTTTGAAGGGTAGTAGTATCAACTGCGATTGCTAAATCTACAGTATACCTCGCTGAGATCTCGCTTATAAGATCATCATCAATAGTAGTTGTATCGACACCTATTTGATTTAAGGTTGCGTCGAGACCTAATACCCCTATTGTTGGAATTCCGGTTATCTTAGTTCCTACCCCACTAAATCCAGAAGAGTCAAAAAATGTAATACCATTTAATTGATAAGCCGAATCTACAGCGTTAAAAGTAGATGCTGTTACAATACCTGTAAATGAACTATTACCTGCTACAAAAAGTTTTTCAGAAGAATTAGCAACACCAATCCCTACATTTCCTCCACCAAATTCTATAGCACCATTATTCCACATTTTCATATACGCAGGAGTTTGTGGTTCAAATACTAGTGGGAAGTAATAATTCACCCAATCTATTGTATTCCCCATACGGAATACATTATCTTCATTAGAATTCTGCCACCACCAAGTTTGGGCAGTTACACTACTTACGAAATAATGTTCTTGACCATAGAAGTCTTCGAAAAAGGCATTAGCACTCCCACTTCTTGAGAATTCAACATTTCCCTCAACATCCAAACTCCAAGATGTTGGGAGTTTACCCACAGACAATCGACTATTAAGTAGATCAATCGAAACAGATGGAGCAAAACCATCATTACCAATGTCCAACCTATTATCAACAAAGTTCGTAACTACTGCTCCATTCTGTAGGTTCAAATCATTAGTAAACCCACCACCAGCTGACCTAATGTTTATACCATTCGTAACTGGAACCGTAGGATGCTCATTATACAACCACAAACCATGGAAGTTGTTAATATTCGTTGTGGATGCTGCTGTGAAATAAGGAGCCATCCATATTCTAGCACCAACAAAAGCAGTCCCAGATTCTGCAACTATAGGTGTCCCTCCATTATAAGAGGCCCTAGCAGAGAACTCACCACCTATACTAGTTCTCATAGTAGATCCAGAACATGCTGGGTTAATGTAAACCCTTCCATACAAACCACGACCAGTCATTGATTCATCTGCCCCACAAGAACGAACTACACCTTCTACACCATTAGCAATGAAGTCTTGATTGTCTCCTACATACCAATTGTACTGACCCGATACCCCTGACACTTCCGCTCCTGCTGCTGGAGAAGAAGCTCCTGCCGTAGTCCTAAATAGATTATACACCGTTCCATCTGGGGTGGCAGTATTGTCTACCACATCCTCCACTACCTTACCACCAATACCGACATTTCCATAAAAAGAGGCGTTACCTAAACTAGTAAATGAGTTTCTTGTGGTCATGGTATCAACAACCACACCTTTAAAATCAAAAGGTTGACTTAAATCTATTTGATAGGGTTTAATTAAAGTATGCTGTGCAAATAGATTATTACAAAGTAATCCTAAAAGCGCAAATAAATAAAGCATCTTTTCCTCTATTTTCTATAGTTAGCTAATAAGATGTCGGTAGCTCCAGGAGCTGTATCGAACGTTATAGTGTTTCCTGTAAGAGTATAATCGTTGGTCGCACCCCGTTTTTGAAGTTGCCCATTTAAATAAAGATTTAAAGAGCCACCTATAGGAGCTAAAGTTAAAATAAAAACTTTATTCATTCCGTTTAGTGGTCCAGACGGAACTTCTGAATCTACAAAATATGAATTAATATTTTTAAATATTTGAGACATTTAATATACCATTAACCTATAATCTGAAGGATTCCCACTAACTGTTTTTAGCCAAATTGAAGATTGGCTTCTAAAATCTTGAGTGATACCTTCTCCTGATTTTAGTCTTCCGTGAACATTAGTTCCATCAAAGCTAAATTCAATGACTTCCACGTTTGAATCATTAAATAAAGTTATATTGATACTTGTAAATCCAAATGCAAAATTTTGAAATGTGCCACTCAGCGCAGTAACAACTTGATCACTAAAGTAAGAATTAGCTGATCCCGCGGTTATTGACGTAGTTGTATACAAAACTCCATTATTGTCAACTTTTACTGATACAAGGGTACCATCAGCTCTTCGCCCATACACCGTTCCTACAGTTCTATCAGCAGTTGTGATATCATTTAAATCAACAAAGATTTGAGGAAGTGTGGCCATATTTTGCCTCTATTTTAATTCCTGTAATCTCATACTAGCGTTGTGAATGAGCTGAGGATACTCGGATTTTAAAATTATTTCATTAAGTAAAGAAACACTTGTTGTTTCTTTAATCATCTTAAGTTTTTGAAAATATTTCAAAGACATAAACTTTGAAAATTCAGTCTCTTTAATTTGATTTTCAGTTATAGCAAATAAATTAGGTGAGCGCGATTCTTTAATAAAAACATTTTCTTTAGAAGAAACATCTATTTTTTCTTCAGGGAAAGGGCTTACACCTTTTCTAGCTTGAGTAATTTCAGATATTTTACCCGTCACATTTTCCGACTTAATAATTCCCGCTTTTGTTTCAGTAATTGTAGAGGTTTCAATAGGTAATCTTACATTTTCCTCAGAACAGGTAACCACTTCAATAAATGCGGGATTTTCTACGACAATCCACTTGTTGTCTATGCATTTCTTAAGTGAGCCATTAAGCCTTGACTTTTTAACATCGTCAAAATCAAGCAATTCGGTAGGGACATACATTCCTTTTGACAATCTAACAGGTCTCTTGATAGTTCCGTTAGACAACTTTATAAATAGGTCAGCGATTTCGAGATCTGCGGAATTGTCACTTACTTCACAGCGATACTTTTCTTGCTTTAATGATAAGTCATCCATTTCCTTTCCTCTTTAAGTAGAGATATGCCAGCCTACTTTGTAGGCTGGCGCGATTCTTTATTAAAATTACTGCCAAAACATTGCTATGTTACCTAACACTGAAGTTGCGGCGGGTAGAACAACTTTATATCTCACCTGAGTTCCACTAGGTTGAGTGCTAATAGTAGTAAGCACTCCATTGGTCACCTGAGTCCAAGTTGTTCCGTTATCTCGACTTACATACAACTCTAGATCACTAGTTCCCTCAGCAATAATAACAGCCTTGGTTGGATCCGTTGCGGCAGTATGAGCCTTAGATATTACTGTCGCAGAAGTGATTCCACCTAAGGTTAATACTTTATTGGTGTAAATATTCTGAACTTCTGTAGGAGTTAATGCTCTTGTGAAAACAGATAGTTCATCAATATCACCTATAATTCCAGTATCTCCATAGCCCGGACCCAGAGAGCCAATATACAACTGATTGTACAAGGACTGTAATGCTCCAAGGCTACCAACGATACCCCATACTTGTTCAACTCCATCGTAGTAAAGTTTTGCTGTTCCAGCTACAGTATCATAAACCATCACCACATGAACCCACTGTAAAGGAGTAGGCATTACTGCAATGGTCTCGTATCCTGAACCACTCAAGAAACCATATGTTGTAGATACTCCGTCAAAGTAAAGGCCAAAGTCGGAGGGTGGCCACGGAGTTGAGCCAGATTTAAGTGCAAACAACCCCCCTATAAAACCTCCATATTGAGACACATAACCTTTCATCCAGACTGATATAGAAATGGAGGTAGGATTTACCAAACCAAAATTATCTACTAGAATTCCTGATACTAAACCACCAGGACCCCCAGCTCTTTGGTCTGGAGTAACTGCTAAGAAATTCCCTACTAAAGGATCGACACTATCAAGTAGGCTATCTCCAAACACTATACCATCATGACCATTGCCACTTGAATCCTTAGCAAGCAATGAACCAATATTCTCGTCAAGTTTATAGTAAGCATGTAATCCAGGGATACTCCCACTACTCACCTCTACTTTCTGTAAAACTGAGTCAACCTTATAATTACTGGATAGACTACCATCAATTCCACTAGAATCAGCAAATACATCAACGAACCCCTTTTGAAGTTCATTATTACTCATACTTAGAATTGAATCCACCTTAAAGTTTGTCTTGGCAACATCAACTAAAAGGTCTAAGGTAGAAACTGCCTCTGCACTCTTTGGAACATTTGCTAATTGCCATACATCATCTATATTTTTTAGGTAGAACTTAACATCATTAATGATCATTCCTGAAGTAATTTGTGTTGCTCCGGGAGGAACAACAACTTTTGCCACAACTAATCCTGATCTATCACCAGCAGGTAAGACAGATAATTCTGCCGTCAAAACACCTGTTGAAAAATCAGGTCTATCTTGTCCATCCGTTCCTACTACTCTAGGAGGTCGGAGCATTATGTACCAAGTCTTATTTGCAGATGGTATTGCTACATTAGTTAAATTATTAGGATCCAACTGCGCCTTATTTTTATCACCAAGAACTACTCCATCAACCTGAGCAATCCAATCCCTTACCTTTACCTGCAAACCAGTACCCGGAATAACCTCTCCGTTTACATCCTTGATCAATCGAGTCACACCTCCAACTGCTATAATCCCTGAAAGAGCGTAAAATCCATCGCCCAATTGTACTCCGTGCAATTGAGTAACGTCAGCAATTTTGAAGTGATCTGGAACAACGACAGATTTTCCTGCGGCACTTGTTGCCGGAATTTGAATTTTTTCTGACATTTCTCTCTCCAATAAAATTATAAATTAAGAAAATGTTACTATTGCAGTATCTGTTACATCAAGTGTAACAGATGGGTGCGTAGGTAAACTGAGATCTAAATTAACGTCTCCCGCTCCAGTAGTAGTAATAATAACAGACGTTTCACCTAACACTACAGTTTTTGTAACTGGCCCCGCAACTCCATCAATTTTTGCTCCAGGAGCTCCTCCACCAGTAATAGAAACTTGAAAAGTAGTAACACTATTTATCAAATCTTTTATACCAATTCCGTTTGTTACTACTATTGATACGGTAAATGGAGACCCTACAGTAGCACTATAAGTATTAGGTCCTGCGCTTATGGGAGCAAACTGAACATATTTGTCAGTAGAAAGAACCCACTGCTCAAGTAATGAAGTAGATGTTGCTTGAGTATCACTTGTATTAGCGGTAGCAACTACTGCAACTGAATTTGTTGCAACTAAATGAGACAAATGATAAGACTTCGCTAAATCTTCATCAGCAGCTAATGCAAATAAATCAACATTTACACTAGGAAGCAATTTTATCGGGGTACCATCAAAGGCACGAACATCATCTAAAGTTATAACATCATTGAGAAGATTTCGAACCACCTGAGGAATTAACGCCATTGTAAATCCTCCATCATTTAGGTTACGGTCTATTATAAGCGGACCGATAGCGCTTTCTAGATTAAATTACGGAACCATTGTAAGGGTGACAGACTTCCCACCCTTGCTAAATACAATATTGTCTCCGCTAATGGTAATGAGGCAGCCATCTAGCGTAAGAGTTCCGCCCATCACTGTTCCAAGGCCATTTCCGTCATTGATGTGAAGAGGACCCGCACTAGTTTTTATTTCAACATCAGAAGTATTAGCATCTCCGAAGTTAACTTCATCAACACGACTTACCTGTAGCTTCTTGACCGCAATAGTGTCTCCGTCAGCATAGCAGTGGAAATCTACTGTTTTATTTGAGCCGAGCTTAATAAACCCATCATGGAAATTAATATCTTGAGCTGAGAGAAGTACTGAGTGAGAACCCTGAATCTCAATATCCATAAGCTCATTAGAGCCTATAATAGTGCGAGTCTTTTTAATACCAAGACCTGGAGAATCATATTGATCGTTATAATATACTCCAGCGTAAGATTGTACATCAGCGCCGTAGAAGTCTTTCCCAGCTAGTCTGAATGATGCTGAATTATCATTTTTACAAATTACAGTACCATCAAATGTCTTAACTCCTGTAAGAGTTGTAGTTCCTGATTCAATTGTAGATATTGCAAGTGCTTGCGTATCAGCGATTGTAAAAGTAGCTGATACTGAGAGAGCTCCAATTAGAACTAAATGAGACAGATGATAAGACTTCGCTAAATCTTCATCAGCAGCTAAGAGGAGTAGATCGGTAGCTACTCCAGGCATTAGCTTTATCGGGGTACCATCAAAGGCACGAACATCATCTAGATAAATAGGATCCGCATAAAGATTTGTTACTATTTGGGGACGTGTTGCCATTGTAAATCCTCCGTAAAATATTTTTATAAATACAAAAAAGCGAATATGCATTACATATCCGCTTACTAAAAAGGTCGAATTAGTCGTCTTTAACTCGAAGACAAACTTGTCTTAACCGATACTTCTTCTTATTATTAAAGAGAAAGATTACGTGTTAGGTAAGCGTAACCGTGGCGGGATTCTACACTAATTTAAATTTACGTTGGCCAGCATCAAAAATCTTAAACCAGCCTCTTTCAGCTGCATTTTCTTTTTCAGTTTTATCTTTAGTCGCACGACACATTAAACGATTAAATCTATTTTCACCGTCTGTCCAATTCCATCCAAGAGTTTCTCCGACACAGTTAAAGCCGACTTTTTCATAGCTATGACCGTCGGCGTATCGCAGATCACAATAAGAAATTATTGACTTATTAAATTGTTTTAAATTAGAAACTAATTTACCAAAGCCGCCCGCACAAGATGTATTTAACTTTGTACAAAATCGCTCAATTTCAATATGACTATTAAATTCTTTGTAAGCTAAAGCGCAAATTAAATTGTTATTTTTATAAAGGCCAGTCGCGCGACCTACTTTATAACCCATTAAATGATTTTCATTAAAAAACTTTTTAGATTCGCTAATAGAAACATCTTTAAGAACTAATTCTCTAGCAGCAAATTTATTTGTGCAAAGTCCGAGTTTAGATAAGATCATTGAGCGAACAACATCAGATTTTTTATAGATTTCATCAGCAAAAAATTGAAGATATTTTAAATTGGCGGCGTGAAAAGCTTTAGCTTTTTCACAATTAACTGAATTTAAAGCAGCTAACTCTGAATTAGCAGCTAAGTCTATCACATCTATATAAAACTTATTACTATTGTATTCTACAATAATTAAATTGTTATCTTCTGTACAAATAACAGAGGTATTTATAAAAAGATTTTTAATCATGAAGAATGTTTTGAAATGATAGTCTGTATTTTAGTAATAAAATCTTTTACAGAAAGATCCATTTTCATTTTATTGCAAATTTTACAACAAGCGACGATATTATCCACTGTATATCCTTTATTATTGTTTATCCTGTCTAAACCAATAGTATCTATAAGACATCCACAATAATAACAAGGTTTTTGCCAAAAGGATAAAAATTGTTCATAAGTTAACTTAAAAGTGAAATTTCGTAATTTAGCAGATCGCTGATATACTTTAAAAATTACTTCAGGCTTTTGACTATATTCTTTCGACCATTTTTTAATTTCGTTTTTGTGCTCTCCCTTGTAATTTTTCAATTGAGCCCTAACGCTATCTCTATTTTCATCAATATATTTTTTAATTTTATCCTTATTATTTTTATAATATTCCCGTCTTTTTTCCAAAATACCATTCCTATGATTTTGATAATAGACTTCGTGACCTTTATGAATATTATCAATATTTTTTTGATGGTATTCTTCCCCTCCTTTTAAAATATCTTCTTTATTTTCTAAATAAAACTTTTGGTTATATTCACTTATTTTTTTCGCTTTTTCTTTATTATAAATAGGTCTATACTTTTTATTATATTCAGCACGATCTTTTTTTTGTTGATCGGATAACATACTAAATTATACCGCAAAATGTTAAATTTGATACAGGTATCTCAAGTATCTTGGTACCTTATGAATAATAAAAAAGGGTAGAGTATATTTCAACTCTACCCTTTAATATTTAACGAATTAAGATTTAAGCGACTGTGATCTTAACAATACCTTTCGCATATCGGATGACAAAGCCTACGTCCTCCCATATTGCGAAAACATCTGCGAATTTATTACTATCTTTAAGCGTTTCGACGGAGACATCGGTACGAACTGCGAGCACACCGAGGTAATCTGCAGGTGCGAGGACGTATACTTCATTAGTAGGAACAATAATGTCCTCAAGAACTTCGACGCCCCAAATGGTACCGACGCGACCAGCCTTTAGCGCCTGGTCTTGGTAGTTGGGTGCGAATATTCCCGCACCGCCAGCTGAACCAATAACAGTGTTAAATAGCATTAAGTCTTTGCCGCGTACTGGGTTGTAAAAGATCTTGCTTGCAGGAAGAAGCTTCGACCGTAGACCAACAATACCACTTACTAGGGACTCTTGAGAAAGCTTTCCAGAAGTCTCAGGAATAACTAGGGGGTTATTAACAGATGCGGTAGTACCCGCAAGAGAAACAACCGTAGGTTGATTGGTTAGAGTAGAAGCGTACTGTAGAAGAGCAAAACCACGTGCGTCTTCCTGGAACTGAATAGAGGCCTTACCGCGCTCTTGTGCCCTGTTTAGAATGTCGAACTTACGGAAGTTTGATTCATTCCAACGAACCATTGGGCGAACAGTGATTGGAGAAGTTTCTACGCGAATACGATCGGACCTAACCTCGAGCTGTTCTGGTAAGCCTTCTACCGAGATTCCAGCAGCGGGCACGTCTAGATCTGCGTCGAAAACTGCCTCTTCACCGAGTGCTAACTTATACGTCTGATACAGCTGGCGAATTCGTCCTTCAAACAGTAGGTCGCGCTTCAGAGGTGAAAGCATCTGTTGAGCGATCTTCTGGAGTCCGCCAGGAGAATTCATAAGACGGGTTAGTCTTTCCTCAACTTGCTGGGAGGTTAGATTAATCCCATAAACCTGCTCTTCAGCAGGTACATTCTTGTTATCCATTGTTTTAATCTCCTTATGGGCTCCTTACTTAAATTTGCGTAAGCTTAATCTGAAGTCGGGTTACGGGTGAACCCGTTACCTGCATTACTGTACCAATAAGAACGTTAGAGGTAGAGGTAGAGGTAACCAGACCAGAGCTATTTGCGTATACAGGGCCGTTTAATACATAAACATCACCAGGTAAGAAAGGAAGACCTGTGCTGTCATCATAAAGCTCAAAGACGCCTCCGTTTAGGAATGCGCCAATTAAGCCACCGCGGTTGAAATTAGTGTAGTCAAAACCTACACCAACAGTTAAACCACCGGGACCTGCTAGGGGCTGTAATACATTGCTGTCAGACGCGAGACCTAGCGGATACGTTCCAGAAACATCCGTGAACGGTCGCACGGTGGAAGCGGTTACTAGCTCGATTGGCTGACCTGCAATGATGGTAGCACCAGTCGCAGGAAGGCGTCCGCCATCGCGGCTAACTTCCTTTATAATTCGAATAGCCATCGTGTTCTCCTTAAAAATTTTTAAAAATTATTTGTCGTTTCATTCCACTTCTTTTCTTTACCAACACAACAAGTTAACTTTGTTAAAATGTTAATGTTAAATACTTTTCGTTACTTTATGTTACATTACTTACTTCATTTTATTGAAAATATCTGATAGCCACTTGTCTTCATCATTTAACGAAGAATCAAATTGCATGTTAAAAGCTCGTCTCAGTACTTTACTTTCAGAAAGATTTGTAGCTCGATTAACCCTTCCTATTGATTTTGCAAAAGCTGATAGTGTTAAATTATCAAGCTTTAGTAAGTCAGCGCATTGCTTATCCATTGCTTTCTTAAAAGCCTCATGCCGAGCATCAAATAGCGAAAGGCCTGACTTGATACTCTCTTGCACATCTACTTCGTCAGCAACAATTAAACCTTTATCGGCCATTTCATTGACAACCGACTGAGCTCTAAGAGTTTTTTCACGAAGTGTATTAGATAACTTCAAACTTGCGAGTTCAGCTTCAAGCTGTTTTTCTCGTTCATTAACAACAAGTGTTGGAGATGAAGGAATTTCAGTCTTTGTGGTTGACGCTTCCTTAGCGACGGGAGGCTCAACCTCAGACTTTTTCTCTTCCTTAGGCTCTTCCTTAGGCTCTTCCTTTTTCTCCATTGGAAGTTCTTTCTTTACCTCAACCTTTTCCTTCTTTTCCTCTTTTTTCTCAGTTTTTTCTTCTTTAGCTTTTTCCTTTTCCTCTTTAGCCCTTTCCTTCTCTTCTACCTTAGCGGCTTTATCTGCTTCTTTTTTTGCTTCAGCTTCAGCTTTCTCCTGCTCTTTCCTCGCTTCCTCAGCAGCCTTATCCGCTGCTTTAGCATCTGCTTCTTGTTTCTTTGCTAAAGCGGATTCCATCTTCTCAAGAGCCTTATGGACGCCTTCTAAGGGTTTCCTAAGTTTATCATCGGGTTGCATGAGGTCTAAGACAGACGCTATATACTCCAATTTTTCCATGTCCGACATTGCAGCGACGTCCTTGGCTGGAGTAATTGGCCCATCTTTAGGAAGCTCAGTCGGAATATTTTCTTTAAGAACTTCTGGTTCTGCTTTTGTTTCTAGCTCAGCTTTCTTTTCAGGAACATCAAAACCATGTTTGCGAGCTTCATCATAAGCAGCAGCCTTAGCTCGCTCGGGCTCCATTTTATCCTCTTTAATATGTTTCTCAATATGTTTAGAGATAAACTCTTGAGCCTCAGGAGTTACTTTAGCAGGTTCAGCAGTGATTGTAATAGCTACCTCTTCAGAAGCGTGTTTGCCACCAGCTGGTTTATATTGACCCTTATCCATTGTTTTTTGAGTTGGCCACTCAGTTGCACTTCCGCCAGTTTGACCTAACGCTGGAGTATGACCCCCTCCCGACATATCCACACCTTCAGGAGTTTTCTTTATTTTAGCGTGTTCACTCTCTGCGGCGGGCGTATATTGGTCGCGACCAACTGATTTTTCTGCAGGCCATTCACCTCCGGCTGGGCCAACTTGCCCACGAGAAGCTGGAGGAGCGGGTTTTACTGGCTCTTCCTTACCTTGTAAATTTTTATCATCCTTATGAGCTGCGGCCACATAAAGAATAGCATTAGTAATAGTGGCTACTTTAGCTACACCATCTTCTTGAATGCGTGTAAGGAGAGCATCTCCATAGTCTGCTGAAGTAGCATAATCAACCATCTTAGCTAATTTGTCTTGCCAAATTTTTTCAAGAGTTGCTTTCATTACCGGCTTACCATTATCAGTTACGACCCAGTATGACTCTTTGAGAGATGGCTTAGAAACAAAAATAGCTTTTAGATCAGTATTTTCAACAGGAGTCTCCAGAGACTTAGGTGCACATATTAAATCTTTAGGAAGAGTTTCCATGGCAGATTTTGTAGCCAATTCATCATTTTTACTAGCATTAAAAGAAGTTTTCCAAGTATCTTTAAACTTTTGAAGAACTTCCGCAGAAACTTTCTTTTGTTCTAAATGAGTAAGCCAAGCGTCTAGATGAGGGCTCTTAATTTCCTCAACTTTTGTAACTTCAGATATTTTAACTTCAGGAGTTTCTGTAGCTTCTATTTTTGGTGTTTCAATTTTAGAGGCATCAGAGGCAATTTCAACTTTAGTTTCGACTTCAGCTTTCTTCTCTTCTTTCTTCTCTTCTTTCTTCTCTTCTTTCTTCTCAGCTTTTTCCTCTTTTCTTTCAGCCTTCTCTTCCTTTTTCTCTTCCTTTTCTTTCTTCATTTCAAGCTCCTTTTTGGGCTCTTCCTTCTTCGCTTCCACCGCTCCCTTTTTAACAAAATCCAAAATATCTAAATATTCAAGTGCGGATAATTTTTCACTAAAAAGTTTTTTAATTCTAGATTCTTTATCTTCAAGTTTTACTTCAGAAACAGGGGCTTCTAATTTTACAGGCTCATTAGGTGTACTCATTTTGACTAAATCCTCCAACTGACGTAGCATTTCAGCAGGAACTTCTTGCTTAGCTGCTGCGATCTCTTTAAGTTGTGATATTACCTGAACAATTTTCGCATTATTCCATGCAGGAACATTTACTACAGAAAGTTCAGTAAAATTAATTCCTTGGTTAATGGCAAAAGCTTTTACTCTTTGACCTTTTTTTATGTTGAAATCCGGAAGATCAGTTTCGGCTAGATACTCTTTTAAAAGACCTTTTGATAAATGAAAACATTTTGTGTCTTGATCAGAATAAACTGTATGACCACAAATTGAACATATTGAAGATTCGCATGAACAATTATGTACTGCAATTCCATTTGCGACGTAAGAATTTCTATTTTCTACTTCAAGATTATAAACATAATCGTTATAATCCTCAGCTTCTATAGCGGCGACAGGTACCATTACATAATTATTGAGAATAAATTTTCGTTGATTATGTGATGGAACATCTGCTACTTTTACTAAATCGGGAATTTTATCGGTTATTTTTTTAAAAGGTTTAATAGCTGCGCCGCTGATACAAATTCGATAAGTTGTTGATTCTTTAATTTTAACTGTTCCCTTTTTAAAATGAGCTTCATGCTCTTTGTAATGTTTCTTTTCTAATGACCATAAGATATTGTTTCTACTTAAAATCCAACAAAATTGTAATGCTAAATTATACGAGCCTGTTTCTGCATATAATCTTTTAACAGGAGATGTTTGCTCATTTTTATATTCACTTGAAAATCCATCGCCGTTGATAAAAGAACCCAGTAATTCAAGTTGTAGTTTAGGATCCCAATACCATACTGATTCAGCTAGAGATTTTTCTTTAGCATACTCTTTTCCAAGCTCTAAAAATCTACTAGCTAGAGGCTCATCAAATAATGAGATATTAGTCCCTAGTTTTCTTTCATCATGATAAATATGCGCGGTTTTTCCTGTAATCTTTTTAATAAGAGATAAAATTTCTTCGTGATATTTGGTTTCGTTAAGATGTAACGAAAAGTAAACGCCTACAGGGATTACGCCGCGCCCTGCTCTTTTATCATAAGTAATATTTCCTTCAGATAAATAATAGCCAAAAAGACGTGCAAAATCTTTAGTAACGTATTTTGGAGTTTCAATTTTTGTTGGAAAAGGTATAGCTACATAATCACCTATTCTTAGATCAGCAGCTTTAACCCACTCAAAATTATCTGTGCCTGTAACTGAAGAAAATTTACTAGAAATATATGCATTTTGGTTTTCAGTAAGACATAAAACTAAATCATCTTTTTTAACAATATTTTCTTTTTTAATAACCCAAAAGGGATGTTCTTCTGTAGTAACTAGAGGTAATTGAAAAAGCCCTCTAAACTTAATATTATAAATTTGATTAAGATATGGACGTTTAAATGTTTTTAGAACTTTATCTTTTGTGCCTGCATGAGTAATTACATATTCACCTTCTTTAACATTTTCTATATTACGGTGCGTACCATCAGCCATTAAAACAGGAGTGCCTGCTTTAAAACAACCCATACTTACTGCATCAAGAATCCCTGCAATCAACTGTCTAGCTAAATCAGGATTAGCTACAGCATCAATTTTTGCTAAACATTCTATATACTTCTCCCCTGTTTGAGAATCTTCTACTGGATACGCGTCTAAAACTTTTCCAATAGCTTTTCTAGGATCTGAGGAGTCGTGGTTTAAAAATAAATTACGACCAACAAATGTTGAGTGAGATTTCAGCAATTGTGACCATGGAAAGTAGTCACCATTACCGTTTGGGTCATCTCCAGCAATTGCTTTAGACGCGAAATAAAGAAATTCGGATGTTTTGTGAGGGTGAGATTCTACAAGCTGCGACTTACCATTTGCGACCACATCTAAGCTACCTACACGAATAATTCTTAAATCAACTCCTCTTTTTATAAGCATAATTGTTTAACGAAGTTTATTTTTTATGCCGCTCAAGCTGTTCAAATAGAGTAGTAAAATGTTGCAAAATATTATAAAAGTCGTCTTTTACATTCTTACGGTACTGTTCAAAGCTTCTGTCACTCATTCCTGAAATACGGGCGTAATCTAAACTACGACCCATAAGTCTTTGCATAAAAAGACGAAGTAGTTGGGCGGAAGTACTGACATCTTGTTCTTTAATTATCTCTTCTTTATCAGATTTTTCCATTTCGTTTATACCTCTTAAAATTGTGAGACCTAACTTTTCTGTTTATTTAAAAACATAAAGATACTATTTTTTATGTTTGTTACGACCAGTTTAAGGTGACAAATAGTAATATTAAATATGAATGAACAGAGTATACTTAATCAAGCCGACATATCGGGACGCCTTTATAAAATTTATAATTTATGGGTAAATGAAGGAATATCTCACACAAATATAGCTAAAGCAGCTAAAATATCTCCAGCTCGCTTGTCTTTTCTTTATAGAAGAATTGAAAAAATTCTAAGTAAGAAAATAGAACGTAAGAAAAAATCTTGTTCAGTATGTGGCATTAAACTTGTAGGCGCAAATTATAATGAATACCAATCTGTTAAAAGAAAAAGTCCAATATGCAAGGAGTGTGTTAAAAAATTAAAACCGGATTTATGGGAACGCATTTTCTCTAAAGTTAAATTAGGTAGGGTCATTCGACCTTATGTTACTACTCCCTGTTTTGAATGGCAGGGCGCTATTAGTGGTGGCCGCGCAATGGTTGCATATAAAAAAGATAATGAAAAGGTGGCTCGTGCTCATTACGCTTATAGAGTAGTATATGAACTTGTTAATAAAACACGTATTCCAGATGGATTAATGATATGCCACCATTGTGATAATGGCGCGTGTGTTAACCCCTCTCATCTTTTTCTAGGGAGTGCCATTGATAATTTTAAGGATATGGTGTCTAAAGGAAGAGGTTATGTGTTTGTTAAAGGAGGCCCAGGTCGAGGACATAAAAAATAAGATAATTAAACCTTTTTTGCGAATTCGAGGGCTTCTTCTTCTGAATTAAAATTACGAACTGTTCTTACGTTAGAAATAACTTGCCACTTACTATCTTTTTTATTAAACCGAATTTCTTTCCACTTTGTGGAAGAAGGCTCGGGCTGCTTTCCTGGTAAAATTTTTCTTTCAGGTAGTTTCTCTGCGGGAAGAGAATCTCTAAGAGTTTCTGCAGCTTCTATTTTGGAGTTAATAAGTTTTGGGATAACTGAATTAATAATTTGTAATAGATAAGTTATTTCCTCAACTGCAGAGGCCTCAACTTCTTTTAATTCACCTTTTTTATACTTTGAAAGTAAATCTTTATAATCTTTCTCAGGAAAGATTTCTTCCACAGATTCATCAGCAACTTTAAAAATCCAGTTAGCTATAGACATTATTTTTCTCCGAATAATTTAATACTAAAGTATTACTTGATTTGTTGCGGAACAAACAGGACATTTGATAGATAATTCAGTCGTACGGGCTATAATGTCCATGTCTTTCCTTTTAATACTAACTAATCCATTTTCGTTAGCTTTAGCTAAAAGTTTTCCACATTTATGACATCTTACCAAAGCATTTTCACTAATAATTTTTTCTTTCAGTTGCTCAAACTCTTGTTCATTCACTGCAACAGTTTTAATTTTTTGTACAACACCATATTTAAATATAGCCATTTTTGACTCCTAATTGTAGTTATGTTCCAACTGGCGGAGTAGGTGGAGTAGGTGGTGTGGGGGAAGTAGGGACAGGAGGTGTTCCAACTTCAGGAGTCGGAATTCCTACTTTAGGGGCACCACCTACTCCAGGTAAAATTTCCTCAGAGGTATTTTCAGGTTTTTCTAGAGCTTCAATTGCACCAGAAGGTAGCCTATGATCCCCCTTATCAAAAATTGTCTTCCTTTCTTTTTGTAGCTTAATTGCTTCTGTTGCAAAATCAAGATCTGGAAATTTTCCAAAGAAGGTTTCAGTACTTATAATTCCCTCTTTCCACATTTCATGATACATTTTTCTTTCTTCGTCTCTTTCTTCAATATCAAGAGACTTATACCACGAAATGGTAGGAAGAATATACTTCTTTTTACCTCTCACAATAGTATAAAGATTATTTTTGACAGCAAGAGGCCTAAAGAAACATCTAATCATCCAATTTTCAAATTGATCTCTTATAGCTTTATACACCATCATCAATTTGTGTAACGACATCGTTTTTACATTACTATTGCCTGTAATAATAAAACGACCATTGCGTTCACAAATAAACGCGTGATTAATAGGTAAATGAATACACCATACCTTACCTTTGTACTGAACTTTAAAAGTATGTTGTCGTTGCCCTTTATCCTTTTCACCCCTTTTATCGAGAATAAAGAAAGGATTTTTATGTTCGCTCCAATTTACATGAAATAAGTTATTGTTAGCAGAAGTTTTTTCAACACTAATATGTGGAGTATTTCCACATTTAAGACTAATTTCGAAAACATCTTCTGCTAGCTGGTTAGATGTAGTATGATAAGTAAAATAGTGCGCTTTAGCCTTTCTCCGTCCTGTTGGTTTATGTATCGATCCATCTCCCTGCATCATGGCGTCAAGAAGAATTTTTAAATATTTAGGAGAAAGATTTTTTATCCAAAGAGGAATTTTTTTGTTAAAAGCTCCTTTGCCAAAGTTGTCAATAAAATATAAAGCTAAATTTTTATTACTTATATTCCACGTGTAGCAGTCATAACTTTCTTTTATAAGAACATTACTATTCGCTGGAACATAAGTAGAAACCGAACGATATTTAGCAACTTTAAATGGTAAATGTTCTGTAAGTTCACCAAATTGGTTCAGGTATTGACTATTAATACTTTGGGAAAATTTGACGTCATATTGGCCTTTTTCCTCATTAAAAGTTACTGAACCTTCTGATAACCAATACCCTACCCATTTGAGATATGTTTCAATTGGAATTTTTTTGTCTAAAACTTTAACAGTTTTAGGAGCTTCATCTCCATCCCAATCAATTCCCAGCCTAAAATGTGAGCGATGGCCTATATCTTTAGCTTGACGGAATTGCCAGGGTGATTTACCACCATTATTAGGTTGGACCCAACAATTGTGGTTGGGGGTAACCAGGTGGTCTATCTTCTGGGTTTTAAAATGAATCATCTCCCCTTCATAATTTTTTACGAAAATTTCTTCGTAAGGAACATACTCAAGTTTATTTGTTTCGGAATCAAAGGACGCTATCTTATCTTTTTTGGATAATTGCCAGTAATATTTTAATCCTTCTTGGGTTAATGCGCGAGTGTCAGCGGAGCAGGGGAAATTAGGACCTTCTCCAGTAATAATATTTTTATTTACGCCAAGACCTACCATTATTTGTTCGTAGACTGACGCAAGTTCGTTAGCAACAGGGAAAAAAGATTTTCCTGAAGTACTTAATGCTTCATATTTTACTATTGGTGGAAAGACAAGCGAAAAAGGTGGTGACTGGACTGCTAAATTGATTGTATTTTTAAATTTCTCTAAATCATCTTCAGTAGGCCATATTCCTTGCGAAGCGTCACCTATTTGCCAAAGCTCAATTGGAAATACATATCTCTGATAAAAAGCAGCAGTTGCTAAACGAAGCCAGTCAACCCAAATTAAGGGTTTGAAACAACATTGGATTGGCGAAGTTCCCCTAGTCGCCGAAGGGTCAGTTATTCTAGCTATCATGCTAACTTGATCACTATCTAACGGAATTAACCGATTATTTCTAACACTTTCCAAAACCACATCTGGAACTTTCTTCTGTCTTTCTTGAGCAACCTGATCAGTAGAACGACAAAGTTGTTTTAATTCTTCAGTAGGTACAAGTTCAAATCGAGGTTTGTCTTCAAAGAGTTCCTGTCTAACTTCCACAAGTTCAGGTTCAAGAAGAATAAAATTCTGCCATTTCCACATCCCATCTTCTTCATCCTGAATCATATTACCAAAATGTAATGACTCTCCAAATTTACAATATGATAAACTTGCTTTAAGAATATGTTCATACAGATCAAAAGAATCACTAAAAGATACATCTTTATAAAAAGCAGTTACAGAAGGATCACTTGTAATAATATCAAATTTAGAAAAAGGATAAAGTGAATGCATTTCTATAATACTTTTTATATAGGGATCTAAATTATAGAAGATTCTACAGTTATGAGCAGCTACAGGTAGGCACAGTGAATGATCTTTTGTGGTGATTTCTTCAATAGGTTTATTTATAACTTTTTCAATATTAACATATTCAACATCTAAATAATAAAATTTATCATCTTGAGTAATTGTTTCAATATCTTTATTAATTATTTGAATTTGTCCCGTAACTTCTCGCCTTAAAATTCTATTGGCGCGTAATCCTAATAAAAATAATTGATTTGATTTCTGAGATGAGTCACACCAAATAGTATCGGTTCTTCGGTTAGATCCCCAAATAAATAAAGAATTGAGTAATTCTTGAGAAGTATTTAGCGGAAGAGAGAATACCCATTTTGGAAAATTTTTATTGAGTAGAGTTCCTCTTCCAAAATATTGTTGAAGAAAATCGCTTAAAATGGGAAATTTTAACACAAAAAATCCATTTGAAGCAATTTTAAGTAATAAAGAAGGTATACCACAATCTTTTAATAAAGAAGAAATATCTTTAGCAAAATAGATATGCTTATCGTGCGCATCAATAGTTCCTCCAGATAAGTAAGCTCCAAATAATCTAATAAAGGGCTCATTATCTGTGGAAATAAATCGAGGTAGCTTAAAATTAATATTTTCAGGACGATATTTTACTTCAATGAAATCGTTAGTTACTGAATAAAACCAAAATTTACGAATAGCTTTTGGAATATAATTTGCTAAATCAAATTTTTCTATGCTAAATTCTTTACATTTAGGTACTACTAATATATCGTTTGCTTTAAGTAAAGATGCTGTAATCCATGTTAAATATTTTTCGGAAGGATAAGTTTTGGATTTTATAACTTCAACAAATTCTTTTTGCTGTTGATTAGTCCAGTGTCCTCGAACAACTTTAATTCCCATTAAAACTTTAGCGTCGGTAACTTCAAATTCGGGAATGCCATTTACCTTTACTTTACAAATTTCTCCAGAATATTTTCGTGCAAATTTACTTACAATGGGGGTAAATTTACCTGAAGCACTTAGCGCTTGTTGCTCAATATTAATAGCTCGAATTTCCTCAGGTTTTGCTTCAGTAATTAAATCGCCTAAAGTTTTACAGTTAAAATTAAGAATCGGAACCGCAGTAGTAGTATCCGCGGTTAAAAAGTCATAAGCTTCTCCAACTACGTGGCGGTGTTTAATTTCAGAAATAGGAAGATAAAAATATTTGCTGTCCTTTAAATATTTAGCTCGATTAATTTTTGGGGAGGTATACCCAAAGCGCTCGAGATCTTTACCAAAAACAGATAATTCGACATAATAAGGTTGAGTTGGAATTACTTCAACTCCATTACAAATATTACCTCTTTTTGAATCATCTAAATTTAAATGAGGTATTATTCCTATTTTAGTAAATAGCCAGAAAAGCTGACCCCCCATTCTTCGAGAAGCAGTGACTCCCTTTACTCTGTCGCGAACCTGTGTACCATTTCCTCCAAGCCAACCACGAAGAAAAGCTTCTACATTTTCTTTAGAAGTATACATTAGCCAATCGGGAAGAGTTTTACTTGGCGCTTTAGAATTTCCAAGTGATTGATTGATAAAAATCGCTAAAGGAACATTATTTATATTTAAAGAAATCCCTTTAGTTCCTTTTTTGTGTGATATATTATAATAACCCCCATAAGTAGCAATAATATATTTTCCTAAACTATGTGCGATTTCGTTTTCATCAATATTTAAAGAAAGATTTAGTGATCTTCCTGTGCAAGTATTTTCCGCTGCGCACCATCCAAGAAAATTAAAAAATTCAGGTTCCCATTTAATAAAGCGAGAAAATTTCTTGTCAAAATAAGAAATGTGTGAGTTATTAGCAAAATATCTTTGAGAATTTTTTACATATTCAAATAAATCAATAGTGGGAAGAATTTTTTCTTCTAAAAATCTGGGAAGTACAACCCAGTCTCTAGTTGTCAAATTTTGAACAGGCATTTGGATACAACGATCTAAAAGCTCTCCGGTAAATTTGTTTAAAACATTAGAATGCCCTGCTATAGAAATTCCTGGTTTATGTCCATCACGTAGAGCTAAAATGGGATGACCATAGGTGAACTCAAGAGGAAAATTTCCAAGACTTTTAACTTTAAGACTAACAACATCTCCCGTAAAAGCAATTTTCTTAAGTTGTTTAATTTGTTCTGAATCATTTGTAATAGTAACAAATCTTAAATCATCAGTTAATTCATCTTTATGATAAATACCATCAAGAGAGAGAACTTTATCAGAAAATTGCGACCATTTTAATATTTCCACGCGACTATTTTTTGTTACAATTTTTCTTCCGCTAGAAGTTAATACAACATAGTTGTAATTATTAGTTACGTTAATTGCATCATAACCATCAGCTATACCTCCATCTTCAATATGATCTACATAAAGTGGTTGATCGTCTTGAGTTAAAATAGAATCCCCTTTTTTAAGACTACGAGAAGCAATTGTATTTCCATTAGAGAGATAAAATTCATGCTCTTTACCTGAAGAAATAGTGGAGCCATCAGAAAAAACAATTTTCAATAGAGGAACATTTCTGCCGTGACATTGAGAGGAATGAGCATATTCAACACAGAATTTATTTTCAGCAAGATTGTAACTTACAACAGGAATATGTCGAACATCTTTTTTCGCAAGCTCGCCCAAAGTTGGAGTGGATCCATCTGCAAGAAGAATTTTTGTTGAAAAACTGGTGTACTTAGGAAGTAGAAATGATTCAACAGTAAGCTCAGGGCTGTAGAAAAAAGATGGAGTTTGTGACGTAGGGAAAGCTCCACCGATAGAAGATCCTGCGAAATTAGGAGAAGAGGATGCTTGTTTACGAATCCCGTTTAATCCTGCTGCATAAACACCCGCTTTATTTATTCTTGGCGCTGTTGCTTTTCTTTTACCCACTTTATTTATCCTCTACTGACTGAATTTCTTTTTGTTGGATTTCTTTTTGTTCAATTAAATTCTTATTCGCGTATATCAAAGCGTCGATTGATTTTTCGAGAGGAGTAACATCGCTCACACCGTGTAGAAGACGATGGCTTTCAGAGAGCAAAGCGATTAAATATAAAATCTGATTCACCCCTTCGACTATTGCTTTGTTTGGGTCTATCATTTATTTAAAATAAAAAGATAATAAATTTAAGTGAGAAATCGGCGACCTTGTGTATTAATATCATTTGGTCGCGGTGATAAAATACTTCGAGGCATTGTTGCGGAAGGTATATGAATTGAGGAAAGTCCCTGCTTAAAAATTGTGGTTTTGTCCGCTGCAAATATAGACATACAATCCGAAAAAACTCCGTCGTCGTGGCCATTTGGAACTGAAATTTTAGAGTTGAGTCCTAATCCTATATGGTTTTCTAAAGCTACCCATTGATAATAATGTTTTCGAAAAAGTGTATTTGACTCTATTTCATCCATTGAAGGATATTTGATTCTACCTGCTTGTAATTCAAACTTAAATTGTTCACACATCGCATTCTTATAGTTTTTATGAGAACTAGGCTCAGTAGCCGCAAACATAATACCAGCAACAGGTACTTTTGCTCTTTTAAAAGTTTCTACGGCAGTAATTCCTACATTACTGTAGTCTATAAGGCCAAATGTACAAGGAAATACTCCATAACTTGGATGTACAATTTGAATTGCTTCTTCAATTTGTGTTAGACTGTCACCTCCTTGCCACTCGTATACGCCAACTTTCTCTTTAATATTTAAACCGGTTTTTCTCCAGATAGAAAGAGCTGTATAATCAAGATCATATTTTCCTGGCATTAATGTGTTGCTAGCCGTATCAAGTCCATAAAAATATTCCTCTCCCGCTTTACTTCTTAATAAAATTTTGTGCTTACTATCCAATAATTTTTCTAAATCTGCAACAGATAAAAATGTATTAACATCATCCATCCATTTCATTCCATATTGAGTATTAAACTCAATCTCAGACATATCTCCGTCAGTATGTAATTCAGGATGATTAGGAAACATCTTAACTTTTAGCGACCGAGGCATACGGTCTAACACTTTTGTAGGATACTTCTTACCATCAATCTCTGTAACACCCGATTCTAATAAAATTGGAGAGTGTAACCAATCATGTTCTATAACTTTATATTTAGGATCAGAATAGCTTTGAAAAAAATGATTTTTGAATAAAGGAATACCTATTTTAATTAATTTGTATATTTTTTTTGAGCCAGCCATTGGCATGATTCTTTGTCGAATAGAAACATCTGAAATTCTGTGTGATTCGTCGCAGTTATGTACAATAATTCCATTAGCAACATAATTATGATTGTCTTTTACAGTAATGTCATAAACATATTTATCTAAAATATTAGGCTTAATTTTTTTAATAGAAACTATTTGTCCTTTTACCATATAGAGTTCTCTAAATGATCATATTCAAATTTTCCCATTAATTTAATTACAACTTGAGGATATTGATTTTTTAAACGCTTCATAAACTCTTCGACTCTTATCGCAAATTTTGCAGCAACACCCCCAATCTACCGAAGATTTAGCATGTCCTTTAACCTCAATATATTTATTTAAAAGTTTAAAATCGGGTGTATAATAATGTATTTTATCATCAAGATTCACGGGGAAAGTGTCGAACTCATATTGATATTGTATATTTTTGCTTTTTAAAGATCTGCAAACATTGGCTTCCCACTCGGATCTAACATAATGACTTAAATCTTGACGAAATCCTCCGCGACAGTTAGAAAACATATTTGGATTTTTAATTTTACATTTTTAGTTTTTCTGAAGTGGATTTTAAACCTGAGTGTGTTTCTTTTGTTAACCCTTTTTGATAAGCGCTAAGCTCACCATTCGCCCACTTTTTCTTAAGTGCAATAGACGCATTAACAGAGGCTCTAGCTACCCCGGAAGAAGTTTCTTTGGTAAGCCCCTTGTTCCAAGAAATATAGCTTCTTTTTTGTTTTCTCGTTTTAACCATCTCGGCTGTTCTTACTAAATAAGGTTTATATGTTGAAGCCAAATGTAAATTTCCCGATATTTGTGCTAGATCAAGAATATCCTCTGTAGTAAGATCTTTTGCACAAACAAATCCCCTATTTTTAGTTAAAAGCTTATGATCTTCAGTACAAATTAAATACTTAGTTCTTTTACCCCGTGAATATTCAATTTTTAAAAGATTTCTATTTTCTCTTTTATTTTTACGGTATTCTTCAATTTCTTTCCATTCCAATTCCCCATTATTAATATTTTTTGATAAAACTTTAACAAATAATTTTTTTTCAACAATATCTTTAATAGGAATCAAACCATTATCCGTAAGAATTTTAGTAGTACCTTTCACACAAATAATTATCGAAAAATGAAAACCTTCTTGGAGACTAGTCTCCGCGGCAGACAACGCTAACATTGAAGATTGATTTTTAAAAACTAATCTTTCAGCGGTAGTATGGTCCCAATCAACTCTATCTTTAATTTTAGAATTCGATAATATTTTTTTTGTTTCAGTAATAATACGTGTTGCTTGATCAGCGCGTGGACCAAAAACACCAACTTCTAATCCAGCATTTTCTAAACAAAGTTTAATAACTCCAATACAAACAGAATAGGTCTTACCTTCACCTCTTGATCCAATTATTACATTATATCCTTGATTCAAATCTATAACTGCCTTAACGATTTCAACTTCATTAGAGTATAATTCAACTCCAAGAAATTCTGTGGCCCACATTCCAATATCATTGACTTGTGAAACAAGTTTAGACGCTGATTCTAGCATCTGTTGCCAAATTAATTTTTGAAGTTCACTATCTTTCATATAATTTGGTTCAGCATACCTGTTTCAATTAATTCATTTGGGCCAATAAAACGTCCCGCTTTACCGGTTAAATCAACACCTATAGATTTGTAGTCTTCTCCTATAAATTTAGTACAAGAATAAGCATTTGATAATTTAAATAATCCCAAGAAAACTTGACCTAAATCATACCAACAATTTAAATGAGAATTAGCCCAAGAAAGAATATTCTTTGTTTGATTTGGAGTAAGGGGTGGATTAAATCTCCAAACTTCAAGACAGGGGTCATTCCAATTAATTTGAGATGCCCGAGTTTTTGGCCATACTGCTTCTAATTGAGAATTTTTATCCCAATTAAGAAGGGAAACGTGGCTGTAGTAGGAAGTACTTTTGCCTTCTTTTCTAAATAATTGGATGATAGCGATTATACGATCTTTTAAAGAACTTTGAGGAGTTACTTTATAGAAAAGAAGATCGCCAGGAAGAGATTGATCCTTTATATTCATTAAATTTTCTAAACACAGAAATTAAAATAAATTAACAAACTTAAATATTTCGATAACAAAACTTTTCAAGACAATTATTTAATCTTCGAGAACATTGAATACAATAAGTAGCTAATGGAATATTTTTAGAAATATCTTTAAGATTACTATCAGTTAAATTAATATTTTGTTGTAAAGCTTTCCATATAAGACATTTGGGATTAAGTAGCATAAGGTCTCCAAAAACTAAACCATATTGCGCATTTCTTTTGGGATAAAGAGTTTACGTCAAACTGTTTATATGTAATTTTGATGATAATTCCTTGAGGAAGAGGATTGCTTTTCGTATTTGAATGGTCATCAGCAATATAATTTCCTCCAGTAAAATATAAAGTTTTACCGTACCATCCTAGCTGCACCCAATTTTCGTTTACATAATATCCTAACTCCACAATATCTAAAGAGTCGCCGCACTCGGTATCTTTAATATCTAACCGTATACCTTGCAATTGAATATAAGAATATGGAATTACCCATTCTGCGGTCAGATGATCTTTGTCAAAAACATGATAAATTCCTTCGCGAGTATCTACTAAATATGGATCTACTGCGGGAGGAGTTGCTACTAAAGGTAATCCATCAGCGCTTAATGGAAGAAGCGATTTATTAGAGGAAGATTTATAATTTGTTTCAAAATCTAGCGCCTCAGCTTCATTATTCTTCTTTAAAGTTAATTGCCAAATAAAAGGAGAATCTCCCGCATAAATTTCATAACGATCAATATATTCCACATATTGCGGGACGAGCTTTTTTAAATTAATTATCTCAGATTTAAATGCTACCCAAGAATCTATGGGTATAATATTCATAGTTCCGCCCACATAAATGTTAAAGATGAAAGTCGATTATTACTTCCCGGATTCCCTGTTAACAAAATTGAGTGACCTGGAGCGATTGCTATTGAAAAATCTTCGGTAATTAAATTAGAAGCGTTTGAATTATTTTGGCTTACATCTATGGAGATTAATTTAGTTCCAGGAGAAGATACTGTAGGTAGAGTTGTAGTGAGCATAGAAGAAGTTCTGCTAGAACCTACATACATATTGACAGGAAGTTGAGAAGCTCCATAATTTGAAACTGTGGGATTAGAAAACATTCGAAACGCTCCTAATACATTAGTAACCTCAACATTTACTGAAACTCTATATATCCAACCAATCTTATTACTTCCAGAAGGATTGCGAAGTAAAAATAAAGGATTATCTACACCGGAGTATGTCATATTTAATTCGGTGGCGACTGAATAAACTCGCCCACAACTAACCCAAAGAGATAAATTTTCCTTTGACGGAAGGATTGTCGCAAGAGAATTGAAAAGAGTTGAAGCCATATTAATACACCACTAAAATTTCGTAAGGACAAGAAGATTCCGCGGCCTTAATTATCAAAGAAGTTAATCTAACTTCTATGCTAATAGAACTAGTTGGAGTAACAGTTTTAAAATTTTCGCCCCCATCAAAGCTAACTAACATATTTTCAGTACCTAAATTATCAATTATTAAATCTGAACTTAATCCTGGAAATGTTATAGTAGTTGGTTCTGTAGTGGCTGTCCCATTAACATGTTTAACTTTACGCAAACCACAAATTGTCGATATTACTGCAGGGGCATTTGCATTACTTTTATAATTTGTTTCAAAATTTAAACAATTAGCTGTTTCTGCAGTATTCGCACCAATAACACCCTCGGTACTCCTAAGAATTGTAGATTCCCAGGAAATATCACCTTCTGCTGCAAATAATTCATATTTATTTGCATATTCAGTATATTGCAGTGAGAGATTTTTGGCAGCAACAATATTTATTAATGTAGTATAATCTAGTGAAATAGTTTTCATATTTAAACTTCTACCCACATTAGATAGAGTACCAATGTTCTATTATTAGAACCAGGATCACCCGTAACAAGTAAAGAGTGATTTGAGTTTATAATAAATGAAAAATCATTAAAATACTCAATAGTTTGAGTATTTTGTCCAAAAACAGCTGCAGAAATTTCAGTACCGTTGGCAGTTACTGTAGGAATAGTTGTACATAGTAATGAAGTGGCGGGAGAGGGGCTACCTCCAATATTTAAATTAATTGGAGTTAACGCTCCTCCATTAGATGTAACCGTGGGGTCATAAAACATTTTAATAGTAGCTAACTGATTAGTTACAGGAATTCCAAAAGCTAACCTATAAAAAAACATCTTCTTTGTATTAGCTAAGGGATTTCTAATATAAATTAAAGGATTATCCACTCCAGCCGTTGCCATATTAATGGTCTGAGAAGTTGCATAGCCCTGACCATTAGCTATTAATGAAGATAAGTTTGAAGTTGTAGGATTACCTGAAGCAACAGGTACAAAGTGTACATCTAGCGCGCGAATATCTCCACTTACTGTAGAAGTGAGTGTATTTCCAACACCATCCTTTATATTAGCCGTGAGCGCTCCGCCACTGTTAATGGAGAGTCGATTACCTGTAGTTTCGTCTAATAAACTTACATCTTGGGCAAACTCGTTGCCCGGCTTATCAGCCATGACCTACTCCTACTGTTGCATGTTGAATGTTGAATGCACATCATACTTGGGGGCGCCCGGGTTATAACTAGTCTTTATTATTTTAATCTTTCCACCAGATGCAACTGCGTAGCCTTCACATGGTACGGTCACAATAGGGCTAGCTTCACTTGTTATAGCCATCCAATGTGAAGTATATCCTGAACTACCAGTTGGATCAATCTGAATTAAGAAAGTAGCATAAACAGTAGCGGCACATACTATGCTTAATAGACTTGTATCTGCCCCACAAGTATAAATATAATCGGTAGGCCCATCAGCCGCATTAATGGTGTTTACCTTATAGTCAGAAATATCTGTACCGCTACCCCCTATAGCTGCAAGAATTTGTCTGAGTAGCTTGTTTGTAGAGCCACTAGATGGGCCGGATGTATCACCAATGCGGTCCTTAATATCAGATAGATTACCCCCTTCTTTAGCTGGGTCTATTCTGGTGATATCATCAGAATTTATAACCCCGACAGCTACATCCCCATAATCTAAATTTCTAACGCCCTGTTTACCATATATATCTGCCATATGTCATTCCCCTACTGCTGCATATTTAGCGTAGAGTGCATGTCATACGCTGTCACAGGAGGATTATAATTAGTCTTAACTATATGAACCTTCCCACCGGTTGGAATAGCATATCCTCCACAATCCACTACTACAGTAGGGCTGGACTCGCTCGTTATGGCCATCCAATGAGTAACCCAGGAGGTACCGCCTAAAGGATCAATTTGAATAAGAAAGGTTCCGTATACTGTTGCTGAACAAACCACAGAAAGAAGTTGAGTAGCTGATGACATAGCGGCTGTAGTGTATGTGGATGTGCCCCCATTACCTGCAGTAGAATCAGCCGAATAGAGGGCTATATCAGTACCTCCACCTCCAACCGCAGCTAGAATACTTGTTAGCAGTCCATTAGTAGAACCGGCGTCGGGTGATGTCAACGCGCCTACCCTATTTTTAACATCTAAAAGATTACCTGCTTCCTTGGCAGGATCAATCTTAACATTGGAGCTGTCAAGGATACCAGAAACTACATCGCCCAGGTCCAATGTACGTATACCCTGCTTACCATATTCATCAGCCATATTTACTCCTTAAATATTTCTCAAATTTGCTACTTCTTTTTCAAGAGATGTAATTTGCTCCTGTGTTAGTTTCATCGCTTCACCTAGACTTGTTTTTTCATCTTCGATTTCCACCTGGCGTAACGACTGTCTTTGCAGAAACAAGCGTTTCTCAGAAAGCTCAAGCTCCTTTCTTTTCAAAACCACAATAGGATTTATTTTTCTATCAGCCATTAGATGATTCTACTTTCTAGGTTAGTATAAAAGTCAACAGTTTTACCACTATAATAGTGCTTTACCTTAATGGTCACCACATCTGGCCCAACTACCTTTGGTCCCACCTTGTAGATGACTGTCTCAGACAAACGAGATGGAGAGGTACGAACGCCTCCTATTTGGGCCGAAGTTTTTTCCAATGACCATTCTGCGTCGGCGTCACCCCACACAGTAAATCCTAATACACATAGAGTTTCTCCTGCTAAAATAGACTTAGTAATTATTGTGGACCAAGATCCATCTATAGTAGATGTAGCTCCAAATTGATTATAAGTATTATATATAGGAGAAACAGTTGTAACATAAAGTGAGCCACTTGAATCAAAAGAAAGTGGTTGAGCATTTCCTGCGGGAGATTTACCTAATATAAGAAATCCTCTATAATTATCAGAGGTTCCCGAATAAGGAGGAAAACTTATAGAGTCGCCTATTTGAATTACATCTGTACGTATCCCACTGTCGTTATCTTGTATTTCAACAGCTCCTAATTTTATATCAGACGGAGCTAATACAATGCCAGTACCAATAACGATATTTCCGTTATTATCGATGTTTATTGGGATTAAAGCTCCATCTGACCTTCTTCCATATAAGACAGTGAGAGCTTTATCCCGTGAATCTATCTCATCGATATTAACGTAGGAAGGCTTAAGATTATACGCCATAAGAATTTAAGCCTTTGGCTTTAAATTTTCCTGTTTTTGAATTTGAATTAAGTCGTTAAGTTGCTTAATTGCCCCTTGAAGCTCCAACGCTTCTTGAAGTAACTGCTGCTTTTCGTTTTCAATATCTGTCAAACGGTTCTTAAGCTGATTATAACGATCTACTTTAATCTTTACAAGACTATTAAGATCCATAATTATTTCGCCCCTTTAATCTCTAAATATATTTTTCCAGAAGCAATAACTCCAATTTCATCTTGTAGCTTATTTTTTTCCTGCTCAATTTTTACTCTTTCTTTTTCAAGATCTTCTATTTCTTTTCGTGTATAACCCTTTTCTATATTTTCTCTAAGATCATGTATTTCTTTAATTAATGTATCAGCTTTTGATTGGTGTTCAGGAAGTAATTTAGATTTTTGTAAAGCTTCCTGCCGCTCTTTTTCGAGTTTACCTATAGCATCTTGAAATTTTTCAATTATTTCTGGAGCTGGATCAGGATTACGAACGAGATAGTCAGAAAAATAAGAATCTACGTGATTAATTCGCTGTTGAATCGCAGCCTCATACTCATACCCAGGTAAACTCTTAAACATTTCCCAGAGCTGGTCCTCTTTTTCCTCGGTCTGATTGATTAGATTATAAATTTGTTGTCGAACTTTATTAGTTTTATCAACAATTTCTTTCTCTTTCAACATCACTTCTCTAAGTTTTTTAGAAGTAGCTGCAGTAGTCGCAGGGTCTCTTTCTTCACTCAATTGAACCTTTGCAGTAGAGAGAGGAGCATACTTGTAAAAGAGTTGAATTAAAGCCTGTTTAAATCCTTCAGGGTCTACATAAACTCTCCGATACTCTCGTTTACCTCGCTGAAATTCCTCTTCTAACTTTGAGAGTTGATCTTGTAATTTTTCTTTTTTTTCAACTAGATCGGTAACAGCTCGATCATTTTTATCAACTTCGGCTCTTTTAATATCATCGTTTAATGACATTATATCAGAGCCTATCTGCTTCATTTTTTTAGCAATTTCATTCTTACCCTCAGCTAGTTTTTTGTATGCTTCTTCACTTCTTTTTCTTTTTTCGTCAAGTTCTTGTACTTCTACTTTTAACCCCGGAAATTTTAGGTCTTCTGTCGGCCCTACCTTAAAAGGTTCGCCTAGTTTTTTATAAACTTCTTTCATCCACGTATTTGGTAATCCCTTCGGCCAAGTTATCCATTGAGCTAAAGCTGCCTTAACCTCAATATTTGAAAGAGGTCGAAAGAAAGTTTCTAACTCTACTTCTCCATGTTCTGGAGCACCCTCTTCTGGCTCTATTACTTCCTCTTCTTCTTCCAATTTTTCAGGAGTGACTCTTTCTTCTAAAATTTCAGAAGGAGGTGTTATCTCAAAAGGAGAAAGAACACCTTTAGCTTTTTCAATATTATACTGTACTTCTCGATGTTTTTCAGCGGCCCACTCTTCAGGTCGCATAAAATGAGAAATTAATTCACCCTCGGATCCAATTTCTTCTTCACACCCTTTTAAAAATACTTCATTAATATTTGAAGGTTTTGCTAAATCTACTTTAGTTGTATCATTTTCAACATATTTTTTTGCAACAACTCCTTTTATAGTTTTCCCTTCTGTTCTATAAATAACAGTATCTCCCTCTTTAATATCTTCAATTTTTAGGCGAGATTTAATATTAAGAGAAGATTTCATAAAAGGAAGAGTCTTACTAGGCACCTTTTCCAGAGTTTCCATAGGAGAGCCAATCTCTCCTGGACTAATCGACTCCGGCATCTTCTTTTCTTCTAATTCTTCTAATGAAATAGTGGAGGGGCTTTTTTCTTTTTCTTCTACAGGCGATTCCTTCCCCTCCTTAGGTTCAGGAAGTTTTTCCGTTTTACCCTTTGTTGGCTCGCCTGCTAAATTTTTCTGCTCTTCTTGATATTTTAATAAATCCTCTAGAGTATCAAAAAAGAGGTTCTGAAGAACTGCTTTTGCTGTCTTAATCCATTTTCCGGTATCTTTGTCGTAAAGTAATCCGTAATCTACAAAGGTAGGAGTCAAACTAGAACAAATTACATCAAATTGCTCGGGAGAAATATTTTTACGCACTATTCTAATACACTCCCCCTCATATTGAGATGTAAGATCATTAAAGTCGTTACGTTCAATTTGTACGACATTTCGAACAATATTTCCTTCTTTAGTTAAAGTTTTTTTCCAATAACTAACCACATAATTATGTAAACCACAATGCTCCTTAGTAGTTGTATGATAAACTATTTCAGGTT
>Ga0315282_10002549_pt1 | contig 33372 bp, 22 predicted proteins | sample YL17G07_20_MG_FD_203693 | JGI IMG/M metagenome (GOLD analysis project Ga0315282, IMG submission 203693) | Sediment microbial communities from Yellowstone Lake, YNP, Wyoming, USA - YL17G07_20 | ecosystem: Environmental > Aquatic > Freshwater > Lake > Sediment | place: USA: Wyoming | collected...
GCACTTCCCCGCCGCGACGGAGGTGCTGGGCTGCGACGCTCTCGATCCGCCCGACACCGATATGTACAACAACGCCGCCATCAAGTACCCCTACGCGGACAACGCTTACTTCATCTTCACCAGCATGTACCACCACGCCACGGACACGCTCGACGTCCAGCTCGCCGTCAGCCGAGACGGCGTTAGCTGGTCTCGGCCCGAGCGCAGGCCCTTCATCGCCAACGGCGAGCCGGGCGAGTTCGACGACGCGGCCATCTACTGCGGCGTCGGTCTGCTGCGCATGGGCGACGAGTTGTCGATGTACTACTACGGCTCTCGCGTCAAGCACAACCAGAACGAGCCGAAGTACGTGAGCTACGGCGGCACCTACAGCCGCGCCGTCCTTCTGCTCGATGGCTACGTCGCCGCAGTCGCGGGGCTCGTGCCCGCCGAGTTCACCACCTACCCCCTCACCTTCTCCGGGTCGCGCCTTGGGCTTAACGCGCGGGTGCGTGAGAGTGGCTACGTGCGGGTCGAGCTTCAGGGCGAGGATGGCGCGCCGTTGCCCGGCTTCGCCCTGGACGACTGCGTTCCGCTGGCTGGCGACAACGTCCGCCACACTGTCTCATGGAAGGCCGGCGCCGACCTGTCTGCGCTTGCCGGCAAGCCCACGAGGATGCGCGTCGTCGCGCGCGACGCGAGCCTGTACGCCTTTCAGTTCGCGCGGTAGCCCCGGAGACAATGGGCTTGAGCCCATTTCCCGAGCCGATGGAGAGGTGAAGCACCGATGCACCGAACGCCCCTTCCGCTGTGCGCCCTGATGGTCGGCGGTCTGCTCCTCGCCGCCGACTCCACACTGTCCCAGGTAGGCGGCCCGCAGAAGCTCGACCCGGACAAGATCATCTGGCAGTGCCAGGCCGACCTCATCTTCGAGTTCGACGATCTGATGAACCAGGGCTTGATCCCCATCGTCCAGGGGCAGAAGATGGGCGCGCCGCCCGGACAAGGTGCGGGCCGCCTCGCGCTCGTCGACCTCAACACCGGCAAGGCCAAGTGGACCTCCGACCTGGTCGAGAACATCGAGTCGATGCACCTCGCCGACAAGTCCCTCGTCGCCGCCACGAGCCACGAGCTCGGCGCGTTCTCGCTCGACGACGGCACGCTGCTCTGGCGCCAGCCCATCAACGGTCGTCTCGACAACGGCGGCGACCTGTCACCCTACTTCAAGCAGATACGCTGGTTCGGCGATCGCTGGACCAAGTCGCAGGGCGTCGGCGGCGCGGTTCTCGTCGACGGCTCCAGCGTCTACATCAAGGTCGACGACACCGTCTACTGCCTGGATGCCACCACAGGCGAGGTGAAGTGGCACAGCGTGGCCGGCTTCTCCCTCTCGGCGCCGCTCGCGGTGTGTGGGGACGTCGTGCTCGCGGGCATCTTCGCGGACACATTGCACGCGTTCGATAAGGCGACGGGCAAGCCCGTGTGGGTGGCGCCGCCGGGCACGGTGAGCCACATCTATGTGGTCAACGACGCGCTCTACTGCACGGTTGACAACTACGTCGCGCGTGTGGACCCCGCCACAGGCCAGGTCCTGTGGAGCCCGGAGGTCGGCAGCGGGTGGATCCGCTTCGTGTTCGAGTCCGGCAACCGCGTCGTGGTCCGCGACACGGACAAGGTCACCGCGATCGACAAGGAGACCGGGGGGCTCACCTGGCAGCTCTCGACGGCCGGCTCCTGCTCGGCGGTAGGCCCGGACTGGGTCGCCTACTGCCCGCCGAACGCCACAGAGCTCAAGTGCGTCGCTGCCGCCGATGGGGCTGAGCGCTGGACCTGCGAGACCGGGTGGGACGGTGTGCCGCAGAGCCTGACCGCCATCGGCGACTACATCGTGGCCTTCAACCCGAGGTACGCGAGCGTTGTGGACCCCAAGACCGGTGCGCTTGTGTGGACGCAGACGACCGAGGGGTCGGAGGGGTTCTTCGACGAGAACACCGCCGCGACCGACGGCAAGGCCCTCTTCTTCCGCAGCTTCGGTCGGCTGAGGGGGTACGGCATGGGCGACGCTGCGGTCGAGTTCGACATTCCCGGCGACTTCTTCTTTGTGCAGTGGATGCGCTACCGCAGCGGCGCGCTGTGCCTCCACTACGGTCATCAGAAGCTCCTACAGGCGTTGAGGCTGGAGCCGCCGAAGGGTGACGCCACGGAGACCAAGCCGACGGAGTGAACGCGAGGAGGAGGCCGCGTGAGCGAGGGTACGGAGGGGCAGTCGTACGCGCAGCAGGCACGGCAGTACCTCAAGGACGGTCGACACCAGGAAGCCCTCGCTGCGGCGCACCTGGCTGTCGAGGCCGAGCCCGAGTCCGCCGACGCGCGGGCTGTGCTCGGCGTCGCCTTGTGCCGAACCGGAGCGCTAGTCCAGGGCATAGAGGCGCTGCGCGCCGCGTTGGCGCTCAACCCGCACAGCCTGACCACCCGGCGCAACCTCGCGCTCGCGCTAGAGCAGGACATGCAGCTCGCGGCCGCGGCCGCCGAGTACCAGGCGTTGGCGGACGCCGATCCGACCGACAGCCGGGCTCGTGAGTCGCTGGAGGCGGTCAGGAAGAAGCTCAGCAAGATCACAGGCGGGGCTCCCGGCGCCCAGGCCGCCGATCCCGCCCAGTGGGACCCGCTCATGCCCGAGCCGTCCCACGGTCAGCCGCCCCCGCCACCAGTCGCCGGCGTGCCCTGGACGGTCGGTGGGCCGGGGCTGCCGCCTCCTCCGCCGCCCGGCCAGTTTGGCCCGGCGCCGCCCGGCTACGGGCCGCGGCAGCAGGTCGCGCCCAAGTACCAGGGCGACGATCCGGGCGGGTGGTCTCTGGACAACGTCATGGCGATCGTGGCGGCGCCTAGGCAGTTCTTCCAGGAGCAGCGAGGCTACACCGGTGTCGTCAAGCCGATGCTCTTCATCGCCGTGAACACGGCTATCTACTGTGGCATCATCGTGCTGCTGGCGCTGATCGTCACTCGCGGCATGAGCGCCACCGCTTCGATTGCGGCTCAAGCGCAACTCATGGCCATCGCGGTGCTCGTGTGCGGGGGCATCATCGCCGTGCCGGTCATGATCGCGGTCTACTTCCTGATTGCCGCAGTGGTCCACGTCTTCGTAATGCTGTTCGGCGGGGTCGCGGGGTACGGTCCGACATTCAGAGCTGTGGCCTACGCCACTACACCCAGCTTGGTCGCCCTGGCTGCATCGGCCATTCTGGTGTCGGCGAACATCCTCTTGCCCCGATGGACCTCCTGGACCATCAACATGGCGACCCTCGTGTGGTCCTTCATACTCCTTGTGATGGCGATAGGCGCCCTCCAGGACCTGTCTATCGGCCGCGCCATCGGCTCGGCTCTCCTCTCGGGCATGGTGCTGGCGGCACTGTGGCTCGGGCTCTTCCTGTTCCTGATGCGTGCCGCCGGCGTCCCGTTGTCGGGTGTGAGGGGTGCCCCGCAGGGCGTTATCCGGCAGACCGACCCGTTCATGTCCGACCCGATGATGGGGCCTATGGGTCCCGGCGGAGGCCCAATGGGCCCCGGCGGAGGCCCGATGGGCCCCGGCGGAGGCCCGATGGGGCCTGGCGGCGGGCCGATGGGGCCCGGAGGCGGGCCCGTCGGCCCGCGCACCGGGCCGTTCCGGCGCTAGCCTCGTCGGCCTTTCCTCGGTACCAGCAGGCCGACCAGCGCGCACGAGTAAGCGAACGAGTCCGCACCGATCTCGAGGCCGTGGCCGATCCTCATCTCGGCGGGAAGCCACGCGCCCATTACCATCCCGAACAGGCCGACCGTTACCCATTGCGCGAGCCCGAGGGCGCCCACGAGGCCGCGCCGCGACCCCGTCCACAGTGCCAGCGCGGGCAGGACCGACGCTAGGAAGAGGGCGCTACGGGCGAGCTGCAGTTGCAGTACCACCGCGGCGGAAGGTACCCGAAGCCCATAGTCGCCGCTCTGGTAGTGCGCCAGGAAGTCCGGACGCACCGCCATCAGCAGCGTCCCGAAGACGTAGTAGGCCGCCGGGAACGCGAGCCAGGCCAGAGGGACTCGCCACACCCACTGCCCGGCCGCGCGGGCGCTGAACAGCCCTCGGAGACCGGCCGGGGCGGCCCCGCCCACTGCGGGGCGGAACAGCCCCGCTATTGTCGCGGTGCAGGCCACCACGGGCGGGAGGTTGAGCGATAGCATCCCCGCGAACCCCCCATAGGCCGTGAACACGGACGCCTCGATGGCTGTGTTCACGCCCAGCGCGATACAGGCGAGCGCGGCCAGCGACAGCCATCGAGCCACGTAGCCGCCGCCGATGAACCGGGCCAGCGGCGCGAGCCCGGCCACGAGCACGAGCGAGGCCGGCAGCATGAGCTGCCCCATCTCCTCCTGGCTCACGTTCCCCGGGAGCTTCGGCATGGACAGCCCCAATGCCGATCCCAGGCCCCCCGCGGCTACCGAGCCAACCACGTACGCCATCGCACACACGACCGCGCGCCATGCACAGCCGCCCACCAGCTTCACAAGCCCGGCAGACCGCCCGCCGGACACAGCCTGACCGCCAACTGCTGCCTGCATCGTCCTCCCTAGCCTTTCTGAGTGCCGCTCTCCTGAGCGGCCTCGATGACCTCGATCGCATGGTCCACCCACCCGGCCGTCGCCTCGTATCCCCGGATACCGTCCTCGAGCGCCAGCCGCTGATGAAGCCCAGCCGCTTCCGCTATGCGCGTGCGCCAGTCGTACAGCTCTGCGAGGTACTCGCGCACGACGGCCCGATACCCCAAGAGGTACTCGACCACTTCGCGGGGTGTGAGGCGCCCCTCCATCAGGCTGAACCGCAGGATGGGCGCGCCCCCCGCTCGAATCAGTTCCTCGCGCGTCACCGGCCGCCGCAGCCACTCGTCGAGCACCCGGCCCCCGTCGGGGCTCAGCGAGTAGATCCGCCGCGGACGGGCCTCCGTGCTCGTGTCGAGTCTGTCGTCCAACAGCCCGCGCCTATGGAGGCGCTTCAGGGCGGGGTAGATTGCCCCCGGGCTGGAGCTGAAGTGCGCGAGAGGGGTAGTCTCGAACACGCGCATGACGTCGTACCCCGTACCCGGCATCAGGCTCAGAAGGCCCAGGAGGCAGTGTTCGAGAGTTGTTGACGACGCGTCTGCCATCTGATACCACGCTCCGTATTATTACTTCACGTAATACTGCGTAGCGTAGCAGTCCTCTGCAATGGCGTCAAGGGGAATCTTCGGGGCGTCGGGAGACGAGGACACCAGGCCAGCGTCACCCGGCGCTTCGGCGTGCGCAGGTCCCTCCTCGCTTCGGAGGAATCTGTACATGGGGATAGGGGTGCGTGAGGGAGGACGGTGCCATGGACGGGGAACCCGGTCGCTCGCAGCCCATTGCCGATCTTCGCGCCTTGCTGCGACAAAGGCGGTACGACGAGGCGCTGGACGTCGCGCGTCCCCTCGCCGAGGAAGAACCCAGGTCCGCTGAGGCGCGACTCCTCCTCGGAGTGGCTCTGTTTCGCACCGGCGACCTGCCCGCGGCGGCCGAGGCGCTCCGCGCGGCGGTGACGATGGACCCCAAGAGCCGCAGAGCCCGTCACGACCTGGCGGCCGTGCTTGTGCAGTTGGACGAGGTCGAGGAAGCCGTCGTCCTCCTCGATGAGCTCGTGCGGGCTGACCCCAAGGACGCCCGGGCCCGCGTGGCGCTCGCCACGGCGGAGGCCAAGCTTCTCACCTCGCCTCCCCCGGCCCGTACCGGCCCGGACCCGGGGACGCTCTCAGCCCGCAACCTGATCGCCGTTCTCGTGCGGCCGTACCGCTTCCTCATCGCCCAGCGCGGGTACACGGGGCTCAAAGCGCCGATTGTGTTTGGGCTTGTGTGCTGGGCGCTGACGCAGATCGGGCGCTTGTCGGCTGATACGCTGTGGATCGTGTCCCTGAGCCTGGATGCCCGTCAGGCACACTACCCCACCGAGCCATGGAGCCTGATACCGGACATGTGGGGGCGGGACTTGGCCTGGGGACTGATGCAGGCGGCACTGGCGGCTACGATCCTCGCCTTGGTACTGCGCAAGCTGGGCGCGCGCGGACCGTTCGCGGCCACGCTGCGCGCCGTTGCCTATCCGTGGGTTCCCTGCCTGGCGCTGTGTGTTCCCGCGGCGTTCATCCGGTGTGGTCCGGCGTGGGCGACAGCCTTGGCCAGCCCCATGAGTGCATTGGCGGGCTTGTGGATGTTCGGTCTCTTGACAATGGGGGTTGCGGTCCTCCACGGGCTGCACTGGCGCAGAGCAGGGCTGGCCGTCCTGGTAACCTACCCCTTGCTCACTCTTGCTGAGGCCTGCGTCAGTGCGGTGTGGGTGTGTGTGGCTATGGGGCCTCAGGCCCTCTGGTCGTCAGACCCGCTCACCCAGCATATGGCCCGCAGCTACTTCGGGTAGTGGTGCTTAGCCATGTCCGAACAAGGACCTGCCGACAGCCAAGGCCCGGACACTCGCGACCTGACATCCGCCGCGTGGCAGCACCTCGCGCATGGCAGGCTGGACGAGGCGCTCGACGCTGCTCGCCGCGCCGTCGATGCCGACTCGGGCTCCGCAGAAGCTCATCTCGCGCTTGGGGTGGCGCTCCATCGCAACGACGCCTCGGCCGATGCGATCTTCGAGTTCATGGCGGCTACCGCGCTTTCCCCCGGCAACATCGACGCCCGCTACAACCTAGCCGCCGCCCTCGCCCAGGGCGGGCGCGTCGGCGAGGCGCTGGGCCACTGGCGCGTGCTCGCGGAGGCCGATCCGACGGACGAGGGCGTGCGCGAGGCATTGGCCTGGGGCGAGGCGCGCCTGTCGGGTAATGAGAGCACTCTCGGACCCAAGCCCAACGAAGAGCCGGCGCCCTCGCCGGTGCCGCAGGACCCGGGAGCGTGGACCCCTGCCAACATGTGGGCGATCGTCGCGGAGCCCACGGCCTTCTTCGAGCGGCAGAAGGGGCATGTGCTTCTTGGAACGCCCGTCCTGTTCATGCTCGCGACGATGGGCGCTTCACTGGTGGTTCAGCTCGGGCTCATCTGTCTCGCTACGCAGGGGATGATGTTCGCGTCACCAGACCTTGGTACGATGTGCGCCCTGTTCACCGTGTCGGCGCCCGTGGTCGTCGGCCTGGATCTCGTGTTGGCGGCGCTCCTTCACGGCTTCTCGCGGCTCCAGGGCGGACGCGCGCCCTATGGCGCCACTGTCCGCATCATAGCGTACGCGGGGTTCCCCATGGCGGCGCTTAACCTGGTGCGGCACCTGCTTCAGTTCGTCCCCGGCAGCGAGGCCCTGTCGACGGCCATCGGTGTGTCGGGGATCGTGTGGCTCATCGGCTTGCTCCTGGTCGGCACGCGCGTGCTGCACGGCCTGCCGCTACCCAACGCTATCGCCGCCGTCGGTCTGTTCATCGTGTCGTTGGCGATCTTGGCCTGGGGCGCGTGGGCGCTGCTCGGTGGAGTGCCGGGTGCGACGCTGACCTTCTGCGGGTACGGGTGAGGTTAGTCGCAGACACGGCGGCTGGGCAGCCGCCTCCGGCGCCGGATCCCGGTCACTGCAGGCGAGGCGCCTGCGCCACGGGTCGTGGCGCTGTCCTGGGTCGCGGCGCGCCGCTCACCCCAATGACCTACTATGGAGCCGGGGTCGCCTGGCGCAGCTCCACCCACGCCAGGAGCTCCACGTCGTCGACCACCGCCGGCACAGTCGGGTCCGCGGACGAGGAGGCAACCACCCGGAACAGCGCGTCCGGCTCCGCGCTGTCGCGAACCACGAGCGCAAGTCGGACCCTCGACACCGCTTCGGGCGGCCCGCCGAACTGTGCGGCGCCCGTCGTCTTGCCGGTCGCCGCGTCGATGGCGGCGACCACAGCCGTCGACTCGGGCAGCGAGGCGCCCGCGCTCGTGGCGGCTGCGGACGCACAGGTGTTGATCTCGTTGGCGTACCAGCTCACCGCTTCGCGTGGGCCGGCGATGCGCAGCATCTGCTCGAAGGTGAAGCCCTGTTGCGCGGCCGTCAGGACGCAGCAACACACCGCGACGAGGATCGCGACGGGCAGACCAAGGTTGCGACGCCGCATCGGCCTCACCCTCCCCCACCCGCGGGACGCACCGACGCTTCCCCGGCCTGCGGCCTGAGCGCGACAGCCACCACGCGGCACCCCGAGAGACGGGACAGCTTGCCCCCCGGCTCCGGCTTCTCGCGAACAGGCACGAGCGCATGGACGGTCGCGCAGCCCTCGAACTCCGCGTCCACCGCGACAACTGCCACGCAGTCCCCCGCCTGCTCGCCGGCGACCTCCGCTCTACCCACCTCGGCGCCCGTCGGGTACGACAACAGCGGCACGCGCGTACCCTTCTCGGTAGGCACATTGGGAACGGCGACGGGGCCTTCGCCCGGCTGCGTGGATGACGCGCCGCCCGGCGCTCCGTCCAGCGCCGGGTCTCCGGCGTGGGGTGGCGCCATATCGCCGGGCGGATGGGCGAGCACGTTGCGGATGCCCTCGAGCCACTTCTTAGCCAACTCCTCGGGTGGCATGCCCGCGACGCGAGCCGCTTCCTCATCGGCAGTGACGATCTTAACGGAGCCGCCCACGATCCGCGTGATGCCGTTCTCCGTGACCACCCTGATGGGCCCCCCGATACCGTAGTCCTCGACGAAGTCGTTCAGCCGCTTCGCCGTGATGATGGCTCTCTCATACGGAGAGAGCTCGCCGTAGGCCGTGCGGATCACGAGGACCGTCGTCTGCCCGACCACGACCGCGCCCTCTTCGCGGCCGCCCGGGCGGTTCTCACGCGCGCGGAAGTGGACGACCGGCTCCTCACCGTCGCCCGGTGCCACGACGGCGGTCGCCAGGATGGCCGCCAGAGCCACGCCGCCGGCCGAGGCTTCTTCCTTACCCGTTGGCGGCCCCGGCGGGGCTGACTCGGACGACGGTCGGCGGCCGGATGACAGGGCGCCCGCTATCGCGTCGCGCCATCTTGCCGCGAGCGCGTCCGGCGAGCTCTGGTTCTGTCTAGCCGTCTCGGCGTCGACTGTGAGAAGCGTGGTGGAGCCCGATCTGATGGATGTGCCGCCCTGCTCTACAACGACCTCAACGTCGCCTCCGCCCGCGGCGGCCAAATCGTTGAGCCGCTTCGCCGCGATCAGCGCGCGCTCGTAGGCGGTTAGCCCGCCGAGACTGCTCCGGAGCCGAACGATCACCCGCGTGCCCGCGCGCACCTCGCCCTCTTCGCGGCCATGCGCGGTCGACCGGAGGGCGGAGAACGTGAGGGCGGCCGCGTCGGTTCGCGGGTTGGGCTGTGGCGTAGGCCGAGCGACCATGGGCAGCTCGCGCGTCGCCAAGCCGGTTGCCAGAACCGCGCCGAGCAACGCCGCACAGACCAAGCCGAGCGCGCCTCTGAGGGTCATGGGGTCACCCTCCCGGGCCCGTTCGCGCCGCCGTCCCTGTCCTCAGTCTACAACGTCCGCGGGTCAACGGGTTCCCCGCCGCAGTCCGCGGAGGTCATGGCCGCCAACGTGACCGCCAGGGTGGACAAGGCGTCCGCGTAGTCGCTGGCAACGCTCGAGCGATCACCCTCGACCGCCTTGACGAAGCACTCCAGCTCGGCCTGGTAACCATCCTCGCCGCCGCTGTCGACTTGCTCGCCGTTCTGGTCGATCCAGGTGGTGCTCGGGTGCATGATCTCGAGCGTCATCCCCGGCGACATCGTCCTCAGCCCGCTGCTGCCCCAGCCCCGCAGCATGCAGGTTGACGTGAAGCTCCCGATGGCGCCGTTCGCGAACCGCACGTTCACCACGTAAGCGTCGGGGATGTCGAACGGTAGGTCATAGACGCCGGCGCACGACGTGTAGCTCTGTACCTCGACGATCTCGCCCACTAGGAAGCGCGCGAGGTCGATGATGTGCGTTGCCTGCTCGACCATCTGGCCGCCGGATTCCGCGAGCACGCGCCACCAAGGCACGCCTGGCACGCCGGTCCAGAACCACCCGACCGCCATTCCGGCCGGCCGATCCGACAGAATCGTCTTGGCCTTGCGCACGTAGCCGTCCCAACGGTACTTGTAGCCGACCACAGTCGCAACGCCCGCCCTGCGGACGGCATGCGCGACCGCGTGCGCCGTCTTCATATCCACCGTTATCGGCTTCTCGATGAACATGTGGACGCCCCGCTCGCAGGCGGCCAACTCGATCTCACCGTGCTGGTCCGGGGGCACGCAGATCAGCACGCCCTCGGGCCCGGCGGCCAGCAGCTCCTTGTAGCTCGTTGTCGCTATCCCGCCCCACTGAGCGGCGGCCGCCTCCGCCCTGTCGATGATGATGTCGCAGAACCCGACTATCTCGACTCCCATCGGGGCCAGCTTGGACGCGTGCGCTCGCCCCATTCCCCCACTGCCGATGATGCCCACACGGATGCTCAAAGCACTGCCCCCTCGGGGTGCACAGAATGAGCCGCGGATTCGCGCATGGCCCGCGGTCAGAGGACCTGTTCCGGCCCGTGCGCGTCGCTTGCGCGGGGTCGTATGACCCTGGGCGTGGTGCCCCACAGGGCGGCGGCCCGTTCGTTACGGCTGTTGTACGACTCGACGTCAGGGCATTCCTCGGCCGGATGATCTTCCGGCAGGTCCACGTAGTAGACATCCTCGTCCAGCGGGCGTACCGGCAGGTTCCAGGCTTTTCTGGCCGCCGCTATCGCGGCGCGCACCTTGCGCCGGAGCACGGCCAGCTCCCGCGAGGAGAACTCCTCCTGCCTTCCCGCGGGGGCAAGCGCCAGCCCGATCCTGATCCTGTCTAGGGACTCGGGCTCGATCGCGGCTACGTAGTCGAGCCAGTGTCGGGCGTTGCCGCGGCCGCGAGCGTTCGCCAGGTAGTAAGTCATGACCCGTGCTACCCTGCCTGTCGGCAGTCGCCCGGCGTTTGGCGCTAGAACGGGCACCCAGCGATTGAGAGTGAGGTTGCGGGCCTCGGACATGTCGACGCCTCTCCAGTCGCGCTGTCTTCTGCCCCGGTCCGGCCCGGTCCTTCAGGCCGGAGCCGAGGCCCAGTTAGATACGGCGCGGCCGGCGCGTCTGTTCACGTCGTCAGCGACGCCGCGGCCCCGGGCGGCCCCCGGGGCCCTCTGTGAGCAGCTTGAGGGCCTCGACAAGGTCTCGCCGGGCCACATCATCGACGATCTCGACTCTCCCCACCTTCCTCGGGAGAACGAACCTAAGGTGCCCCCCGAGTATCTTCTTGTCGTGCCCCATGGCCTCGACCAGTTGGTCTACAGGCAGTCCGGGAGCAGCCACGGGCAGGCCGGCAACGCCCAGGTCGGTGACGAGCCGTTCTCGGACGGTCGCCGAGCAGAGACCCATGCGCTCGGCCAGGTGACACGCACCCACCATCCCCACAGCCACCGCCTCCCCGTGCCTGTACCCGCGATAGCCGGCGACCTTCTCGACCGCGTGCGCGAATGTGTGCCCGAGATTGAGGATCGCTCGGAGCCCCTGCTCGCGCTCGTCCCTGCGCACTATGTCGGCCTTAATGGCGCAGCTCCCCCTAACGACCTCCGCCATCGCGGCGGGATCCCGTGCCAGCGAGGCCCGCAGCCTCTGCTCGACGACGAACAGGTAAGCCTCACTCAGGATGAACCCATGCTTGAGCGCCTCTGCGAGCCCGCAGCGGATGTCGCGCGTGCCGCAGGTTCGAAGCACCAGCGGGTCGCATACCACCAGCCGGGGCTGATGGAACGCGCCGACCAGGTTCTTGCCTTCCGGCAGGTTGACGCCCGTCTTGCCGCCGACGGACGCGTCCACCTGGGCCAGCAACGAGGTGGGGATCTGCACGAAGCCAATCCCACGTTGGTAGACCGCCGCGACGAACCCGGCAAGGTCGCCGGCGACTCCGCCGCCCAGGGATACGACCACCCCGTCCCTCGGCAGGCGTAGGGCGGCCAGCTCGGACAGGAGCCTCCGCGCCGTTCCCAGCGTCTTGGAACGCTCGCCCGGCGGGAACTTCAGCAGGTGCGCCGCCACCCCGGCACGATGCAGGGCATCGCGTAGGCAGGGCCAGTGCAGCGCCGCGACGCGTTCATCGGCGATGCAGGCCGTCGGAACCGCGCCCAGGCGTTGCAGCACAGCCGACCCCGCGCGAGACAGCCCCCCAGGCTCGGTTAGGATGTCGTATCCGCGATCGCCGAGATCGACGCGCAGGTTCACCGGGTCCACCTTCCCGCCGCGGCCGTGGTGGCTACCTCGACGACGGCGGCGACAGCGTCCTCAATGCCCGCTTCCGTGTCCACTGCCACGTCCGCCAGCGCATACCGCCACTCCCTCTCGCGCATCAGTTCCACCACGCGCTCGCGCCGATCGCCGCCCTGCAGCAGCGGGCGCGCCGGTCCCTCACCTGCCCGATCTAGAACGGAGTCCACGCTCGCGGCCAGTCGGACCACGACGCCGCTGCCTCGCATGACGGCCATGTTGCGGTCGCTGATGACCACGCCCCCGCCTGTGGCCACCACCGCATGACCCGCCTCGCCGGCGACGGCCTCGAGCTGCTTGGACTCGGCACCCCGAAAGGCCGGCTCGCCCAGCTCCGCAAAGATGCTACCGACCGTCATACCCAGGGCGGCTTCGACTCGGTCGTCGAGGTCCACGAAGCGCCATCCGAGGCGATCCGCCGCCGCCTGACCGACCGTGGTCTTGCCTGTGGCCATGAAGCCCACCAAGTACACCTTCATGTAGTCGTGGCACGCCTGCGGGTGCCCGCACACCGGCGCGACACCTCCCCGTACAAACGCAAACGTGGGACGGGCCGACGGCCCGCCCCACGCGCGCAAACTACACACAAACCCGCTGCAAGACGCCGCGCGCTACAGCTCGAGCGGCTGGTCAAAGTCGTGCACAACGCGCGGGGTGACGAACCACAGCAGCTCCGAGTTCTCGGTCCTACGCGCGCGGCCCTGGAACAGACCGCCGATAATCGGGATGTCGCCGAGGCCGGGGACCTTGAACCTCTGGTCGTCTTCGCGCCGACGCGTGAGGCCGCCGAGCACAACCGTCTGCCCGTCGCGCACCCTGACCATCGTCGAGAACGACCTGTCGACCGTGCCGTACGTCGTGAACGCGAAGTCGCCGCTACCGGGGGTCACCCTCTGGCCAAGCTCGGTGAACATCGGGGACAGGAACATGGTGACCGAGTTGTCCGAGTTGATCCTGGGGCGCACATAGAGGTCGGTGCCGAAAGTCACCGGCTCGCCCTCTGTCCACGTGATGATGATGTTCCCCGCGATGTCCGTCCCTCGCTCCGGGTAGAACTGCGGGATCTCCTCGTACACGTCGATGTAGGCGTCCGTGTTGTTCATCGCGAGGATACGCGGCGAACTGACCACCTCACCTCTCTGATCGGTGAACAGCGAGTTGAACAGGACGCGGAAGTCCTTGTTCACGTAGCCGATGCTGAGGTTGCCGCCGACGTCGCCGCCATATGCAGCCGTCATGGTCATGTTCGGGCCCGCGATCGCCCAGTTAACGCCTATGTTGTTGTCGCCGGTGAAGGTAACGTCGACAACCTGGACCTCGATCACAACCTGCTTGGCGGGCTTGTCGATCTCGCGGAGCACCTCGATCATCTGGTCGATGCCCTCGGGCGTGCCGCGGATGATGAGCGCGTTCAGCTCGTTGACGCCGATGAGGTCGGTCACGCCCTGGGGACGCAGGAAGCCTCCGCCAAAGCCACCGCCGCCGTAGCCGCCGCCGCCGTAGCCGCCGCCGCCGTAGCCGCCGCCGCCGTAGCCGCCGCCGCCGTAGCCGCCGCCGCCGTAGCCGCCCCCGCCGAACCCGCCGCCGCCGTACCCGCCGCCGCCATAGCCGCCGCCGCCACGCCCGCCGTAGCCACCGCCGCCGCCGCGGCCGCCGCCGCCGTAGCCACCGCCGCCGCCGCGACCGCCGTAGCCACCGCCGTACTGCTGGGCCAGGTCACCGGGGCCGAGGCCGCCGGCCATCGAGAAGAACGTGTCGTCGAAAAACGCGTTGCGGCCCTGCGACGCCGCCGCAGTAGCGTGGCTCCGCTCCGACGGCTTCCGGAAGGAGCGGGGATCCCCGCGCTTCTCGTCTGTGTAGTACGCCGTCGCGCCCGGCAGGCAGAAGCCGCCGAAGACGTCGCAGAGCTCGCCAGGCTGGACGAACTGGCAGTCATAGGTCCGTGTGACGATGTTGGAAGGGTCTAGCTCGCCGTTGGCATTCGCGTTCTTGTCGGGGGTCAAAGAGGCAAGCCCGATCGGGAGTTTGGGGTCAATGTCCCCGGACGACCCGGCGGACACACTCGTCGCGCCCGTCCCGATGTACAGAATGCCGTCCTTCTCGCGCAGGCTGAGTGGTGGCGAGGCAGCGTTGCAGACGGACTCGATAATGTCCCGGGCAGTCCTCCCATGGAGGGCGATGTGGACCAGGTGGCTGTTGCACTTGTCGCCCACCACGACGTTGAGCTTGGTCATGTCGGCAAGTGCGCGAATGACCTCGACGGCCGGGATGTCGGTCGCCTCGATGTCCAGTGCGTCATCTTGGCTGATGACAGGGCCCGGCGCCGCGCTGCCGACCTTGACCTCCAGACTGCCCTGGCCGTCCGAGAGGACCTTAGGCTCCGCAGCGGCGGAAGCCCCCCCGCTCGCGCCATCCGCGGTGAGCTTGCTGCCGGCGAGGGCGCTCTCCAGCCCGCTGCCCTGGGTCTGGCCGAGCGCGGCCGGTAGGCCGACGGCCAATAGGAACGCGGCGATCATCGCCGGCACACCGAGACTCGCAATCCTTGTGTGTCTCACTGATGTCTTCCTCCCCATGAGCCGGGTCGTGAATCGCCCTGCCCTGGACATGCTGTCTCGCAAGCGCGCCCGCACTTTCGCACGAGCGCGGTCTATCCCTGCCACGCGCGGGGGCGGGCGTCTCTAGTAACCGCCGCCCCAGTTGCCGCCGCCGCCGCCGCCATACCCGCGGTTGCCGCCGTAGCCGCCGCCACCGCCGCGGTTGCCGCCGCCGTACCCGCCGCCGCCGTAGCCGCCGCCGTAGTTGCCACCGCCGCCACCGTAGCCGCCTCGGTTACCGCCGCCGTAGCCGCCGCCATAGCCGCCACCGCCGCCGCCGTAGCCACCACCCCCGCCATAGCCGCCACCGCCGCCATAGCCGCCGCCGCCGGCCATGTTCAGGTAGATCATGTAGTCAACGAAGGAGTCAAGCCCGAGGTACATGGGGTAGTAGACCTCGTAGATGAGCTTGCTCACGTCGATCTGTTGCTGTCCGTACATACCTCCGGCCCCACTCCCACCGAGGCCGCCGCCGGGGCCGCCCAGGCCCCCTCCGCCCGGGCCTCCGGGGCCGCCCAGGCCCCCGCCGCCCGGACCTCCGGGGCCTCCGGGGCCTCCGAGGCCGCCGCCGCCGGCGCCGCCGAGGAGTCCGCCGCCCTGGTGGAACTCATCGCCGCCGAGGCCGGACATGGAGTAGCCGGAACCGTACGCCCCTCCGTACCCGCCGCGACCGGGAGTGGCGGGCCCGGTAGCCTTGGTGCCCCGCGACAGGCTGATCTTCAGCGTGCTGGCGTCGATCTTCGCGTCGAAGCCGGCAGCCGCCGCGACCGCCTTAGCCACGTCGACCGGGGCCTGGCCGCGGAAGCTCATCGTCACACGCGTGCCGGGCAGCGTGCCCAACACGTCCAGCGTCAGCCCGGACACCTTGGCGACGGATTCCAGCGCGATCCGCACGGGCGCGTCGCGGAAGTCCGCGCTGATCGGCGTGCTCTGCGCCCATGCCGCGCATCCCATCACCAACAGAGCAATGGCTACCCAGACTCTCACGTCTATCCCCTCGCTCTCTTTGTGGGGCAAACCACTCTCGCGAGCGCGTGCTCTAGTCCTCGGTGGCCGCGCGGCTACGCAACTGCACGCGCACCTCATCGCCGGTGACCGCGTCCACGAGCACGACCTCGTTCTCGTTGATAGCCTTTACATTATACCGCGTGGAGCCGACATCGACGGTCTGTCCGGGCTGTATAAGCAGGCGCGTAACCGTCCCGGCGGTTTCCACTTCCATAATGGCCGCCGCGGTACCGTCATGTACGATGCCGGCAACGCGCCGAATGCGCGCGGACTCCGTCTTCGGCTGTACACGCGGGCCGACCCCTCCCACGGCCTCGGGACCGACGCCCGGTTTCGGGCCGGTCTCACCGGGGCCCGGGCCAACCGGGCCGATCACTCCGGTAGATGGAACGAAGTAGGACGCCGGTGGCAGCAGCAGCGGAATCTCAGCGCCCATCGACGGCTGCAGCACGGTCCGCGGACGTGGGAACTGCGTCACACCCCACTGGAACCTCCAGCCGAAGTTGGCCGCCTCGAGTGCCTCGAAGTAGCCCATGTTCCGACGCTTGATGTCGGCCCAGATGCGTGCATCGGCCTCGGGCACAAACGCGCCAGTGTCCGGGAGTTGGACGAGGCGCTCGCCGTTCACATAGCCCTGTCCAACCGGGGTCGTCCCGCCCGGCTCGGTCACGGGCTTGAAGGGGTTCTCACGATACGGCTCCGTGGGTGCGAGCGGATCCTCGGTGGGCAGAGCGGGCCCGCTCGGCCCGGCGCCCATGCCTGCCGGAGCGCCGAGGCCCGCCTCCGCCGCCGGCTGCCCGCCCGTGGCCGGCCCGCCCGCAGGCGGCCCGCCTGTCGGGGCGACCTGCGCGTAGCTCATGCCGGCCTGCGACTCGTGGCTCCCCGCGACGCCGTGGACCAACGCTACCGCGCCGGCGCCGACGGCCAGCACGCACACGACAGCCCCTGCTATGAGCGCAGCGCGTCTGCTATTGCTCGCGAAGACCATGTAGCGCACTCCCGTTCCCAGAGACCAGCAACATTCTTGCCGCTATACCTAGGTTCCTCCGGCTGCCGTGCCGCCGCTACCGGGCGCTCCGGCCGCGGCGGGCGGAGCGCTCATGCCGCCGCCCATGCCCATTCCCATTCCCATGCCCATGCCCATACCCATTCCCATGCCGCCGCCAGCGCCAGCGCCGACGCTACCCGTCGCGCTGAGAGCCCCGGCGAGCTCGGACAGCATGTCAGGCGTCAGGTTCGGCAGGAGGTAGACAGACAGGTCCATCGTGGCCGTTACCTCATCGCCGCCGGCGCCCCCCGTGCCCGGCACCGCGGTGATAACGATAGGGCCGTCGATCTGGATCAGGCGGGGAGCATCGCCAATGTGGCGGAAGAACCTCAGCACATCCGCGAACTTGCCCTGGACGGTCATTCGGCCGCCGCCGGACTGGGCCGAACCAACGAGACCGGGCACGCCGGTCGTGGTGGGCATCCCGGTTGGTATGAGCCTAATCGGAGACATGAGGTCAACGGCCGTGTAAGGCCTGATCTCCGGGGCAGGCAGCGAGAAATCACAGACGGCCACGCCCGTGCTGTTGAAGTAGTTGCGCAGAACCGGGCCCAAGTCCTCGCGGAGCTCAAACCACATATCGAACATCAGAGGATAGCCGTCGGGCAAGTCGACGACCTGGTCCCGCTCGCCCATCCTGATGCGCCCCGCACCGGGGGTGAAGGCTCCCCCATACCGCCACGCCCGCCACCAGGGATTACCCGCCCCAACCGGCATCTTGAGCGACTTCATCTGGTTGAGCTCGCCCTGGATCTGAGCGGAGATGGCCTTGGCCTGCTCCAGCTCAGCCTCGTAGACATGGATCTTCGCGGCCTTGGCCTTCGCGTCCTCGATCTGCTTCCTGAGGCCGTCCACCTGCTCGCTGCTAGGTTTGTAGATCGCGAAGTACCCAGCCACAGGCCACGCCGCGATCAGCAGGACCGTTGGGACCAGAATATGCCATGCCCTCAGCTTTGACATCTTGCCTCCCGGCGCCGCCCAATCGCTGGCGACGCTGACTCACCAAGCCCCGTCGGAGCGCTAACCGCTCGCGCCGGCGGCACCAGTGCCTCCCGTGCCTCCCGCAGCCGCCCCGCCGCCGGTGCTGCCCGAGCCCGCAGCGCCGGGCGTGGTACCGGCCGCACCGGGGCTCGCCGCCGCTCCCGCGCCGCCCGCAGCCGCCGACGCGGCGATCGTGGGGACGGTGATCGGCTCGGCCAGCGTCGCGTTGATGCTGACAGGGATTGGGCTCTCCCACAAGATCCCATTCTGGTACAGCGCAGAGCCGTTCGCGGGCATCGTCGAGGTCAGCATGCTCCCGGGGCTGACGCTGAGCGCCGCCAGCGGGTTCGTTGCGTCGAACGGCACCCGATCCGCGACCGTCAGGCCACCCAGGCTCGCGGAGAACGTGATGTTGCCGGAGAAGAGCGGCTTCAGCGGGCCTCTCGACACGGCGTCATCCGACCACAGCGGCTCCGTGCCGCCGCCCTCCTGAGGCATCGCGGCGCGGTTGATGTTGGTGAGCAGCTTCACCAAGTGCTCGGTGTCCTCCGCGACGGTCGAGAACGACACACTGTTCGAGTTGATGGTGATGGTGTTAATCGAGCAAGACGCAGGGATGTAGTGAGAGAGTGCCTCGACCACATCGGCGTACTTCGAGCCCGCCGTCTCGAACTGGTCGAGGAAGTCCCTTATGTTGCGCAGCGGCTCAACCTTGCCCTTCTCGGTCGCGATCTCCCCCACAAGCTGGTCCACCTTATCGGCGTCCTTCTTGATCTCATCGAGTCGGGCCTGGTACTTCTTGCTGGCGCCCTGCCACTGCAAGCACCAGACCCCGGTGCCCGCGAGGGAGAGCACGATCAGGATGATGCAGAGTGGGACTAGTGACCTCGCCCGCTTCGCCGCCGGGATCTCCGGCGGCAGCAGGTTCAGCCTGACTCTGGCTCTTGGCACTGCCGCTGCCACGGCAATCTCCCCTGTTCCTAGATCAGTTCCCGAACGCACATCCCCAGCGCCGCCGGCATAAGCGGGGCGACCTGCCGCACGTAGTCCGACGGATACTGGCCGGTATCCACCGCGATACCGGCGAACGGGTCACCGACCTCCACGTGGATGCCGAGCTCGCGCTGCATGAACTCCGCGAGGTTGGGCAGGAGCGCTGTGCCGCCTACGAACACAATGCGCTCCACGTCCACGTCGTGATGCCTGCTGTGGTAGTACTCGATGGTTCTGCGGATCTCGCCCGCGAGCAACGCCAGCGGGTCAACGATCGCTCGGCCCACCAACAGCCGAGTGTACTCCTCATCGCTCTGGGCCGCGGCATAGCCGGTCTCCGCGAACCCCGGAGCGGCGAGGTGAGTGTCCTCTTCTATCACGAAGTCGCCGCCCGCCGCCGGCGCGGACGCCGGCGGCGGCGCCACATCCTCCACCTCAAACGCCGGTACTGCGGGCGTCGCCGGCTGCGCGGCCGGCGCAGCGGGCGTTGTGGGGACGAGCGGCGGCCCTTCGTCGGTCCCGAAGAACGTGGCGTCCGTCGGAGCCCCAAGGTCCCCGAACAGATCGTCCGCGGCGGCGCCGGGCGCCGCCTTCTCATCAGGCAGGAGCAGTGTGCGGTCCCCGGCCTCGCCGGGCTTGTCGACCGCTATGATGATGTCCTCATGGGTCTCTTCCACGTGGCCCAGACGCATCGTCTGGAGCTCCCAGTCCGCCACCTGAGCGGTGTCCTGTTCCTGTCCCCAGTCGAGCGCTACGCTCCCGTAGTGGACCTTGATCTGCTCCGCCTCGGTCTCGGTGTCAGGCTTGACCTCCAGGTGGACGGCTCTGGTGAGCTTGGCGCCACTCGCCTCCTCCGTGGAGCGGAAGAACCTCAGCGCTCCGTCCTGGATCACCGAGATGGTGGAGGCGAGCTGGCCGATGTCGACCACCATGAGGCAGCGCTCCGGCCTCTGCGTGTGCGGCGCCTCGACGAGCGATACGACCTGCGCGAGTGACGCGATGTCGAACGTCGCCGGGCTCAACCTCGCCTGGCGCAGGGCCACGCACCAGCTACGCACATACTCCTTGCGGGCTCCGGCGATGATGACCTCGACGGTGTCCCGCGACGGCGCCTGCAGGATGGCATAGTCGCTCTGTAGGTCTGACTGGAATGGGAAGAGCCGCTCGGCGTCGGACCTGATCGTGGCCCGAAGGTCACGCTCGGGCATCTGCGGGTACTCCTGTACCCGCAGACCGCAGTTCTCAGTGCCGCCGAGTGCCACGGCGGCCCGCTTGGCCGAGAACCCGGACTGTGACATCAGGGCGCCGACGGCGTTGCCCAGCGCGATCGGGTCAATGATCGCGCCGGCATAGTAGGCATCAGGAGGAGTGGGGCCCGCCGCCAACCTGTGGAGGCGCAACGACCCAGGGCCACCCGTGACCTCGGCCAGCTTGATGGTGCTCGATCCGACGTCGATCCCTACCAGGGAGCCCGCCAATTGGGACTCCTCCCCTCGTGCGTGTCACCAACACCGGGCTCGGTAACAACGTCGCCCCGGGGGCCGCTGTCGCCCATCGAGCCCCGGCCCACTCTCCGCGACCGCCGGGAGTGAGTCGCAGGATAGGGCACCCCTACGGCACTGTCAACGCTCACGCGCCAATGCCCCACCGTTCCTGCCAGCCGTGTACACATAGCAAGGCAGTACGCTTGAGACGCTCCTTGGTTCAACACGCTGCCGCGTTATTCGGTTCACACTACCCGGCCACCTGCCTGGAGCCCCTCCGCCGGCGATGAATCTTCCGCGCCTTGCGCTAGTGCTTCAGACCACTGCCGACGCCATCGCAGGACCAACTGGGATCAGCCGGTCCTGCGGTAGATTGGCGCTGTTGGGGCCGCGTGCACGCTTGCTCCGGCTATGTCCCCGAGCCTGTCGTGCTCATGTCGAGAATCGTAGTGCGCGGAATCGCCTGCGGCGACAGGACGCCGAAGTACATATCCCAGTCCGCGTCGTAGCCGTAGGCCGTCTCATCGCCGCCACCGTAGAGACCCCACATCTCGTTCTGCCAGTCTTCGCCGGGCGTTCCGCTGGCGGCCATGAACGGCAGCTTCTCGGCCGTCGAAGAGAACATGAACCAGATCACGGTCGGCCCTACGACCTCCCTGAGTCCGCCCGAAAGCCCGCCCAGCATCTCGAAAGGCGGAATGTACGGCGACACCAGCGGGTCTGCCAGGTTCATGTTGCCGGCGGCCGTGTACCAGACGTACTGCGCGGGTTGGGCGGTGACGTAGAGCTCGCCGGCCGTCTCGTCCAGAGGAACGTGGGTAGGCGGTCGATCCGTGTAGAACGGGATGGGCTCCGATCCGCCGTTCACCGGGTAGTCGATCACCGGGTAGGCGTTGCCGCTGGTTCCGGGATTGGTGATCTTCTGCCAGAAGAGCTGCGTGGTCGGCGCCGCCGGATCGGTCGGGTCCGCGATGTGCTCCGACGGGTAGCAGAAGGGCATGCTGAACGTCTCGTACATCAGCCGCACTCGGCCCTGTGGATCGAACCGCTTGTAGAGCAGCACCATCCGCAACGGCAGGTCCACGGGCGTCCGCACGATGTTCCCGATGCCGCCGGTCAGCGCCTCGGCGTAAGGCATGTCGATCGTCTCGGGCGGAAGCAGCGCGACCACCGGCTGCCCGGAGTCCTGGCTCGCACGGGTCAGTCTCATGGTCTGGGGGATGAAGGTCGCCGTGACGGTCTGCGTCTGGTTGGGCACGATCGTGTCGTCCACGAACCTGACGAGGCCGACGGTCGGGTCGACCTCGACCTCGCGTCCGCCGCCGGGGTTCACTGCGTACAGGTACCCTGAGACGGGGTCCTCGCGCCACGTGTTCCATGAGTGCGCGGTGCCGCCCGCAGCCGGGTCGCCGGCGTCCACGTTGACGGTGAACGACAGGTCATCGCCCGGGTCCGCGGGATCGCCGAGGTCGTGGATCCAGTCGACCCACATCTCGCTCGCATAGGCCACATGGTGGCGCGTGCCGGGATCGGGGCTGCCGGCAGTGAGCGCCTCACTGCGAAGTGGCGCGAGAGGCACGTCGGTCTGCTCGGGGAAGGCGACCTGCCCTGTGTTGTTGTTGGTCGGGTTGTAGTTGGCGGGGTCGGAGAGCCCTCCCCCGTTGCCCACACCCGGGTTGGTCGCGTAGCCCGGGTCGTAGCGAGTGTAGAAGATGTCCTCGGTCCCGAAGCTCGTGCTACGGCCGCTGAACACCACGCCTATGTCGGGGTTCTCGGTCGGGTACGGCCCTCCGTGCCACCCGATCCCCGGTTCATACCAGACGTCGGCGAAGAGCTGCGGATCCTTCGCATACAGCAGGCCGTCAAGCCGCACGCCGTTCGACCCGTGCCTGGTCATCACCGGCAGCTCATGCGTGCCCATGTAGGTCAGGCCGCCGCCCGGGGCCGCGGCGAGCCGCCACAGCAGATACGCCAGGCGGCGCTGGGTGCCGGAGCCCGTGTAGTAGTAGACGTAGATGTCGTAGTCGGTCGTCGGCATGGGCCCGCGCGGGATGAGCACGGGCTTGGGCCCAAAACCGGCCCCGCTCGGGCTGGTGACGAAGATAGGTCCGAAGATCGGGCGCCCCATTGTCCCGCCGAGGAACCCGTCCTGGCTCCCCATAAGCGCCCCGCCCCCGTAGTACGAGATGACGGTCTGGGGCGGTCTGGGCGCCGTTGCCGCCGGATCCTCGGACCACTCCACTTCGAGAGTCCAGGTCATGATGACGAGCGGGGGTGCCGCCGGATTCGGCAGGAACGTCTGTCGGACGATCGAGGGCGCGTGATGCCGGTACGAGTTGATCAGCGTGAACCTGGGCTCGGGCGGTACTACGCCCGGGTAGCCGCTTGGATCGCCCGCGATGAGGTACGCGGGGCCCGTCGGCTCGAACGTCGGGTTGATCGGTCCCGACGGCGTGCCGGTCCAGTTCATGTTGAACCGCTGACCCCAGATGTTCCAAGCTTCCGCCGGTCCCGCGATTGGGGTCGGCTCGTCGCTCGGGCGATTGGAGGAGAAGAACGTGGCCGTGTCGCCGAAGGCGCCGTCCGCGTCGCCGTTCATCACCTGCGGAATGCCCGCGCCGTCGATAGCCCATGTGTTCACGAGGAACGCGGGCCCGAGCTCGCCGTAGGTGCTGTTGGCGTTGTCCGGGCCGACGTCGCCGCCGGCGTCGACGTCCTTGCCGTCGTCGCGTGACGGACCGGGATTGATGGGCGGCAGAGGCGTTTCCTTGATCGTGACCTTGCACAACGTCGAGGTGGCGCTCGCGAAGTCAGTGCCGGGTTGGTAACCCGGTGCCTGAGCCCCGGAGGCGTTCGGGAAGTCCACGTACGGGAACGCGGACAGCCAGTAGGTTCCGAGCGGCGTGCCGGCCGCCAGCGCGTCGGCGATCACACGCGAGCCGAGGCGCTCACCCGGATCGGACCGGCCGTTCCTGGGGCCCCGGTCGATGAAAGGATCGCCCGCTGCGGCGTCGACCCCGGTGGGCGCGGGCTCAATAGACCATCCTGTGGTGCTCGGGTCGCCGTCGTAAACGTAGTTGGGCATCAGCCTCTCGACCGGCATGACGACGCCCTGCTCCGCCTCGTCGGACCGCCACGGGTTCCACGTCCAGAGGCCGATCTCGCCTATCCTGGGCTGTCCGTCCGGCCTGCTGAGTGGGAGCACGCCCATCGGGAGGTTGCCCCTGCTCTCGATGAGGAGGTCGCGCGACGGCAGCGAGTGCCACGACCTCGGGTCGGCGTGGCCGTAGATCCCGAAGTCGGCTACCTTCCTCATGGGGGCCACGTCGAAGTCAGGCAGAACTTTCGCCCTGACCGTTATGACGCGGTAGGGCTCCTCATAGAGGAACCGGTACCAGTACGGATCGTAGTCCGGGTCCGCCGGCCCGTCGACGGCATCGTTCGTTCCGTCCCAGTCGCCCTCCCAGGCCACCTGAGCGAGGTCAGGGCGCGCGAGGTCGAGCTTGCCGTTGCCGTTCACGTCAACGTAGACCTTGACCATGTACTCCTCTTCGGAGCGTCCGGCCGTGATATCGTAACTGAGCGTCGCGCTGCCTGACTGGTGGTCGGTCGCGTCGGTGCCCGGCCCCGACCAGGCGGGAACGGTAATGTCGTCCGGGTCGGCCGTCTCGTAGTAGCAAACGGGTGGCTCGGCTCCCGACAGCACTTCGAGCTGCCCGCTCGGCCTGGTCCAGTCTCCGGGATCGGAGGCGGGGCCGGGTGACATCATCGCGGGCTGGTGCTTGGGTACGTCGATGGTGACGAGAACGCGCTGGGGAGACTCAGTGTCGGCAACCCCGCGGAAGACGTGATTCGTCCCTGTCGTGTCGCGGCGGTCGTACGCGCTCCACGACGTCTCGAGGCTATAGGGACCGGCGGTGGAGCTGTCGGTGCTCTCCTTCGCGCGACTCCAGTTGAGGGCGTCCAGGCCCTGCTGCAACAGGTTGCGCCCGTTTACGCCGAAGGTGAGGGCGCCGCCGGAGATCGATGGGTAGGCTCCATTGGGTAAGGGACGCCCCAGGTAGTCCGTCGATGTCGCGGTGTTGTAGGCCACCACAACCGGTGAGGCGCCATAGTCCGCGCTGGTGGTGACCACCGGGCGAAGCGGGGGTGCCTCGACCCGAACAGTGCCCGGGCCGTCGTCCTGCCGTAGCGGGTCGTAGGCCGGGTTGCCATCGATCGTGTTCGGCGCCACGTAGACGATCGCCTTGCCTCTGATGCGCCGCAGCACGATGTGGCTCATGTTCGAGATCCACAAGCCGTCGTTGGACCGTCCCTGAGCCGAACGCACCCACCCCACGCTGGAGCCCGCGGTGCCGGCTCCCAGGTCGAGAATGGGCAGGCTCCATCCGGGCAATGGATCGGTGGTCGCCGTCGCGTTGCCGTCCCAGTCGAGCGTGACCCAGCGCCACCCCGCGTCACGGTACGCCGTCCCGCCGGCCGCGTCGGGGTCCCACCAGTAGAGCTCGTCCCACGCGTTCGTGAGTGTCGACGCGAGGTCGGCGAACACCGAGGGGAAGTCGTGGTTGCCCTGAGCGAGGTAGTACCGGTGCTGGGCTCCTCCTCCGGCGAAGTTCTGCCGTTGCTGCTGGTTGTTGCCCGGGTTGCCGACAGTCCCGAACCGACCGGAGCCGATATTCGCCGGCGACGGCACCGTGGCCGTCGCCTCGTCAGCGCGAGCCACCTGTGTATCGAGCGGGTTATCGACGACGAACCAGTTCCTAGCCTTCCGAGTGTCCTGGGTCCCAACGGGGTCATCGTGGAGGGTCACGTCCGTCCCGGCCGCGTTGCGTGTGGGAACGTCCCAGGGGGCACGCGGGTGAACCGGGATGACGATGGTCTTGTAGCTGTCCGGGTCATCTGGCGTGGCCGGGTCCGGACTGACCGTGACTGTCAGGTTCTGAACCGTCCAGACGCCGGGCGTGAAGGGGCAGTCCATCCTGCCGGCGATGACATCCTGGTACCCACCCGACGCGGGATTCGGTCCGATCGGATCGGGGGCGTAGAGGCGGTCGGCGGGCAGGAGCCCGAAGACGCCCGGGCTGCCCGCCTTGCGAAAGGCCTCGGTAGAGAAGAACCTAAGCCCTGGCTGCGGCCCGATCTTCAGCGCGTCCGGGTCGTCGAAGTACGGGAACCGGCCTTCCTGCGGCGCCGCACCGCCCCAACCGCGGGAACCGGGGTAACCGGTTCCGCCGAAGGCCAGGCGCACGATACGCTTCCAGGACGCGTCGGACGGAGGCTGCTCGGGCGTGGGGGTCGAGCCCGTGGTGGTGCGCTCGTCCCACCTCATGCAGACCGTGTTGTCGAAGTCGCGCCACGTGAGGATGTTCCCGTCAGTCCCCACCACGGACGACGCGATCCGGCCGTTCGTGATGGTCCACCTAGGCGACTGAGCGCCGGGGGTCAGCGGATCAAGGTCGGGTCCCACAAGCTCCAGCGATGCTGATGTTATCTTCTGGTTGAAGCTGCTGGGCTGGGTTCGCCAGTACAGAGGGTTGATGTACTGGCCGAGCGGGTTGTTCGCCCCCCCCTGTGCGACTGGCTTGGGGCTCAACCCGTCGTTCAGCTTCGGGTCGTTAGGGTCGATCCAGTCGACGACTAGGTCGTTCTGGTTCAGGACGCACTCACCCGGTCCGGGGGTTGGCTTCGCCGGCGTCAGCTTCGCCGGCGAGCCGAGGCCCGAGAAGGGAACGAGCTGGCTCGTCTGGCTCATGGGGTTCGGGTAGAAGACGTCTCCGGCGGCGTTCCATGAGTAGTTAACAATGTACTCGATCCTGAACTCGAACTGCCACGGACCGCCATTCGCCGGGTCGCTCCAGTACGTGTCCGTGAACGGGCCGCTGCCGGGTTCGGCGTCCCACCTGGCCCAGAAGTTCGTTCCGCCCGTGGTCTCCGTCCAGTGCGTCCAGGTCACAGCCGGCCAGTCGATGCCCTTAACGCTGTTCGGTGGGTAGCCTAGCGGAGGGGGCGTGAACGCCCTGGCCCAAGCCGCCGGGTCCGCCGCATAGGGTGGCGGCACGGGGTCGGGCCACGAGCAAGGCTCCCACGGGCTCCACAACGTCCAGGATGCGTGCTTGTACCGCCAGTTCCCCCTGACCGTTATCGTGGCATCGGGGGGCAGTATGTCCAGTACCCCGTCAGGGGGCGGGGCCCAGGGGTTCAGGTCCGGGAACCTGTCGACCCAAGGGTTGTCGGGGTCGGGTACGGCGTGGCGGATGAGGTCGTACTGCCCCGTGAAGCCGGGACGGTAGAAGATGGGCAGGGAGGCCTCGACCACGATCTGCACCTGGTCACCCCACCGGTACTCCCACACATTGCCCTGGTCGGTGGTGCCGCGGTCGTGGTCGAAGTAGTAGTTCGTGTCGGTGGAGGCTATGCCCTGGTCCCAGTCCCACCGGCCATCCGTCGCAACGGCCGGGTTCTGGGGGTTCCAGACGCGGTACAGCGCCACGACCGCCTCAGGGCCGGGCACCGCGGGCGGTCCCTGCGCAAGGGCCGCTTGAGCCACCGCCGCCACTACGATCGGCATCAACGCAACGCGGAGCGGCAGTGTCCGCGGCGGGTTACTCGGCCTCGATCTCAACTGGATCTCCCCCTGGTCTCGTGTCGCGACTCGACCTCGAGATCGCGTTCAGGGCTTCGCTCAGTACGCGAGGCGAAACGTCCGCCGGGCCGCGAGCCCGGAGAACCTGCTGAATCAACCTTAGTGTTTCCTGTCGGCGTCGTTCCTAAACCTGATTCCAGGGGCCGCCGGCAAGGTCCTTTGCCCAGGGCGACGCCGATGAACGGAGGAGCCTGCCCGCTGCCGGCGAACCCCAAGCCCGTACGGCCGCAGCCTCGCTACCGCGGCGTGTCCGTCTCGCAGTCGGGGCGCCTGCGCCACGGCCCCGGGCGGGTTTGGGCGTCGCCGCGCAGGGGTATCATGCCCTTGGCTGATGTCTTCTCCTATATGCGCTGAAGGGAAGTGGCCGACGATGAGTCGTCCGTCTCTGGTCATAGCCGTGGTTGCCTTGCTGGTCTGCACTCTCATCGTGGCGGGCTGCGGCAAGGGCAAGACCGAGGGCGCGGCCATGGCGCCGTCATCCAACGTGTCAGTGGCTGCGTCGACTCCGGAAGCGGCGGGTCCCGACACTCCGCCGGTCGCGCCGTCTTCGAGCGGCACCGAAGTCGCGGCGAGCGCGGACACGTCGTCCGCGTCGGCATCCAACACACAGGCGGGCGACAACGTGCCCCCGACGATCGTGGCGCCGCCTGACATCAGAACCGGCGGCGGCCGCCCGGAGGGCCGGGAGGTGGACCTGGGCACACCGCAGGTCCGCGACAACGCCGACCCCAATCCGCGCGTCGCAAACGACGCCCCGCAGCTTTTGCCGCCGGGCCGCACCGTTGTCACGTGGACCGCAACCGACGCCTCGGGGAATCGCGCCACGGCGCAGCAGGTGGTCGTCATCGACACCAACCGTCCGAAAGGCGGCGGGGAGGCGCACTAGCGGGGGCCTGGGACTCAGGCCACCGCCTGCCTGAGCGCTTCCATCACCAGCGACTCCGCACCCGTCTGCAGGAACGTCGCCGTGGGCTCGTACCCGCCCTCGCCGTGGGACGCGTCTGTGCAGAGGTACCCCAGCCCGCAGTCACCGTAGCCAGCGACGATGACCGCCTTGTCCTCGCTCATGTGCTGTGCGGCGAGCTGGTACTCCACGAACGGCTCACCCGGCAGCGCCACCAGAACCGAAGGCCCAAAGTCGAACGCGGGGACATCGAGAGAGCGGCCGGACGCGAGTCGGCGGACGAACGCAAGGCCACTAGCAGCGCGCCACCTCGCATAGCGGTCTGAGTTGGGGTCGTCCAGCAGCGGGCCGAACTCGGCCTCGGCCCCACGGATGCTCACGGCAGCGGACACATCGAGCGGCACCGACCGGAACGAGATTCCCTTCGTCGGGTACCGGACCTGACTCCGCCAGGCAGCCCTCATGCCCTCAGCGAGCCGGTCGGCCAACGCGCTCCTCATCTCCGGCGAGCCGTCGTTGTACTTGCCGGCCGCCAGGTTCCCGCCGCAGCCGGTGACGTAGACCTGCGTCGCGCCGCGTAGCTCCGCCTCGCGACGCCTGCGCGCAAGTCCGACAGTGTCCGCCGACACCTGCCCCTTGCCGTAGTGGCTCATGGGGTGGGACGCGTAGCAGCTCACGACGGCGACCGGCCTGCCGTTCGAGTGGAAGCTGAGCGATCGCAGCGAGGGATCGATCAGCCCCTCGGGCAGAGCCACAACGGGATCGTCGCCGGGCATCGCGCTGAAGCGGGGTCTGACGACCTTCCCATCGTCACCGAGTGGCCTGCGATTCGACGCGAAGCGTTCCACCGGCCCCGCGCCCAGGCCTATCTCATCGACCGCCGCGGGCCTTGCCAGGCTCTCGCGCAAAGCATCGCACGCGTTCCTTAGCACTGCCGCGTGCCATGCGACATCGCAGATCGCGGGCTCGATGCCGTGCTCGTCGAAGAGGCGCTGAGCCGCCGTGTCGACGATGGGAGCGTCGTGCTGGTGCACGGTCGTCGCGATGACGCGTTCGGGGGTCGTGCCTGCCGCTTCCGCGAGCGACTCGCGCCACAGGTCGTGCGCCCCGTTGCGTAGCTCGCACCAGTCGATCGCCGCAAGGACTACGGGGGGGGCGCCCGACAGAAACACGAGGCCCCGCGCGAACAGCGGGTCATCGACTCCGGCCACCGGCTCCACGAGGCCGCCGCACAGGGGGCTTCCCGGCGGGGGCGTGACATCGGCCTCGAAAACGCACAGGTTCAGGTCGGACAACAGGGGTCATTCCTGTAGGTAGTCCCGCAGCCTTCTCATCCGTGCGGGGTTGCGCAGCTTCTTGATCGCCTTCGCCTCGATCTGGCGGATGCGCTCGCGAGTGACGCCGAACATCTGTCCGACTTCCTCGAGCGTGCGCGAGTATCCGTCGGTGAGCCCAAAACGCAGGCGCAGCACCTCGCGCTCGCGCTCTGACAGCGTGGCGAGCACTCGCTCGAGCTGCTCGCGCAGAACCGTGTTCGACGCCGCGTCGACCGGCGAGTGGACCTCTTGATCCTCTATGAAGTCGCCGAGTCGAGAGTTCTCATCCTCGCCCATGGGTACCTCGAGCGAGAGCGGGTCGGGGGCGATCCGCACGATCTCGCCCACGCGCTCCACGGGCATGTCCATCTTCTCCGCGAGCTCCTCGAGCGAGGGATCGCGCCCGAACTGCTGGAGGAGCTGCCGCTGAACCTTGTGGAGCTTGTTGATGGTCTCCACCATGTGAACCGGGATGCGGATGATCCGTCCCTGGTCGGCGATGGCTCGTGAGATGGCCTGACGAATCCACCAGGTCGCGTACGTCGAGAACTTGTAGCCCTTGCGGAAGTCGAACTTCTCGACCGCTCGCATGAGGCCGATGTTGCCCTCCTGAATCAGGTCCAGGAAGGACAGCCCCCCGCGGCCCGTGTACTTCTTCGCGATGCTGACCACGAGGCGGAAATTCGCCTCCGCGAGCTTGGTTATCGCGTCCTCGTCCTTGAGCTTGATGGTGTCCTCCGACACGCTGATCGGGTCAAGCCTGGACGTGAAGTAGGCCTCGATCGCAACGTCCGGCCGGACCGAGCGCTCCGCGTCCTCGGGGCCGATCCACATGACCTCCGGGCGCGCCATCGTGTCAGCGACGGAGAACGTAACCTCGACATCGTCGGCGAGCTTCTGGCCGTGGATGTCCTTGAGCCCGCTGTCTCCGCCGGTCAGAGTGAGCACGCACTCCCCACCCACCGGAAGGGGCTTCTGTGGCAGGAACATGAGCCACATGCCGTCGGGCGTGACGTGCCTCTTGCCCTGCAGCTTCTTCCGGTCGCCACAGCCTATGTTCACCGTTCTCGTGGTAACGGTCTTCGGGTTCACCGGGCGCGAAAGCCGGACGAAGACAATCGCTTGCGGCGATGCCACGCCGCCCTCCGCTGGGATCGTTCGCTTGACGGTAGCGTGCCCGGGCTTCACGACACGGAACCTGACCCGTCCCTCGGACTCAAGGTGGCAGGCGATCTTCCCGCCGTGGAGGCCCTGCAGGCCCTTCGTGCCGGCGCGGACGTGGATGGTGTAGGTCTTCCCGTCGAGGAGCGGCTTCTTGGGCTTGATCTTCATGACGCCGAGCCCGCCCGCGTCCGCGATGTCGAAGGAGCACTCAACGGGCGTTCGCTGCGGGCCGTAGACCTTCACCGCGCCGGCTTCCGCAGACTCCCGGAGCGGAACGGCCGAGAAGGTCAGCACAAGCTCCTTGGTCGCCGGCACCGGGATGTCGGCGTCCCCGAGGTGCGAGGGCGTGAACATCGAGAACCGCTGGCCGGCGTCGACGGTGCGGAACCTGAACGTGGTGTCGTGCAACTGCGCTCCGCCGTGCGATCCCAAGTAGCTGCCTTCGTTGGCCACCGAGTCACAAGCCCTGATGCCGTCCTCGCCACCCTCCAGCGAGAGGGTGTAGGTAGTGCCACACTCCAGAAGCCTCCGCTTTGGCTTAACGAGCAACTGGCCGATGTCGCGGTCGTAGAAGACATCGCTCTCGGCTCGCTGGATGCGCTCCGCCAGGTCCCGCTCTTCCTCGGGCGTCAGAAGCGGAACGCGGCCGATGTCGCGCAGGTACATCCTGACCGAGTCGCTGATCGGGATGCCCTCGACGCTGTCGAACGTATCCTCGCGCTCCTCGAGGAGCGTGCGGCGCTGTGCGCCGGCCGGCACGCTCTCCGTCGCGGCGGCGTTGGCGTCGACGACGCGGACCCCCTCATCCTCGAGAAACTGGAACACGTCCTCGATCCATGACGGGTCGGCGGATTCCAGGAGATCGGAGAGGCCGTCATTGATCTCGTCCTGAGTGACGTAGCCCTCCTCGCGCCCTCGTTGCAGGAGGGCCTGCATCTCCTTGGTGTTTCTGAGGTCATCCCTGTTCAACCGGCGAGCCGCCTCCTCGAGGCCACGAACACGCGCGCACGTACGACGCACTGCCTCGCGGTCGAGCTAGGGTGGGGGGCCCGCGGTGTCGCGACCGGTACGCTCCGAGAAGAACCGCCGGAGCTCCTGGTATTCGCGTAACGCGGCCTCGTCCCGCTCGTCCCGTTTGGATAGCGCCAAGAGTTCGGGAACCGCACGCTCAAGCTCCTCCAGCCGCCGGCGCTTGGCCCCTTCGAGGAGCTTGTCCACGCAGTCGTCCACCGACTCCCTATCTCGGGCACTGTGGAGGTCTCCGAGGGCCAGCATGGTCCATCGTGCCGCGGCAGCTTCGGAGAGCGTCTCGACGAACTCGGGGCCTAGGGCTCTCGTGTTCATACGAAGCCGCTCGCCGATGCGTTCCGCGAGCTCCCGGTTCACTGCGTCGACGAAACATTGCGCCGATAGCCGTTCAAACACCTCTTTGGGGCTGACGGTTTGTTGCGCCAGCGCCGCCAGCACGGCCTCCTCGCGTCGCCTCACCACGACCGGCACTTTCGCGATCGCGCCCTCCATGACCGCGTCGGCCGACACATGCTCGGCATCGGCGGCGCTCCCCCTGTCGGACGATGCCGATCTCCTGGCGGCAGACCGGCGGGAGGACCGAACCTGCCGGCGCAGCGCCTCGGCCATCCCGGCCATGCGACCCGGGTCGCCGAGACACAGTCGGTCCGACGCGTAGACGATGTACTGCTCGCGGAGCATCGGCACCTCGAGCCGCGTGAGCGCCTCGACGACACGCTCGATCTGCTCCTTGGAAGGCGTCCGCCCGGGCTCCGGGATCAGCATATCCAGCACAAAGTGGTACAACGGGCGCGCCTCTGACAGCGCGCCGCCAAAGGCGTCGGCGCCGCCCGACCTGATCAGCGAGTCGGGATCCTCGCCCGGTCTGAGCACCGCCACCTTGATCTCCAGGTCGGACGCCTCGAGCTGACCCGCCGACCGCAGCATCGCCGCAAGCCCGGCGGAGTCCGCGTCGTAGGACAGCACAACCGCGCGGGCGTAGCGCGCGAGGACGCGCAGGTGGTCGCCGGTCAGCGCGGTACCCAGCGTAGCGACCACATTGGTTCGGCCCGCCTGATGACACGAGACGACGTCGGTGTACCCCTCGACAACCACCGCCTCGCCCGTCCGCTTGATCTGATCGGCCGCCCGGTCGAGGCCGTAGAACGTCCGGCCCTTGTCGAACACCGGTGTCCCCGGGGAATTGAGGTACTTCGGCTCATCGTCGCCAAGGGCCCGACCCCCGAAAGCCACCACATCGCCCTGCGCCGAGCGGATGGGGAACATAAGCCTCCCGCGGAACCGATCGTAGGCGCCATCCCCGCTCTCGCGCTCCTTCAGCAGTCCGGCCTGAAGCAAGATGCCCTCCGGGTGCCCGCGCGAGACGAGCGTCTTGCGCAAGGCTTCCCATTCGGGGAGGCTGTAGCCCACCTGGAACGCCGACACTGACTCCTTGCCAAACCCACGACCCTCAACGTACCGGCGCGCCCCGTCGGCCCGGTCCGAGTTCCGGAAGAGGTCGTGGAAGTACTCCGCCGCGACACCGTTCACCTCGTGCAGGCGATCGCGAAGGCTTCGCTCTTCCCTGGTCTCGCGCCCGTGGAAGCGCCTGCCCAGTCTGCGCGCGAGCGAGTCGGCGGCTTCGACGAAGCTGAGCTTGTCGATCTCCTGGACGAACTTTATGGCATCGCCCGACGCCCGGCATCCGAAGCAGTAGTACCGGCGCTGATGGGGGATCACGTAGAACGACGCGGTCTTCTCGTCATGGAACGGGCACAGGCCGAGCCACTCCCTGCCCCTGTGCCGCAGAGTCGGTACATACGCGCTGACCACCTCGACGATGTCGATGCGGTCGCGGAGCTCCTCAAGCCCTATGGCATCGGCGGATCTGGCGCTGGGCATCGGGCTCCCCCCGAGCCGTCGGGCGCGAACGATGTGGTTACAGAGACACTGCGGTCCGGGCGACTGGTCGCCCGGACCGCTCGAAGC
>Ga0315282_10002550_pt1 | contig 33332 bp, 26 predicted proteins | sample YL17G07_20_MG_FD_203693 | JGI IMG/M metagenome (GOLD analysis project Ga0315282, IMG submission 203693) | Sediment microbial communities from Yellowstone Lake, YNP, Wyoming, USA - YL17G07_20 | ecosystem: Environmental > Aquatic > Freshwater > Lake > Sediment | place: USA: Wyoming | collected...
TCTTCGTTATCGGTAAGATAATTTAGTACGATGTCTCTTAGATTCATTGCCCTGTTCCTCTTTGTTTGCAATTCACTGTTGGATACAGGGCATCTTTACATTTTACAGCACGTCGTGTACGCTACCGCGGTATCTTTTGAAAAAGTGAAAAATAACTCAAAAAAAGAAGAGAATTTTAAGAAAGATTTGTGATAATTCTGAAGTTTTTCTCGTATTTTCCCGTAAATTGTTGATACCCAAAGGAATTTATACAAAAAACATGGGATATTAGCTATTCTCTAAAGTCTTTCTGGAAAAATAATGGAATAATCTTTAATTTTTCCCTCTATTGGGAATCCGGACAATACCGGCAACACTCAGGTAACGTATCAGGATGCCGGAACTTTTCTCGCATTTTTATAAAATATTCGTTGTTCCATACGTCAGGATTTTGATGAATGTTTCCATTTTCCTCTTTAGGTATCATGATACGGCAGCATCCGCACACATTACCCCATCCGTCAACGCGGAGTGTATGAAAAAAAGTAGAACATTTCCAGGATAGTTGTTGTTTATTTCTTTTTATAGGTACAAATGAATTGATAATCAATTTCCCTGCATAATCTTTCTGGAGTATTTCGACAAATTTCAGATATTCTTTTTCATCGTCATAAATACACGTATCATAATCATTCAAATTTACAGGAAGATAATTCTGGATATCCAATACCGGTATTGAATTATTCAGACAAAAGGCAGCCGCTTGTTTCACCCGGTGAATATTATCTTTTAACATTACAACAGATGCCCGAATTGAAAGATTTGGAAATTTCTTCTTTTCCTGAATAGTCAAATGATGAATGTTAAAAACTACTTGTCTAAAGATTGGCTCTGCAACACCGGCTATCTCATGAAGCTCGTCAGGAGTTACTCCATGCAGACTGATTGAAACCGAATCAAAAGATTGCCCGATTTCTCCCCAGAATTTATGCAATAAACTACCGTTGGTTATAACACTTGTAAATTTTCTTCTGCTTTTAGCGAATTTTGCCATTTTCAGCAGATCTTTATTGAGAAAGGGTTCGCCAATTCCCACGAAGGAAACCCTCTTTATTGTTGGATAGGTATTTAATAAATAGACAAAATCTTCAAATTTAAAATCCATTCCGTTTTCATAGAGGTAAACGATCCCAGGTGAACTATTATCAATATTACGATTACAATAGAAACAAGAAAAATTACATCGATTGGTAACAAAAATATTTAATTGTTTTAGTTTGGGTTTGATTAATCCCGAATGAAAGAGAATACATTTGAAATGTAAAAATTTATGCCATAATGTTCGAATCATTTGCTATTACAATCGAATTACACAACTCTTTAATTTATCGATTCAAATTGTAAGAGAAAGACAATGAAGGTTTTATTGGAGATATTGAGTGCAAACGCCCAAGTTATAATAACAGTATTGTGCCACTGTTTCAGTTCGTTAGTACTCAACAATGGATTAAATTCTCCATATCCTCTCATTTAATAGTATGTCGGGTATAATAAAAATAGAGTAAACCCAAAATCCCACACTTTTTTTTATTAGTTTCCAACCTCCAAGTATGATATCAGGCCTGCAGGGGGACAAACCACACATTCATTACCAGATTTCCTGAGTGATTTTAAAGAGTATTTCGAAAACCCTCGATTATTCAGGATTTGAAATTGATATTTCCGTCGTGGAATGTTCGAATTATCTCTTCATTATTGTCGTTTAATCGAAAATGTAGATGAGTACTCTCATAGGAAATCTGGTTCTTTAGATTACTTACTTTTTTAATATACCGAATCCTTTGATCCCTTTTGAGACTCCTTCAGTTGTAATTTTTATATCACTAAGATTTGATCCCAAAAACCAATCAAGAATTTCCTTTTCAGTATAATATCGGGCAGACGGAGTGGCAAATGTGTCGAAAGAATCATTCAGTTTGACCGAAAACGGGTAATCTGCATAATATTTAAATGGAAGAATTGATGCCAGTTTTGTCAAATGATTCTTTTTCAAAAGGAGATAAAGACAATTTGTTACCTCCATGATCGATGCCGGAAAATAACAGAGATAATACAATAATCGATGTGGCAGCTGATGTGAAATCTTAATTATTGGCTCATAAAAATATACCGCCGCCCATTGTTTTGCCCTTCCGTATACCCATATTGAAATGAGCGCACCCGGTTTTAATAACGGAACGAGTTGGCGAAACCCGGTTTCAGGTTCGGGAAGATGATGTAAAACACCAATAGAAAAAATATACTCAAATGATCCTTCTTTGAATGGAGGATGAGTGATATCAGCACGCACAACTTGGACATTCACATCTTTTGTGTTCTCTTTTGCGATATATACCGAATCACTAAAATCAATGGCAATTACTTTTGCACCGTATGAGGCTGAATAATAAGAATAACTTCCATTGCCGCATCCCGCATCAAGGACCAACTTTTCCTTAAAAAATACTTTATCTATCGGGCTGATAAATTCTAAAAAACCTTTCTCGCTTTTCAACTGATGAAACCGCGTCCATTCAAAACCGAAACTATCTGCGGTTTTTTTCTTTAATGTGAGATTGTTTGTTGATTGAACAGACCGCGGTATTAGTTTTTCCATGTAAAACACTGTACTATCAATAGATACAATTTTATTAAATAATATCATCCTGAACCACATTCTACTCCGGGAATGAGTGCAGGTTTTTATCCGAGATCTTCTTGTTGGACCTTTCTGACAATCAGGGAATCAATCACAGAATCAAAGACAAATCTTCCCATATTCGATCCTCTCAATAAAAATCCTGTACCAGAGTTCAAACACAAGAATACTCCAGAGTTTTTGCGCATTAAAGAAGTTCATCGTATAATTATCCCCGGAACGCTGGAATTTTTCCAATAAATGGCGTGCATAACCCTTATCATAAAAATCATGAGTCCGCTCTTCCAGTAAATTTTCAAGTGAACTTTTTAATACTCCTTTAAACCATCCATCCATCGGTGCATTGTATCCATGCTTCTTACGATAAATGATATCATGGGGCAACTGTCCTTTCATTGCCTTTTTTAAAATCACTTTACCCGATCTGTTCTGGATTTTCTCATATCCTGGAAGGGAAAACGCGAATTCCGTCAATCGATAATCAAGGAAGGGCGCACGCTCCTCGATACCATATGCCATCGTCATCTTGTCTGCCTTCATACAGAAATCATTGGGAAGCCATGTCTTGATCCCAAAGTACTGGAGCGTATTCAAGTGATTCATAGGCCTCCTGGGATAGTATTGGGAGAGATCCTGCACACCCTCCGGGACGCATAATTCAGTCAGTTCGTTACGTGTGAAGAGTGAAGTAAGGGAGGCATACTGCTTCTCTGGGCTTTGTGAAGAGAGCGTTACAAGCACGCGATGGAGATTGCTATCCGGGGATGTAAATTTCGTAAGCCGGGACAACACCGGTTTCAATGGGTTACAGAGCGGAGCGAACCTGATGCATTGCATCATGATGCGCTGGTTGTCATAACCTGCAAATGCCTCATCGCCCCCCTCCCCGGCAAGGACAACGGTTACATCCTTTTTTGCGTACTGTGATAGTACCATGGTGGGAAGGGTTGCCGCGTCGCCAATCGGTTCGTCAAGATGCCAGACCATTTTTGGGATGAGAGAGAGATGCCCGTCTGTTACAAAACACTCGTGATGATCCGTACTAAAGAGATCTGCAACAGAGTGCGCATAGGGAAGTTCAGAATTATCCTGTGATTCAAAACCCACAGAAAATGTTTTGATATTGTGCGTATGCGCACTCATCAGCGCGACAATACTTGCGGAGTCGATGCCCCCGCTCAGAAATACCCCGAGAGGCACATCGCTCTCCAGCCGGGATGCAACCGCATCACGCAAGAGTGAGCGAAGTGTGTTCACATGATCCTCTTCAGTGCCACCGATCATCGTCTCGGTGATATCCCAATACTGGAGGGTTGAGATTCCACTACCGTTAAACGTCAGAAGATGCCCGGGGCGCACCGTTTTTATCCCCTGGATCATGGTCTGTTCTCCAGGAACATACCGGAATTTCAGGAATTCATGAAACGCGTCGACATTTACGGTACACGGAAGTACCGGATACTTCAGAAGTGCCTTTATTTCAGAAGCGAAGAGGAACCTTGCGCCATCGAAATAATAATAAAGAGGTTTTACCCCGAATCTGTCACGGACAAGATGGATGCATCTCCTTGAATTATCATACAAAGCAAATGCAAACATCCCGTTGAATAGATTAACGCACCCAATGCCGTACTCCTCATATGCATGGACAATAACCTCTGTATCGGTGTTAGTGTAAAATTGATGTCCAGTTCTTTCCAGTTCCGCACGTAGTGCGCGATGGTTATAAATCTCGCCATTGAAGACAACAACAACCGTTTCATCCTCATTGTGGATAGGCTGTCGTCCGGATTCCAGATCGATGATCTTCAACCGCTGGTGACCGAGGGAGAGGTGATCAGTGACATACCATCCGGATTCATCTGGACCCCGGTGATGGATCGACTCCATCATTTGGTCTAATAAATTTCGGTCATTCCAGTTAAACCCGACAATGCCGCACATACTGCACTCAAACGTAATAATGATAAGATATGAGTTTTATTCGTAGTATTCAGAAAAATTATGTATTCTTTCTTTTGTACTTTCTAGTTGCTTTGCGCAATATATCTATCGTGATGGGGGGGGCGAATATTTTACATCATATTGCTTTCGCCATATCGATAATTCGCTGGAATTGTTAAAGCAATCTGCTTGTAGAATCTCTCTAAAAAAAATGGTTGTCTTTTCTCACTTTTTTTCAATTGTTTGATTCGAAGCAAAAAAAGAAAGGCTCCTCACCCAGGTAATATTCCCCTGTTTACAAAATATAGAGATGTACTTTTATTCCATACATTTGACAGTGCGACATATAAGGGGTTAATAGACATCCTCTTTAAATCTTCAGTTGAACAGGCTTCACCAAAATTATGGACATCATAAATACAAATAAAGTCCCCCAAACCGTCATTTAAATTCTGATAAGTCTGAGGAAGTGAACTCATCTGAGCTAAAAAACTGATTGAAAAAATTACAATAAGCAATACTAAATAAAGATTTTTATGCGTTTTTTTTGTTAAAATAACATTAAAATTAAAAGCAAAAACTGAAAACAAAAAGATTAAAATTAATGGGATAATTACTATTTGAAGTCTTTCATGCTCCCCAAAACCTTTCCACGCGAAATAAAATGTCTCGAAAAAAAGAATAAAAACAACGATATACGCCCACAACGGCGATGTTATTAATATGAAATTCCGGATTTCTTTTTTTGAAATATTGCTGTAGTTGATTAAAAAAAAGGGTAAAATAATTAACAGAAAAATTATAAATAAAAATAAATATGCTGAATAATCTGCCATCACCAAGCTTGGAAAAATACCTTTAATTTTAAAATAAACGGTTTCTGTAAATAAATTTATTAATGGTTCACTTCGAGAACGCCAACTATAATAATAAGTTTGACCATAAATAAAATTTCTAATAATTAATAAAAAAATTGGAGTCGAAGAAATCAACAGAAAAATCAGGAATTTCCAGACTTTTTGTTTATTAAGATATATTTCAAAAATAAACACTGTTAAAACAGATGATATCACCAAAAAAATGCCCACATATCTTTCTAAGCTCGTCAAAGCAACGAAAACACCTCCAATAATGAGAAAAGAGATTTGCTTATATTTAATATATTTCACAAGATATAGGATGGAGATTACTGAAAATAGAATAAATGGCATTTCTGTCCAAATCATTGTCGATAAATTCCAGGTTATTCTCGATGTTGCAAGAAAAATGCATGAGCAATATCCCACATATTCATTTCCTATTTCTTTCCCAAGATAGAATGTCGGGAAAATGAGAAGTGCAAATGATAAAACCGTTATTGTATGGGCTGAGAAAACGGGATCCCAACCGGACACATAATCTAACGATGCAATAAGAAGTGGAAACAGAGGTGTTGATACTGTCCAGTTTGAAAAATACCAGATAAGTCCTTGTTTAGGTATTGCGATTACCGTGGAAATATAAAGGACAGAATCCGGGGAATGAAATGGACTAATAGATAATCCCAGATAGAATATACTCAAAGAGAGAATTGAGCAAAATAGTAATGAAATATAATCTCTTCTCAAAAACCGTTTCACAGTACTTATTCCATTCTGAAACATCTTCATAATCTATATGCTATCTCAATCTAAAATGATATTAGTTTAATTATGGTGAAGACTGTTTCAGTTATCATTCCTGCATATAATGAAGAGAAATCTATTGGTTCTGTTATTAATGAAATTATTGCAGTTTGTCCGGATTTAATTGATTCGATTATTGTTGTGGATGACGGATCCACGGATAATACTGCCGAAGCTGCGAGTACTGCCGGAGCTATCGTCATTAAGCATAGAATGAATATGGGTTATGGTGCATCACTAAAAACCGGGATTAGGAATGCAAAATCGCCATATATTATCATAATGGATGCGGACGGTCAGCACGATCCATCGGATCTACCAAAATTTCTGCAACTCGCGGATGAAAACGATATGGTAGTCGGCATCCGTAATGGGTTATTTCACAGCCCGTTATGGCGAACACCGGGAAAATGGTTCATTAATTGGTATGCAAATTATTTGTCACAAACAGAAATCCCCGATCTCATGTGTGGATTTCGTCTTTTCAAAAAGGAGGTTATTACAAAATATCTTCATTTATGCCCAAACGGTTTTTCTTTTTCAACAACCAGCACATTGGTGTTAATCAATCGCGGATACAATGTAACTTTCATCCCAATTAACGCACGAAAAAGACATGAGGAAAGTCAAAGTACCGTCACGGTTAAAACGGGATTTGACACGATTTTATTGCTTTTACGACTCATGATGTTATTTAATCCGCTCCGAATTTTTTTACCCGTTAGTTGCTTTTGTCTTATTGGAGGTTTTGTATTAGGTGGGTATTATTATATTCATGGATCTGGATTGGCAGGTACAGCCTTGATTTTAATAATGACGGGCATTTTATTGTTTTTTTTCGGATTATTAGCCGATCAACTAGCTGAGATTAGAAAAGAGAGATATGAATAATGTGTGGCATTTCTGGAATATACCGTTTTGATGGGGGTGATGCCGATTACCCCCTCCTGAAACAGATGACTGATGCAGTCACTCATCGCGGACCTGATGATGAAGGGTGGTATATCGATAAAAATGCAGGTCTTGGACACCGCAGGTTAAGCATTATTGATCTTTTACCCCGTGGAAGGCAACCGATCTCAAATGAAGACGGTTCGATATGGATCACTTACAATGGGGAAATTTATAATTACCGGGAATTGCGGGATTCTTTGAGCCAAAAGGGTCACCGGTTTAAAACAGATACAGACACCGAAGTTATTGTTCATGCCTATGAAGAGTTCGGGTTAGACTGCCTTCATTACCTGAAGGGTATGTTCGGTTTTGCGATCTGGGACAGTACAAACAAAAAAATGTTTCTTGCGAGGGATCGGCTTGGGATTAAACCATTGTTTTATTACAGGGATGAAAACAAACTGCTGTTTGGATCTGAAATCAAATGTATTCTCTGTGATCCTAGCGTGCCCCATAATCTAAACCTCGAGGCCCTTCATCATTTTTTATCCCTGAATTACGTCCCGGCCCCTTTATCGCTCTTTGATGGTATCTACCAGCTCATGCCCGGCCAATATATGCTGGTGACAATCGATGGAATTGATATCAAGAGTTACTGGGATCTCAGCTTTACCGAATCTCATAAAAAGCCACTTCAATATTATAAGGATGCTCTTGACCAGCTCCTTGAAAGATCTATTGAACGGATGCTGGTGAGTGATGTTCCTTTTGGGGTATTTTTAAGCGGGGGTCTTGATTCAAGTACCGTGACTTATTATATGTCCAAAATTCTCAACAAACCAGTAAAAACTTTTTCCATTGGCTTTGAAGAAGAATCCTATAATGAGCTGGACAAGGCACAAATTGTAGCAGATCACTGCGGGACAGAGCATCATGAACAGGTGATCAGAGCTGATCATCTTGAAAAATTATTACCGGAATTGGTATGGCATGCTGAGGAACCTCTTGCCGATGCATCCATGGTGCCAATGTATTATTTGTCTGAACTGGCTTCTCAACATGTGAAAATGGCATTATGCGGAGATGGTGCAGATGAGATTTTTGCAGGCTATGAAACGTATCCCGCATATTATGCAGTAAAAACCTACCAGGTGATTCCCAGGATCTTAAGAAAAAAAGTAGTATTACCCATTGTAAACAATCTACCTGTTTCGGATAAAAAAATCAGCTTTGATTACCGGGCAAAAAGGTTCGTTCGTGGCGCAGAATTTGACCCGGAAAAGGCACATTATTACTGGCGTATCATATTTGATGAGAATGACAAGCAGGAAATGTATACTGATACAGTCCGTGAAAAAACCGCGGGATTGGATACCTATGAACAGACGTATAGGCAGTATTTCCAAAAATCTGACGTAAAAAATCCAATTGACCGGCGGCTTTATGCGGATACGAAATTTTACCTTCCTAACGATATGCTGGTTAAAGTTGATCGCATGAGCATGGCACACTCACTGGAAGTTCGTGTGCCGTTTCTGGATCATGAACTTGTAGAATATATGGCTACTGTGCCGGCATTATTGAAATTAAAAAACTATACCACGAAAAAGTATCTTCTGAAACGCATTGTCAGAAACAAACTGCCAAAAAAGATTATCTATCAGAAAAAGCAGGGGTTCAATCTTCCTGTAGGATTATGGATCAAGACATACCTGAAGGATTATGTGCATCAAGTATTATCAGATGAGCAGATAAAAGAAATGGGATATTTCAGAAGTGATTTTACCAACAAATTAATCTCTGATCATTTATCCGGCAGAAAGGATAACGGCTACCAGATTTGGGGGTTAATGACTTTGAGTATGTGGTGGGAAAAATATATCGTGAGAGACCAATGAATGTGAATTTGAACTTCATACAAACAAACAGGAACCGCAAAATGATAATGATTATTGCATTAATGTTGATAATATCATTATGCCTCGTATTTGGACAGATTTTTTTAAAATTCGCTTTTAATGAATCTGCTTATAAATTAAATATAAACACACTGTTCTCTTTGGAGATCGTTCCATTATTTTTTTCAAAATTTTTTATTGCATCGATATTTTTTTTTATCGTAGGTGTTGGTCTATGGGTATATGTTATTTCTCAGGATATTGAATTATCATTGGTTTACCCACTGATAAGCTTCAGCTATATAATAATGGCAGTTTTAGCGAGTTTTTTTTTAAAAGAGGACTTGACACTCCAAAAAATATCAGGAATAGTTCTTATTTGTATGGGTATTACAATCCTTATGTGGGGCTATAAAATGCCTTTGAGATAGTGGATCTATTATATCAACATTCGTTTGAGATAATGATACAAATTTATTATTCAATTAAACAGATAAACAAAATTGCATGGGTGCACCCCGCTGAAAGTAGCGGGGGGATTCAAGATAAAATCAAAGATATGAATAAACAGATCTTTTCCCAGGTTATGGGATATATTATTATTGAAAATCTCAAAAATCGGGTTTTATTTATTTCAAAAATTAAGATTAATTAGGGTATTTTATGTCAAAAAATGATTCTGTCCGTGATCAAACGATCAGGGATTTTGGTGACCAGTGGTTAAGCTATACAAATAACACCGGATATTATAATTCACAGGCTCTTTTAGCCGACATTCTTGGCCCAGAATTTAATATTACTTCACTCAGAGGATCTAAAATCATTGATATCGGCAGCGGAACAGGCAGAATTGTAAATATGCTGATGAGCACGGGTGCTGATAAGGTAATTGCAATCGAACCCTCTGAATCATTCATTATATTAAAACGTAACACTGAACAATTTGGTGACACGGTTTCTTGTCTGAATATTCGGGGAGATGAAATCCCAAAAGGATTGAACGCAGATTTTGTGATTTCAATTGGTGTAATTCATCATATTCCCGATCCAAATCCGGTAATAAAGGCTGCGTTTAATGCTCTTAGATCTGGCGGACAGATTATACTGTGGGTATATGGTCGCGAGGGAAACGAACTTTATCTCATATTTACAGGGGTCTTGAGAAAATTGACAACAAAAATTCCACATTTTTTACTAGTTAGCTTATCATGGATCATAGTAGAATTTGCAGGGATATATAGCCAGATGTGTCGCCTGTTTCCATTACCCATGAATAATTATTTTAGAAATGTTTACTCAAAATTATCATGGAGCGTCAAGGTTTTGATAGTATATGATCAACTGAACCCGGCATATGCAAAATACTATTTTAAAGAAGAGGCCGTTTCATTGCTATCGGGTTCAGGTTTTAAAAAAATAGTGTGTTCCCATCGACATGGATATAGCTGGACAATAATTGGATACAAGCCCGATTGTGAATTATCTTAGCCGATCATTGGACACGATGAACAAATTAGATCTGCAATGCAATATTTATGTTGCAAAAAAAATATCTATAACAAAATGGGGTAATATGAGAGTCGCACTGCTTCTTCCGCCATTTGCGGATATTTATGGTAATTTTAAATCTGTTTATCGAAGAGGTTTTCTCAATCCGCCACTTGGGTTTGCATATATTGCTGCAGCAGCTGAAAAAAAAGGGCATACTGTAATTATCATAGATGCCGAAGCTGAAAATATTCCCATTAAAGATGTGATTTTCAGAGCATCAAAATTTGAACCCGGAATTATTGGATTTACTGCGACGTCACCCACATTCAAATTGACAACAGAATTCGCACAAAAAATCCGGGTTGCATTCCCAAGTGTTCCTTTTGTTATTGGTGGGGCACATCTTGCAATCTTCCAGAAAACTGTCCTTGAAGAAAACCCGTTATACGATTTCGGAATTATTGGTGATGGGGAAGAATCCGTTCCCGAGCTTCTTGAAAAGATTATACAAAACAGGGATTATGGGGCGGTGAAAGGGCTTATATGGCGAGATAGGGGAACCGTAATCCAAAATGAGATTCGTCCTCCTTTAAAAGATCTGGATAAATACCCGTTTCCCGCAAGACATTTATTAAAAAATGATTTGTATCTGCGGAATGTTCCTTATAAAGGATATGTTGTATCAGCACCAGTGATGTCATCAAGAGGGTGCCCGTATGACTGCATATACTGTGCGGTAAAGAATATTCCGAACGGCACCATGGTTCGTTTTCGGAGTCCCCAGAATATCATGGAAGAACTGACACTAATTGTTCGGGAGTTAGGGATTAAACATATTGCATTTAATGATGATTGCCTCACTTTCAGAAAAGATAAAATGATTGATTTGTGCAGGTTAATCCGCTCATCCGGTTTACAGTTTACATGGGAAGGATTAACAAGGGCAGATCGTGTTGACAGGGAATTACTCCAGGAAATGAAAAGTGCTGGCTGTATCCGACTCAGTTTCGGTATTGAGAGCGGCAACCAGAAAATACTTGACGTTTTACAAAAACATGAAACCGTGGAACAAATCGCTCAAGGAATAAGGCTTGCACATGACGCGGGGATAATTACACGAGGATCGGTAATAGTTGGGAGTCCATATGAAACCAGTAAAGAAGTTGACGATACATTCCGTTTCATAAATACTCTCGATGAACTTGATGAAGTAATCACAAGTGTTATGCAACCGTATCCCGGAACAAAAGTCCGTGAAATGGTGCTTAACGGAGAAGGGGGCACTCGATTTATCCAACAGGATTTTTCTGAGTTACGGCGACTTGGAAATTCTGCGATTGAAGTAAATGATCTTACCGCAGAACGGTTGGTTAAACTCCAGCGACAGGGGTTTTTAAGATTTTATTTCAGACCCAAAAAAATCATCAGGTTTTTAAAAATCAATAAACCGTATACTTTACTCTGCGATGCAATAAGTGTAATTCGGAACGTATAATGCATGATAATCGGTGAGGAGATTTCATGCCAAATAAAAAAAAGAGTTTAAAAAATGGGACCAAAAAAAAACCATTTGTTCAATCCATCTGGGATTTTATTGGTATCCCTTTTCGTCTCGTACTTTTTGACCAATCATGGCTGCAGCGGTTTAAATGGACAACACTCGAAGATGAACGTTTAACTACCATTATTCCCTATCTCCGGGGTTACTTACTGGATATTGGTGCAGGCCCAAACACTTTAGTCATACGATATGGCAAAGGGATTGGTGTTGATATTGTGGATTGGGGAGGAAATGCATTAATTGTGAATGATACTTCACATTTGCCGTTTTCGGATCAATCATTTGACACCGTGTCCATTATTGCCGCATTAAATCACATACCTAACAGAAATGCAGTATTGCATGAAGTTCGACGGGTAATAAAATCCGATGGCCAATTAGTAATTACGATGATCAATCCCATCCTTGGTAAAATGGGGCATGCCCTCTGGTGGTACAGTGAAGATAAGAAGCGAGGGGGAATGACACCAGGGGAAGTTGGAGGAATCTGGACGCAGGATCTAATCCAGATGTGTTTAAAAGAGGGATTTATTCTGCATTTTCGTCAACGATTTGTCTATGGTTTAAATAATTTATATATTTTTAAATTATAAAATATTTGATTTTTATATTCAGTGATAGAAGGAATTTGTTATAATATGATGGCCATGATCGTAAGTATCCCAAGAGGTAAAATAAAAAAATTTGATTACGCACGGTCACCGATTACTGATTTATAGAGTTCAAGTGTTTTTTTCACCGTATCCTGCCAGGAATACCAGAGCTCAATTTTTGTTCGTCCACTTTGTCCCATCTTTTCTGCAAGAGATGAATTTTCAAGAATAGTTATGATGGCTTCCGATAATACCTGCGGATTTTGAGGAGGAACGACAAACCCGGCACCGTCAACAATATTCCGGAGGTGTGGCAGATTGGTCGTGATAACCGGAGTCCCGCATGCAATGGCTTCGAGCAGTGTCCTTGGCACTCCTTCCATAAGGCTCGGTAATACAAACACGTTGGACTGGATATACATACGAGGAAGGTCTGCATTATCGACATCATCAAGAAGTGTCACTGAAGATTGAATCTGCAGATTTTGGATCTTTTCTTCAATTTCGGTCTTTTCCGGTCCATCCCCGACTAGAGTAAGGTGCGCGTTGGGAATTTTTTTTAAAACCTGTGAAAATGCTTCAATAAGATATTCCACTCCTTTTCCCTGGACGTACCGACCAACCCAGATAATCTGTTTTCGGTCTTTTGGTTTTTTAGCAGATACGGGTACAAAAAGAGTGGTGTCAACACCATTATGGATAACCGAGATCTTTGTAGGATCAATACCCAGTTTTTCGATGCGTTCTTTCTCAATATCTGTGTAACAGATGATCTGGTCTGAACGGTTCAATGTCCATCTTCCGATTGTTTTTAAATATAATGTATTAAACCAAACGGGGGCACTTGCTGACATAAGTCCATGATTCGTAATGATGAAGGGGGAAGATCCAATCAATCTCATGAATGCGCAAACATTTGTTGACATGAAAAGATGGGAATGTGCATGAATGACATCATACGTATGCCGGTTTTTCATCAATCTGGTGAAAAGATCCAGACTGATTGAGTTTCCGAATAGTTTCACTATTCGAGAATACCGGATAATTTTATAGCCATCTTTGGCTTCCTCTGTGGGGAGATTGTTGGTGTTGGAGGTAAAAACCATTACCGTATGACCAAGATTTGCCTGCATCTTCGATAGTTCATGAGCATGTATCTCCAATCCACCGACAACATCCGGGTATATGTCTCCAACGACCCGCAATATTTTCATACACTCATCCATATTTCAGATACATTTTCAGGGAAGAACAAGAACGTGAACATATCTCCGGTTGATATCATTAATACCGTTCATTGTACCAATGATACATTTCAACCAACCCCCTTTTAAAAGGAATTTCCTCAACATAACAATTCATTTTTTTAATTGTGGTGAGATCGGGGATTCTCTTTTTCACTGAACCTCTGGGAGCTCCTTTTTCAACTAACTTTGGATGGATCCCCATGATTTTTGCCAGATTTTTTCCAATTGCGGATATTTTTATATTGTTTTCGTCATTTCCGATATTGATTACCTTACCGGAAGATAGAATGGAATCCATCACGTTTATCGTCATCTTTGCCGCATCGGTGCAATAACAAAAAGTCCGGTACTGATCTCCCCCGTACATCTCCAGTAGTGACGGATCCTTTTTTAATCTGATAATAAATTCCGGGATGACATGATCAGTTCCCATTCGTGGACCATAGATATTGTGATATCGGATAACCGTCGCATCAAAATTATATTGTTTGGAATAATGGATACATGCAGCCTCTCCCAAAATTTTTGAAATTGCGTATGACCATCGTGGATTATAAATATCTTCAATACATAAAGGAACATTTTCTGGTGTGGGCACCGACACATTACAACAGGTTATTGATCCGGCATAATTTTCACAGGATGAGGTAAAGAGAATTTTCGTGGGCTTTTTCATCTCTTTAACATATTCCAATAAAAATAGTGTTGAAAGCGAGTTATTTCTGATTGTTTCAACTGGTTTCGTACTGACCGTTTTTACGCCAACTGTAGCTGCGACATGATAAATCTGTTGGTAATAATGGTCAATTTCACTAAAGGTATGCTGTTTGGTAAGATCCCTCTCAAAAAATTGCACGTTATTTTTTACAAGTAAAGTCTGGAATTCATCATCCTTTTTGCCCTTTGAGAGATTATCGATGATATGCACCTCATTGTTTGGGTTATCAGCCAGAATCTTTGAGATATTGTACCCTATGAAGCCGGCACCCCCTGTAACAAGTATTTTTTTCATAATCCATCTCAAAGATCTTTGATGTGACCTTTTCCAACACCTAAAACGACAAAATTTTTTGCTTTCATTTTTTTGATCTTCTCATCGTTTAATACATTGAATGCATCGATTACACATGCACCACCGCGGATCTTCTGCATAAAAAATTCAACAGGATAAGCGAAATACTCTTTATGATTCATCACAAAGATCAGTGCTGATGCAGTATTGATAACTGATTCCAGATCATTCTTTATGGTAATATCTGGTCTTTGTACCATTATTTTTGCAATAGGATCATGAACTACCGGAATGCCCCCGGCATTGACTATATCATCATACAAAACTGAAGTGGGACTATTTCTCGTATCATCAATATCATTCAGATACGAAGCGCCAAGGATTGCAATTTTTTTATGTACGATATCGTTGTTCATACCCCTCATTAAAAGATCAAAGGTATGGTGGGGCATACAATCATTCACGTTTATTGCCGTTATTGAAAACGTCAGATCTCTCTCCCGTTGAAAGATCTGTTTGGATGACCAATTACCCAAAATGGTATCTTTTGTCAGGCAATATCCCCCGACACCAAACCCGGGATACATCATATTGTCGTGGGTTCCTTTCCGGACTTTTATCGAGTCAACTATCTCAAATAGGTTTATGCCGATATCTTCGGCAAATAACGTCCATTCATACATGAACGCAATGTTCATTGCCCTGTATGAGTTCTCCAGTATCTTTGCGAGTTCGGACGCCGCCGGTTTATCGAGTTCAGTAAGGGGGAATTTTTTGATATCGATAATATCAGATAAAAATTCGCGTGTTACATTTGAAGATTTTTTGTTAATCGCAGAAAATGTTCGCCATATCTTTTTTATTGAGTTAATATAATTTTTTCCAGGCATCACTCTTTCATATGAATGTGCGATTAGGAGATTTTCGTCAGAAATATTCAGATTTCTCTCTTTAAAACATTGTTTTATAATGGGTTTTACAATATATTCTATGGTTCCCGGAGGGATTGTTGTTTCAATAAGAAGTAAACACCCTGGTTTAATTAGTGTACCGATTGACCGAATAGCTGCTTTAAATGGCTCAATGTTTACATCTGCTTCTTCCGCTTTTCCCAGTTCAGTTTTCTTCACATCCAGATTGATATCAACAATAATGATATCTGCTTCTGAATAAATATCGGAAGCCCAGGTCGCAATCAGGTTATTTCTCTCAAGTACTGTTCTTGTAAAAATCGGATTAATTTCAGGATCTTCGGATTTTATGGGAGATTTGCCGGCATTAATTTTTTTAATCTTCCAGAATGATGCAGGTGTGGGCAGATCTATCCCAATCACAAAGTAGGGTATCGAACCTTCTTTTTCACAATCAGCGATAACCGCTGCCATTACGGCACCGACAAAACCAAGACCCTGGACAACAACAATTATTTTACCTTTTTTCTGTTCTTCATCAATTATTTTCTGTATTTTAATAATTTCCTTACGGGTCTCACGTTCATCAGGAATATTAAAAGTTTCATTATCCGGAGAGATTGAAACTTCAGACATGATTACACCTTTAATTTTAATCCCAGTTTAATTTTATACATCCCAACTTTTATACCATCAAAAACTGTAACGCCGGGAACCGCTTTGGGGACAGTTATGGGAACTTCAATGATTCGGAATCCAAGATATACTGATTTGATAAGTAATTCACTTTCGATTTCATACGAATCGGATGTTAACTCCAGCTCATATAATTTTGTTGCATCAAATGCTCTAAAACCAGATTCGGTATCCGTAAACCATCTGCCTGTTACGCAAAAAGAGATTATCTTTAAAAGAAAATTTCCAAATTTGTTAATTAGTGAAGTTTTTAACTCACCTTTCATCCGGGACCCAACAACCATATCGGCTTTGCCATCAATAATGGGAGATAATACTACAGGAATCTCTTCTGGGAGATGCTGCCCGTCCGAGTCCATAAAAATGATATAGCGGGGGTAGAACGTTTTGCTAAATTCTATTCCTTTTCTTATTGCATATCCTTTGCCCCTGTTGGATGAGTGCGGGGGACATATTGCGCCAGCTTCATGTGCTTTTATATTTGTATTGTCTTTTGAACCGTCACTTACTACAATGACCAAATCCGCAAAATGTTTGGTGTTTTTTACAATTTCACCAATTGAGGTTTCTAAATTATAGGCAGGCAATAGTGCAATTGTATTCATTATGCGTTCATCCATACTGCATTCCCAATTTTTTATTAATAATTAACGAAATGTTCCGTTTTCATTTTGTTTGAAAATGCAGTTTTAGCATTTCCATCCTATCTGACTTGAATGTATTTTCATACTATTATACTCCTGCAGATTTAGGTTTTAGCACATCTCAGAAGCCGGTAAGCAGAAGCCGTACCGATCTGCTGACATCTCATACGCAGGGATCCAAAAACCTCCAATAACGGAGGGGATACAACCACGGACTATACAAAGACTCTTCATAATAAACAAAGGAATTTTTAAGTCTTGAATGAATTGTTTGAATATTTTTGATCTGACATCAATTAAGCGTATCTTACATTTCAGAATAATTTGAGAAGTGTTTCAAGAGCAAATGACGATAAAATTATGCCGCAAAAAATGTTACAAAAAAATCACGGCACCATAACTTTAATCGTTCATTTTTCCAGTTGGTGATTTTGGCGCCCAATTTTCACACATATACATGGTAAATGGTAATCCTGGTAATAAAATCAGGACGATTTCATTCACCTGTCCCAAATACTGAATCTATATAATCATCGTTCACCAATATTTTATGCTAATAATGGATTTCACAAAACCTAGGCAGGAAAAAAAGACACCATTCTGGCGGCTTGGCAAATTTGAATTACCCGGTGACATGAAAATTGTCCTTCTCTGGACTGTTCTTTGTATCGCGAGCATTTATATTCCAATTGTCAACCAGTCATTTCTCCGGTTAATCCTGTCGCTTCCCCTGATCCTGTTTATTCCGGGATATGTGTTGATCGCTGCATTATTCCCGGACTCGACCGATATTGATGCAATTGAGCGTATAGTACTTTCTATCGGAGCAAGTGTCATCATCACTCCGTTGATTGGTTTCTTCCTGAATTTCACCACTTGGGGGATTCGGCTGAATCCAATCCTTATCTCTCTTACTATCTTTATTGTCGCAATGGTTCTCTTTGCCGTGATTCGTCGCTCGTATGTCGCTCCGGAATCACGATATACCCTTCCGGTACGGGAAATCCTTCAGACTGCGCAAAACGAATGGACACCACGGAATCGATCAAAGAGAGATCGAATCCTGTTTTTTGCAGGCATTTTTGCAATCGTAATGGTAGTTTTTTCGGTCTTTTTTGTTATTACCCTGCCAAAAGCCGGTGAAAAATTCTCAGAATTTTACATTTTGGGGGAGAACCGGACTGCGGATTCGTATCCCGGGGTCATCATCCCGGGAACCCCCTATCTGATGTATGTTGGTATCGGGAACCACGAGTTCCGGACGGTAAACTATTCGGTTGAGATCTACCTTGTGCCAAAACCGGCGAATGAAACGACTATTGCGCCATCGCTTCAGGCGCCCCTCCCCTTAAAATCATATTCCGTTACACTCAGTCATAATGAAAGTTCGGTCATTCCGTTTAATCTTGTCGTACCGGACACAAGTTACAATCGTGTGGATTTTCTGCTCTTCAATGGGATACCTCCCGGTTCTGATGTTACCGGACTCAATCGAGTGAACGCGAGCTATCGCAACCTTCATCTCTGGTTTAACACGACCTCTCCATTCGTAATGAAAAACACCACTGCGGTCTGGTAATCATAATGAATCAAAGGAGAATAAAATTTCCGGAACGAATCGGCATTCTCTACAAGCGTTCTTTTTTAATTCATCCAATTTGCCACACGATTCCATTCAATTATTACAGGATGCAGAGATGACTTGGGACAAGAGATACACAACAAACCTAATAAAGAGAAGATCCCGTGATTCATTTTTCTTAAAGATTACAGCCGATTCAGAAGCGGCTTTTGTACTGCTTTCCTTTTTGCGATCAGTTACAATGTTGCCTGTACTAACCGGTCACGAAATTCTCAAAAATATCGATCTATTTCCCGGATTACCCCATGAATAACTGCGCGATCGTTTCGGAGATTCAGGTATGAAAGACAATTTCCCCCTTGTGATCGTACTCCAAATAGCATTTGTGCTTGGTGCGGGATTTTTTCTTTTCACCTCACGGTTCTACACGATCGCCGTTATACCTGCATTACTGCTCCTTGGTCTGGGGATTCTTCTTGGATTTCACTACAAGCATAGACTCTTGAGTCTCCTTATTATCGCGTTATTCACATCACTTATTCTTTCATTACGATTTGACTTTCTCCCTTGGGGGGATCCGTGGTATGAGTATGGTATGGTCCTAAGAATAATGGCGTATCAAAGCCTGAATCCCTCTTTCTATCCCGCTCAATTTCCGATCTTTCATGTACTCATCACCACATGCTCTTTGGTATCCAACGTTGATCCGATGAATTTACAAAAATTCATCATTCCATCAATTTCTGTTATTGCAGTATTTGCGGTATATAAAATCACACAAGAGATTTCATCATCTGAAACTGCATTTTACGCAGGACTGCTCCTGATCTCAGGAACTCCCTATCTGCATTGGACAACTCAGGGAATACGTGAAACAATCGGACTTACATTGTTCATTTTGACTCTATATCTATGTATACGTGCAATACGTTATCACAGTAAAGAAAACCTTCTCCTTTCCATCCTGCTGATTGGAGGAATTGTTCTTACACATCATCTCTCTATGGGGATTTTTCTTCTTGTCTGGCTCGCAGTTTCCTTTACTTTCCTTTATCTGGTATGTGATATTAAGAGGATGCTTCAATCCGTTCTTTTCTGTCTGATAATCACCATCACCTCCATTATCTTTATGGTGGGATGGTGGAGTGCCAAAGGGGGATTCGAATTTTCCCAATTCAATGGACTGATGAATACAATTTTTTTCTGTGATTACGGAATTCCATTTTTTCTCTTAAGTCTCATTATTCTCTTTCTTATTCCATTGGTTATTCCAAAAAAAATCCTTTCTTTACGATCGCTCGTACAGCAGATTCTTCAAAAAAAGGACATGATATACAAAGTTTTTATCATCATTACATTGGTTGGCTTCATTGTCGTGCTAAATAGCATTCTGGGCAAATCTGTTTTTTACTTATCATATCCTCTGCCAATGCTGTTTAATGGGATTTGTATGGTGGTCTTTTCGCTTATCGGACTGTATTATTTCCTTGATAAAGACCGGCTCCCTATTCTTGCCTGGGTTGCAGTATTGTCCCTTGCCCTTATTCTGTCGTTAAGTAATATTATCCATATTGAGGATCGCATTCGGTTCATTGAATTTCTCTATATCCCCCTCTCCATCATCGCAGCGTTTGGAATATCCCGAATTGCAAAATCAATGGGGTCCCCCCGAGTTTTCCCTATACTCGTCACATTATTTGTTGTGATAAGTATCGTTACCGCATTTCCATCCGTAGTGTTTTTTGGACAGCAGTTCGAACCAGGACATCCCCTCTATGACAGTAGGAGTTGGGTGATCCAGCATCAGGCAACTGAAATTTCAGCAATTTCGTGGCTTAATACAAGCAGTGCCACAGGTGTTGTTGATACCGATACCTATGTGGGATATGCAGCAAGAGGAATTACCCTTACGGATTCTCTCCACATCCAGTCCGCATATCCTTTCATGAGAGATCAGGAATATCCCCAATCTGCAGATACTGACGCGCAACAGCATTATCTGCTTATTCTCTCACGGATGAAAAACTATACAGAATTTGGAATACAATGGTTACAGAAAAAGGAGCCTCTGAATGATGCTGATCTTCAAAAAATAAACGACGAATGCAGTATCCTGTATACTAATGGTAATGCTGAGGTGTATTCATATTTCAGCAACATAACAAGTGAATACTACTATACTTTCATTAGACCCAATGGCATTTCCCCACTTTGATAAGCTGTGTATGTCCCTTAATTCTCTTCGGTGGTATTAATAGTGATAAATCCTTAGTCAGCTATTGTAATGTATCGTGCCGCAATAAAATTTATAGTTCGTTTTGTAATCGGCATAATTCTTGTAATTTTGTTATTTTTTTTAGTATCCCCCTCAGCAGTAATCCGGTCCCTGCAATCGATCAATCCGATCTTTCTCGTCTGCGCAGTCATGGTATATGCAGTTACATTTCTTATTCTCACCATCCGCTGGAGGATTATTGTTGCACATATTGGTGAGAATATCCCACTTGGTGAGGCATACCAGGCATTTGTGGGGGGCGTCCTATATTCAGATTTCACACCGGGGCGCATAGGAGATTTCACCCGAGCAATTCTTGTAAAAGAAAGGATTGGCATCCACAAGGCAACGGTATCGGTTTTAGTGGACAGATACATTGATATTATCGTCCTGACGGGTTTAGGTATCTCAGCGCTCATCATTTATTCATCCCGGTTTGGATCGATCCTTCCACTCTTCGCCCTTATCGTCCTCATTGTAGTTCTTACCGGTGTCACCCTTTTATTTATGCAAAATTTTTGGATTTTTTCCCTAATGCAAAAGATTCCGTTCCTTTCTATCCCGGAATTTGCCAAACATCTTCAAAATGCGCTTCTCGAATTCCGGGACGGGAAAAAAGTAATTACAAAAGGTATTTTCCTCACCTTAATTGCGTGGATCACGCATGCCCTTCGAATCATTCTGATCGCGATGGGCATGGGATATGTACTCCCAATCCCCGATTTATTCCTGATTCTTCCACTGATAAGTGCACTCGCACTCATTCCGGTAACTATATCCGGTCTCGGGCTTGTCGAGGGAGGATTGATGGCAGTAATTGCCGGGTACGGGGTTTCCCTGCCTGCCGCGCTGTCGATCGCCGTGATTGACCGTGGTCTCACCATCCTCTTTCATTTCGCAGTGGGGGGGCCATATGCCATAAAAAACATTCTGCATTAAATTGTAAGAGGATTTACTGATTATGATGGGGGATTTTTTGCCATCAGATTTATTAGCCCGTTATCATAATACGATGAGATTGCATTTAATTTCTGTAACTGTCCATTATCAATACTAATAAAGACATGTTGTCCAAATAGTGTTCCACCCTTAAAAATACCGGTTTTTAGTAGTGTACGATCAAAAATCAGGTATGATTTACCCGGAAGTATGTCAAGGTCAATGCTCCCTTTATCATTGATTGGCAACGACAAAAAATTCTGGTTCTCATCATGAATAAAGGAACTGCGCCACTCCTCGAATGACAGGTCTTGGCTGGTTGTATAAAGTTTGGGGTACGCGATATTCGCATCCACCAGGGGACTGGTCTCAAATCCGTTGATGATACTAGCGAGAGAGAAAAAGGACATCACAGCTACAAGGATGCAGATACAGGTAACAATAGCAAGTCTATTACTGGTCGGAATTGAATTACGCAGCCAGATGATGCCGAATGCTCCTAAAAATACCAGACAAAAGATCTGGAATGATGAGTACATACGATCCGGAAGAAACACCACCCCAGGAAAGAGGATCCCAAATCCCAGGAAAAATGTGAAGATAAGTGAGTTGATGAGGGTATAATCCCCAAACCATGACCGTTTCTTGATGAGGGAACAAAAACCCAGTATAGATATGAATCCAAGGAGTGATGATCCAAGGGTATTTATTAATAATGTCATAAGAGGGAGTCTATCAAATACGGTCGAGGGGGAAACGGGAAGAGAAACTAATTGTGCATAAGGAATCGGAGTAACCGGACTTGGAGTAACCGGGACCGGGGTAACCGGAATCGAAGTGACCGGGATCGGGGTAACCGGAATCGAAGTGACCGGAATCGAAGTGACCGGAATCGAAGTGACCGGAATCGAAGTGACCGGACTTGGAGTAATCGGAATTGAAACTATCGGGGGGGGTGAAGGGAAAAAATTTGTAATTAATGCAGTTATTTTCATGAAATACAATTCGGAATATGAGAGTACAAACTGAACCAAATTACCTTCTGTGACGATATAAATAGCGGCTAATATCAGTACTACAAAGGTTGCAGCGATATACTTACTGGGAAATGAGCTCTCTCTTGTTTGAACAAAGTGAAAAATATCAATGAGAACCAGGGAACAAATTGTAATAAACACAATCACGGAAGTCAAGTGATGTGTGAGGATCATTGCTATTGCACTGAATGCGAACAGCAGGTAAAATGCAGATTTCTGGGTTCTGTACGTGTAGAGAATAATCGTAAAACATACCAGAGCAAAACCAAAACAATATGCAATGTGTTCGGGATGCTCCCCCCACATCAGGTAAAAATCGAGGCACGTGAACACGACCGCTGCCACGAGGCCGAACTGGAAATTTATGAAACGTTTTCCTATAATAAAGACGAACAAAACCCCAATTGCGACAATAAAACTGCCAAATAGGATGTATATCGATTGTGGATCATATCCTGTTAACAGTGCCCCGTCAGCTGCAAAAATATGATGGAATGTAAAAAAATTATAAAAACCATATTCATTGAAAGTTGTAGTATGCCCCGTAATGAGAATCTCTCTTAAAAAACGGAGGTGGAAACCAAAATCGAGCTGGGAGACACCATAAATAAATATCAGGATATTGGCAAAAACAATATTGAGCGAGAGTAATAACGCCTGAAAAAGGATACCATACCGGCAGATCACTGATTTGACTGAGAAAATTTCAAAAATAAGTATTGCAGCACATATTGAAATACACAAGTAATAGGGGATACTTTTTGTATAATTTTCCCCCAAGAGCGATAGAAGGCTTAATGAAAAGAATATAAAAAAGAAAATTATTGAAATGACAGGAATCGATCTATCGATTTGAAAGATATTGTTTTTTTCCAGTTCAACATGATTGGTTTCGCATTCAGGAAGAAGTCTGCCTCTTTCTCTAAAAAATAAAAATAGGACAATTCCGATGTTTGCAAAGATTACTGGAAATAAAATACTAAAATACCGCAATTTGAGGATTGCAGCCAGAAGAAAAAGCAACAATAGCAAAACCAAGTAAAATAAACGGTCACCATCCGTGATTCTTGCACAAATTCTATTTAAAATTGAGGTTTTCATTCCTGCCTTTATATTTTCTTTTTTTAAGATGTAAATATTCTGCCTTCAAATAATCATTTAATATTTTTTATTGGATGAAAAAACGTTCTTGGCAACATTGGATCAAAATCTTATTGTTGGTTCCTTACCATCAACTGCACTACCGAATTGAGGATAAGTGCCGTATTGATCAACAACAGCCCGGTAATAAGAAACACTGCGCCAATAACCGTTATGGAATACCAGACCACTCTATACAGTGTATATTCTGATATTGCCCAAAAAGCAAAGTAAACACCAATCGCCATTATTATTAATCCTGGAATTCCAAATGACAATAACGGTCTTCTATATCCAATAATTCCCACAAGATTGCTGAGAACCCCCATTCCGTGCGAGAGAAAATTCTTTTTGTGCTTGTTCGGGATCTCATAATTGACATGTATAGGGACTTCGACTATTCGAAATCCTTTGTCTGACAGATAGGAAATCATAACAGATTCAAGATCGTACCCTGTGGGTTCTATTGTAAAACTGTTAAGAGCAGTAAAGTTCAATGCCCGGAATCCCGATTGCGAATCTGTTGCTTTGTAAGAAGAAGCAAATTTTGTTAAAGTATCAAGTGTCTTCTGACCAAGTTTCCGGTATACCGGGATAACATTCCTGTCATTCAGGAACCGGGATCCGATGACGAGATCGGCTTCATCTTTGAGAATCGGGGCGATGACGCTCGGGATCTCCTCCGGGTGATGCTGCCCATCCCCATCAAGCATTACAACAATATCCGCACCCAACTGGCGGGCACGGTCGAAGCCTCGCATCACCGCATATGCCTTGCCGTGATTTTTTGAAAGGCGGATGACTTCAGCCCCTGCATGCTCTGCAATAGTACTCGTCATATCATGAGAACCATCATCGGCAACAATCACATGATTCACAAATGGTGCAGTCCTCAATATGACGCTGCCAATCGCAAGCTCCTCATTCAATGCCGGGATGACAGCGATAACATTTTTTTTATTTTCAGAAGCTGGTATCATAGGTCTGCAGAATATCAATATCAGATATTTTTTTCATGCTAATTAATTCCATTGAATTTTCTTTCGATCAAAAAAATCGCCGAATGTTCCCAACGATCGGATGAAATCCCCGTGATTTCCATTTAGTTATACCTCTAATGTGTTGAACATTACCAGTTATCCTTCCTACCACACGCTTTTAATCCAATGGTATCATTTACGATTGATTCAAAAGAAACATAATCGTCTATCACAAGAAAGAATAGGTATTGGTGTATGAAGGTTCCGAAAATACTGAGTACATGGATAACATGTACCCGGATTTTCGTTAATTTCCCAATAATACGGAGCAGGCGATGAATTGCAACAGTGAATGTGCAGCCGAAATTGACGTTTCTGTTATCCTTCCTGCTCTTGATGAGGAAGAAACCATCGGAACCTGTATCAAAAGGATTCAACGTGTATTCCTAGAACAGGGATTATGTGGCGAAATCATTGTTGCCGATTCCTCCCATGACCACACACCGGACATTGCCCGTGCTCTTGGTGCGCGGGTGATACATCCGGAAAGCACGGGATATGGAAATGCCTATCTGACCGCATTCCCGCAAGCACGGGGACGGATCATTGTGATCGGCGATGCTGATAACACCTATGATTTTTGTGAAATCCCCCGTCTTTTAAAACCGCTCACAGAGGGTGCCGATATGGTGATCGGTTCGCGATTCCTGGGAGAGATCAAAAAAGGATCTATGTCAATTCTCCATCGGTATATCGGAAATCCTCTCCTCACGGCAATGATCAATATTGTTTTTCATACATCATTCTCAGATACGCATAGCGGTTTCCGGGCTTTCACCCGTGAAACCCTCGGAAAAATCACGCTCTCCAGTGGAGGAATGGAATTTGCTTCCGAGATGATCATCTCCGCAGCGCGCGAGGGACTGCAGGTACAGGAAGTCCCGATCACCTACTACCCACGGCATGCCCCTTCAAAACTTCACAGCTTTGCAGATGGATGGCGGCATATCCGGTTTGTTCTTCTCATGAAACCACTGCCCTTTGTGGCAATTCCGGGAATCATTTTTTCCCTTGTCGGGTTGCTGTTGATGGCATTTTTCTATCTCCAGGGAAATGTCGAATCTGCACATCTTCACACGTTTATTCTCGGCGCTATACTCGTGATGGGTGGTATCCAGGTTGTTTTCACGGGATTCCTGATGAAGACGTATTCAATCATTCATGGATATGAGACGAAAGAGGGAATCATCGAGCTCCTGATGAAATATCATAATCTGGAATGGTTCCTTGTTCTGGGAATTTTTCTTATCGCGATGGGAGTAATTCTTGGTCTCAATATATTCATGCGTTGGATTGCCGCGAATTTCGGGATCCTGTCAGAGATCTCCACAGCAATTATTTCCCTCGTATTCATTGTGAGCGGGATCCAGATCTTTCTCTTTGCCGTGTTCCAGAGTATGATGCTCTTAAATGAGAACAACCATCGCGCACGGGTCTGAAAGGATGAAGATCGCGATAATCTACGATGTCATCTATCCATTCGTAAAAGGCGGCGTGGAGAAACGTGTCTGGGAACTTGCTGTCCGGCTTTCCCGCCGCGGGCACGATGTGCACCTGTTTGGCATGAAATTCTGGGACGGAGATTCCCTCCTCCTCCGGGACGGGGTTGTCCTGCACGGGGTCTGCCCGGCGAAAAACCTGTATACCGGAGGCAGGAGGACCGTGGGCGAAGCGGTGTATTTTGGCATACATCTCCTCCCGTACCTGGCACAATATACTTTTGATGTCATCGATTGCCAGCAGTTCCCCTACATGTCCTGTATTTCAGCAAAGACTGTCGCAGTGATTAAAAAAATACCCCTTGTTATTACGTGGCACGAAGTCTGGGGAGAATACTGGTATACCTATCTTGGTGGGAGCACAGGTTTTTTCGGGAGATGCATTGAAGGGCTGGTGTCCCGGCTTACCCCCCATGTGGTCGCCGTATCACGGACCACAGCCAGGAACCTTACGATATCCGGCTTCAAAAGAACAATCCGGATCATCCCGAACGGGATTGACCTCCCGCGTATCAACGCCACACCGCCATCTGATGAACCATCGGATATCATCTTTGTCGGGCGATTAATCAAAGAGAAACACGTTGACGTATTAATCCAGGCATTTGGGATAATTGCTTCAGAACAGCCGGAATGTACGCTCCTCGTTATCGGTGACGGACCGGAACGGGACGCAATCAGGGATAGCATCCTTATGCGTGCGCTCGAAAACCAGGTACGTTTGATGGGATTCCGGGAGCAGCACGATGACATAATCGCCCGGATGAAATCCTCCAGAATATGTGTCCTGCCCTCCACCCGGGAAGGATTTGGCATCACCGCGCTCGAAGCACTTGCCTGCGGGCTTCCGGTTGTTACCGTAGATCATCCCGCAAACGCGGTTCGTGATTTACTCACGGAAAGTAACGGGTTTCTCTGTAATTTATCTGCACAAGACCTTGCCGATAAGATCCGGTTGGCACTCCAGCACCACACCGAAATGAGAAGTGCCTGTATACAGTCAGCAGCATCGTACGACTGGGATTGCATCGCGGCTGATGTAGAGGCGTATTACCAGGCCGTGATTGAATGATAATCCTGATCAGCAGGGAACAAAACGGAGGATGCACCAGTTATTGAGGCTGGGGTAGGTTACGTCACACCCTTCAGTAAGCAACCCTGTTACCATCCTTCACATCGTTTTCAGTCACAGTTATGTACCGCGACGTACCGGCAATATGGTACTGACCCGTCGCGTTCACATCATAACGGCTTCCCGTCGTGGAATAGGGAACGATAAACTCACCGCCCTCGCTCGCCTGCCGGTAGACAAATGTCCTTCCTGTGTTTGTCACAAGAGGCACCTCTATGATACCTTCGCCGGGAATATGTGCGCCTTTGACATACTCAAAGATCTTCACGTATTTGATGTCCTGAAGCGTGGTAATACCAGACTCCGGGAAAATTTGTACCGATGCATTGTCCACGGATTCATGGATGAGCCGGTAATGTTTCAGGGCGGGGATTTCCTGCAAGGTACGGTTTGGCAGATCAGAGAAAATGTCCGCGAACCGACCGGACGTAATGTCTTTTCCTTCCCTCACAAGCACAGTGTCATTAGTGATACGGCTAATATCCCGCTCCTGCTCGCTTACGATGACCCGCGCATACCCGTTTACATCCCCGGCAGTCTCGCCCGGTGCGGGCACATACCGGATAACATACTGGACATACTCCCCGGTAGTCGGGCGCGTCATCGAACCGTCAAAATTGTGAAGACGGGCAATCATGGTCTGGAAATAGACATCATCGTACAAGTGAATCTTCTGCAATTGTTGCGGATTGTTTCGATCCGGCACCATGAACCACTTGATATAAGAAGAGATATCGGTCGAACCGCTTTCCCAGGGAACAAGGTTTGTGAACCGGTCCACTGCCATCGTTGAATCCGTGATCACATATCGTCCCCCGTACTTTGCGAGGATATCATCCGCGATTGATTCATTTCCCGTGATGAAGAATGCAGCAGCACCTCTCGAACCATCAAGGTTGTCCTGAAACGGATTCGTGACAGGTATGCGGCGGGCGATAAAGGTGATCCAGTGACCGGCATCCCAGATGGCCATGATCCCATATGCCTGTGGAGGATAGGAGAATCCTCGCTCTTCATACTGCTGGAAGTAATTAACCCCGGTCCCGGGGGTATGTGCTCCCAGCCATTCCAGCGATTCAACCCAGTCCGGAGAGAGCTGATGCCCGGGAGTACTCATGCCATATGAAATATCCTGGGTGAGTGAGATCGCACAGAGAATAATAGTGAGAAGTACAACCACAATCACGGTGAGATCCTTTAGCGTATCCGTATAATGAACCGGAAATCTGGGTGGACGTTTTAGCGCGCTCTTTTTATCTCTTTTTGACGGGGCCTTTGTTGTGAAATCGCTACGGATAGCGACCGGAGCATGTTCACATAAAAAACAACCGGGAAACACTCTGGAAAGATGATGAACAATCCAGTCTTCTCTCCATCTTACAGGCTCCATAATACAGATTGCAGCAAGTAAAGCGACATTGACCGTGAAATAATAGACAAATCGCTGGAACTGGATAGTGAGGAGAAGCATGAAGACGGACCATACCAGCAGAAAAACCGATACATCACCTCTCTTCTTTGCAACAGAATAGCCAAGGATGAGCAACCCTCCTGCCATCAGGATGAGCGCAACATTAAATTGATCCCATGCACCGGGCAACGTCCATGGCAGGGACTCAACAATGCTGACAGTGTAGGTAGAGGAACCGAAAAACAGTCCCATTGCCAGATTGGCAACTGTCTGGAGAGGGGGAATGCTCTGAATCAAAACGAAGCCGAACACAACGAGGACGGCGATACTCCCAAGGTACAGCCATCGTTTCCCTGAAAAAATCCTTAAAAATACATACAGCAGCACAGTTTCAGCGATAAGTGCCCCATTGACATATACAAGACCGATAGAGTACTTGGTGAGTGATACCTCTGGGTTTTTGAATCCAAAGACAAAGAGAAGGATCGTTGATACCGATAAGAATACGAGGTTCAGGATGAGGAGATCATCGGCAGGGTAACCGGAAAGAGAATCCAATGCACACTCTACAAATGTGAAAACTGCAATAACGATCAACGTGAGAATAACAGTGGTCGAAAAGAGAAGTCCAAGGAAATAAATTACACCCGTAAAAACGGATAGCGCGACCGGAAAAACAAGAGTATTACGCGATCTCCAGTCAACCGGGTGATTTTTCACATACGATATTGTATAAACATAAGAAAGGAAAAAGAGCGTGCTGAAAAGAACTTCTGCCACATGATGGTCAGCCCAACCATAGGAGGAAATGGAAAAATACTGGAGTGACACGACAGAGATCAGTCCTGCCGCAGCAAGTCCCGCTTTCCAGTCCCAGATGGTTTTTCCAAGATAATACATTGCCGGCACCATGGCAACTGCCATGAGCGGTGAGATCCATCCGGCAACAAAGACGATTGCACTGTGCGTGGTTGCACCTGTCACGAGGCAGAGCGCTGCGGCAACGAGTGGGTAGAGCGGACCCCAGTCGACCAGTTTCCCGTCCGGAAATGCAGTCATCGGGTCAAACCAGTTGTACTGGGGGAAATTATTCACCATCACTTCGATCTGTCTCAGGGTGAAGTATGAATCCGTGTCGTAAATATACAAAAAACCCGGATCTTTGACAAAAAGGAGAGGAAGTAACCTGAGGGCAAGCGCTACTGTCATAAAAACAAGAAGAATTGCACCGATCCAATGCCGATTCGTCCACTTCAAATTAAAACACTTCCCCAAGAACACAGAACATTACGATTTTTGTCGCACCGGTTTGATATGATATAACTATCTCGACACATACATTTTATAATTTTACAAATTTGTGCTTAAAGGTGAATGTTCGTATCCGGTTACGTAGTCAGCGCCATGAGTTGTGTAATGATAGTGGTGCTGATGTTGCGTATCCTGCCGCTGTATCTGATCGTTTCATGATCGTTAAAAATTCATGTCTCCTGCTAACCCTGTTATCACTTAAGGGACACTCTCAACGTGAACACAGAACAGAGAAAAAAAAGATTGAACCCGTTCAGGCACCCGATGAACCGGGGGTCTCATCTTGTATTTTATCCACCGTCAGCCTACGCTTGCTCGTATCCTTCAGTTCATCTTCGGTAACTTTCGGCACCGCATCCTGGATCTCCTTTAAGATTGCGTCAACGGCTTCCTGCTTCGGGATATCGCCAAGAATACTCTCATCCATTACTGGGCGTCCCGCAACATCATCAGCGGTCTCGTCGCTCTCACCAAGGAACTTTGCACCCTGCCGGATCAACTGCGAGACCTCGAAGGGGAAGATGATCTTTGTTGCCTGCCCGTTTGCCATCGTCTTTAACGCGTCAAGCGAGAGGACAGTAATTGCCCGTTTGTCGAGCGGCGCTGCCCCGACAGAGAGGATACGCAGGCCCTGTGCTTCTCCCTGTGCCTGTAGAATACGGGATAACCGCTCGCCTTCAGCACGGAGCACCTTGCTCTGCCGTTCCCCCTCTGCTTCGAGGATCATACTCTGACGTAATCCCTCTGCCTTGAGGATCGCAGAGCGCTTCTCCCCGTCTGCCCGCAGGATCGCAGCCCGCCGTGCCCGCTCTGCAGCGGTCTGTTCGGTCATCGCGTTTTTTACGGCTTCAACGGGATCGACCTCCTTTATCTCCACCCGCTCAACTTTGACACCCCACTGATCGGTTTCGCGATCGAGAATATCCCGGAGCTTCATATTGATGACGTCGCGGTTATACAGCACTTCATCGAGTTCCATATCCCCGATGATGCCACGAAGACTCGTCTGCGCAAGGGCAACCGTTGCCATACGGTAGTTGGAAACCTCGAAGTATGCCTTCTCGGGATCGATCACACGCACGTAGATGATTGCATCAACGTTTGTCGGCGAGTTGTCTTTTGTGATCACCTCCTGAGAGGGAACTTCGATAACAAGTGTCCGGAGGTCGAGTTTTGTCACATCTGTAAGGAACGGCACAACCCAGCGGAATCCGGGGTTCATCCGCCCGACATACTTGCCGAGCCGGATCTGGAGCCCCTGTTCATACGGTTGGATAATTACGACACCTTTTGCAAAAATGACAACGATGACGAGAATTAAAAAAATGGTGATGAGGGTTTCAATAAAAACCATGTTATGCTACCTCTTCGACGACGATATGCACACCTTCGGAATTCACAACCCTGACCCGTGTGCCTTCCGGAATAAGGAGACCTGTTGAATGGGCGCTCCATTCAGTAGTGCCGATGACGACTTTACCGCTGATGGTGGATGCATCCACGGGTTTCGTGACACGCCCCACCATGCCGATCAGCGTATCACGGCTGATTGTGGTCGGACTCTCGTTCGGAGTTATCTTACTGTACATCCAGACGGTCAGGATAGCGGCACAGATCGCAACAGTCACTCCGATAACGATGCCCCACCCGGAGTTGAAGATGTCAACTCCCAAAAGGAGGAGGATGCCGAGGATGATCAGCACCGTTGCCGGCACTGCTGCAAAGAAACCCGGGCTGTGCATCTCCACAAGAAGGAGGACGGCACCCACAACAATGAGCATCCATCCCAAGGCGATCCCTTCAAGGAGTACCATGAGTATTGATGGGCTTTGTCGGATAAAAATTGTATGGGAATTTCTTCGTTTGGTTTCAATGGAGCACCAGTGTGGGGACATTGTCCCGTCTGTGCAACAAATGGCACGTGCAATCACATCACCAAGATAATTACACTTATCGACGTTCTCCCTGACGCCAGGACAATCTCCCGTTACGATGGAAATACGCTGCATTCGGTCTACCGACTTTTGCGCTACACAGGGACTAAAATATCTTCATTATAACAAAAACTTACGATTGGCAACCCTCATCCAAAGTGCTTCCATACGACATAACCAATTTGTGGGAATTCTCTTTCCCAATTTGGGAGAGAAACCTTTTTTTATCCCCACAAAATCGACAAGCGAAAAAAAATATCACAGAAAGCAAGTTTTATTTCCCACTCACTCTGGATGAGATGACCGCGCTTGTCACATCCGTAACAGCGCGACCTTCGAACCGACCGGCACTCCCACTTCATCGGCTACAGGCTGGCATTTGGTTGCCATCAGGTAGGCCACCGGGGGAAGGTTGTCATATTCCATGAGTGACTCAAAATTTGCCATGCCTTTCGCGATGATGATCGTGCATCTCCCGATAGCGTGTGTAAGATCGTCCGGGATATCGTCAAGGCAGATCCCGATCTCCCCCCTTGTCCCGGTTGTCGTGAGGAGATCAACGATCCGATCAAGCCCGAGCATTCGTGCATCATCGAGCGTTGCGTCGTTTAAAAGAGGGATCTCTTTTACCGCAAGTGTTACGTGGGCTCCTTTGGATTTCAGGTACTGGATGAGGAGCCGGTCAAAGACCACCTCCCCGCAGTTGTCGCTGAGATAGACCACCCGGGAACACAAGGGGAAGATCTGTTCGGTGTCATCGATGGTGAGCCCGTGTTCAAACTCGGTTGAAAAAAAACGTG
>Ga0315282_10002552_pt1 | contig 33321 bp, 36 predicted proteins | sample YL17G07_20_MG_FD_203693 | JGI IMG/M metagenome (GOLD analysis project Ga0315282, IMG submission 203693) | Sediment microbial communities from Yellowstone Lake, YNP, Wyoming, USA - YL17G07_20 | ecosystem: Environmental > Aquatic > Freshwater > Lake > Sediment | place: USA: Wyoming | collected...
TTGCTGTTCAGGAACTTGTACAACACCATGCAGCGGTAACTGTCTGTCTAATTCTTGCAGTTCATATACTAGTTGCAGCACTGCTTCCGGAACTTGTTCTTCTGGTTATTGCTGTTCAGGGACATGTACTGCGCCATGCGCGGGTGCATGTAAGACCGGCTCTTGCAGTTCATATAGTAATTGCACAAGTGCTTCCGGAACTTGTTCTACTGGATATTGCTGTTCAGGAACTTGTACAACACCATGCAGCGGTAACTGTCTGTCTAATTCTTGCAGTTCATATACTAGTTGCAGCACTGCTTCCGGAACTTGTTCTTCTGGTTATTGCTGTTCAGGGACATGTGCAACACCGCCTCCGGGGAATGGGTTTATAACTTTTAGAAATCCGCTTGCGAGCGACAACGTGAAAGATATTATTAATTCTCTTGGCGGAATATTGAGAACAATTGCTGTCGGAGTCGGAGTATTGTTGATAATTATAGCCGGAATCATAATTATGACTTCGGGCGGCAATCCGGAAAAATTGGATAAAGGCAAGAAAATGTTGAAATGGACGCTAATCGGCTTTGCCATTGTTGTTTCCGCCAGCTTTATCGTGGACCTTATTCAGCAAATATTATCCAAATATATCTCATGAAATCAATTGAATTACTCAAAAAAGCCAGAAAAGGCAAATATGCGATAGGACAATTCAATGTTTCGACCGATGAGCAAATCAAGGCGATTGTCGAAGCTGCCAAAGACTTAAAGTCACCGATAATTATCGGGACATCGGAAAGCGAAAGAGAGTTTATCGGTACAAAACAAGTCGTAGCATTGGTCGAAACCTGGAAAAGGGAAACCGGATTGCCGATTATTTTGAATGCCGACCATTGTAAGAGTTTCGAAAGCGCAAAAGAAGCAATCGATTCCGGTTATCCGGCCATAAACATCGATGCTTCGAGTTTGCCGTTTGAAGAAAATATTAAACTGACCAAGCAAGTGGCAGATTACGCCGAAAATAAAAACCCCGACATTATTGTTGAAGGAGAATTAGGCTATTTAAGAGGCAGTTCGGAAATTCATAAAGAAAAGATAGAAATCAAAGAAGAAGATTTAACCGACCCAAAGCAGGCCAGAGAATTTATCGAAAGGACGGGCATCGATAGTTTGGCGGTGGTCATCGGCAACACTCACGGCATAGAGACGGAAAAAGAACCGCATCTCTTTCTCGATAGATTGAAGAAAATTCAAAAAGCGGCTCCCGATACGTTTTTAGTTCTTCACGGCGGTTCCAAGACGCCGGAAGAAGACATAAGACAAGCCATAAAATTGGGAATAGTAAAGATAAATATAAATACCGAATTAAGAATTGCTTACAGCGATGCTTTGGAGAAAGAAATCAAAGAACATCCCGATGAACTGAAGCCCTACAAAATTTTGGCTCCGGCAGTGGAAGAAACAAAAAAAATAGTGGTAGAAAAGATAAAATTATTCGGCAGCGAGGGAGGGGTTTAGAATTTTTTTAGCCTCGAATTAAGCAACACATATGGGTTGCTTTTTAAATTAAATCTTGCTAAACTAAGAAACATATGACTTTGGAATTAAAAGCCCAGGTTAGGAATACGGTTGGAAAGAAATTAAAAACCCTTCGCGAAAAAGGGTTTATTCCTGCAGTGGTTTATGGTCCGGGTCATAGACCGGTTTCAATCCAGGTTGGTTATCATGAGTTTGAAAAAGTTTTTAAAGAAGCGGGCGAAAGCACGCTAATCAAGCTTATTGTCGAAGACCAGGTTAAAAATGTGCTTATTCACGATATTAGCCGTGACCCGCTCGATGATGAATTTATTCACGTTGACTTTTATCAGGTGCGGATGGATAAAGCTCTTACTGCGGAAGTACAATTAATTTTTGAAGGGGAAGCGCCGGCAGTCAAAAGCTTGGACGGAATTTTGATTAAAAACATTACCGAAGTGGAAGTCGAGGCTTTGCCCAAAGATTTACCGCACGAAATTAAAGTAGATATTTCTTCTTTGGATTCTTTTGACAAACACATTAGAATTAAGGATTTACAACTGCCATCAGGAGTAAAGATTTTAGCCGAAGCGGGAGAGGTTGTGGTTTTGGTTAAGCCTCCACGAACCGAGGAAGAATTGAAGGCTCTCGAAGAGAAGCCGGAAGAAAAAGTCGAAGCAGTGGAAGTGATAAGCGAAAAGGAGGTCGAAGGCGAAGAAAAGGAAATTTCCGAGAAACCGGAAAAGAAGGAAGAAACGAAAGAGGGCAGCGAAAAAAAATAAGTAATGCCCAAATATAAAAAAGCAAATATTTTAGTAGTGATTGCGGTTTTGTTCGGTTTATTTATCCCGTGCCTTTTTAGGGGTGCGGGATTTTCTTTGGCTCAAACATCTTCGGATGAGGAAAAAGAAATGGAGGCAAAGATCAGGGAATTGGAAGAAAAAATCTCTAAATACAGAACAGGGGTAGCTACCAACCAACAGAGGGCAAAAACCCTACAGGGCGAAATTTCCATTTTAAACGACGAGATAGAGAGAGCCGAATTAGAGATTAAAAGAATCGATATAACTATTCAGAAATTGGATACGAAAATAGGAGAGAAAAAGGTGGTTATTCGGGAAATTGAAAGGGAAGTGGACCTGGAAAAGACCGCTCTCGCCGAGTTAATTAGAGAGATCGGCAAATATGACGATGTTTCTTATTTGGAAATGCTTTTGGCCCGGGCCCAACTATCGGATTTTCTGTCCGAGATCCGTTCTTTGGAGAATTTTCAGGACCAGATTCAGCAAGCGCTCAATAAAATCAATAATCTGAAAGCGAACATGGAGCAAGAAAAAACCGTCCTTGTTGATGAAAAAAATGAACAGCTCGGATTAAAGGCGATTCAAGATGAACAGAGAGCCATTCTGGACGCCAAAAACAAAGAGAAGAAAACCCTTTTGGACCAGACAAAAGGTCAGGAACAGTTATTTACTCAATTGGTTAAAAAAACCCAACTTGATATTGAGGCGGTTAAAAACAAACTGTATTTTCTCAAGGGTTTTATTGGCGGCGAATCTTTGAGATTCGAGGATGCTTATAAATATGCCAAATTCGCCTCTATTTATACGGGAGTCAGGCCAGCATTTCTTTTGGCAATTTTGAGTCGGGAATCGGAACTGGGGAAAAATGTGGGTACGGGAACCTGGCGAGAAGATATGAAACCGAGTCAGAGGCCTTATTATTTGCAAATCTGCGAAGAGTTGAATTTAAGCCCTGACACTTATCCCGTTTCCAAAAAACAATGGTATGGTTGGGGTGGAGCAATGGGGCCGGCCCAGTTTATGCCCGCCACCTGGTTAGGTTATAAAGACAGAATTGCCGAGATTACTGGCGATAATCCTCCTTCACCGTGGAACATCAAAGATGCTTTTGTGGCTGCTGGTCTTTATTTGGCCAACAAGGGAGCGAGTCAACAAACTTATAATGTGGAATGGAAAGCGGCAATGATGTTTTTGGCCGGGGGCAATTGGAGTAAATCCTATTTATCTTTTTACGGCGACCAGGTAATGATTTTAGCCAAGCAGTTTCAGGATCAGATTGATATTCTGGAGGGGGGATAACAAAATCCCGGCCGCAGTCGGGATTTTAAATATCTAATTTCTAATTATTATAATTTTTAAGTTTTTTGAAACTTTTTGATGATTGGCAAGAGATTGCCGTCTAAAATTTTTTCCATATTGTGCCAATCTTTTTTTATTCTGTGGTCGGTGATGCGGTCTTGGGGGAAATTATAGGTTCTGATTTTTTCCGAACGGTCGGCTGTGCCGATTTGGGCGTTTCTCTGCTGTCCTAGTTTTTGTATTTCTTGTTCCGATTTAAAGGCGTAAAGCCGCGAACGCAAGATGCTCATGGCATTTTCTCTATTTGCGCCTTGACTTCTTTCGTTTTGAGAAGCGACAACCAGTCCGCTGGGAATGTGGGTAATTCTGATTGCCGATTCGGTTTTATTAACGTATTGGCCACCCGGACCAGAAGCCCGAAAAGTGTCGATTTTCAAATCACTCGGCCTGATTTCGATTTGCGTTTGTTCTACTTGGGGCAAAACTGCCACCGAGGCGGTGGAAGTATGAATTCTGCCGCTTTTTTCGGTTTCCGGAATTCTTTGCACCCGATGCACTCCGCCTTCTTGTTTCAACATATCGTATGCTCCCTGGCCGGAGATTTGGAAAATGATTTCCTTATAACCCTTTAGGCTTGAAGTGCTGGAATCCAAAATTTTGGCTTTCCAGCCCTGCTTTTCGGCAAACCTCATATACATTCTGCATAAATCAGCCGCAAATAAAGCGGCCTCGTCGCCGCCTGCCCCCGCTCTAATCTCGATTATTACATTATTGGGATTGGTGTTCATTTCTTTTTACCCGTCGAAGTCTTGGCGGGCTTTTTCTTTTTTTCCTCGGCTTGTGCCACTCGCTTTTTGAATTTTTCTACCCGTCCGGCAGCATCGATAATTTTGTCCTGGCCAGTATAAAAAGGATGGCACGAGCTGCAAACCTCGACGTGAATTTCGGGTTTGGTCGAGCCAATTTTAAAAGTTTTTCCACAACTGCAGTGGATTATGGCATCGGGATAGTATTTGGGATGAATATCTTTTTTCATATTTATTTAAATGATATACTATAAATATCTAACAGTCAACAAAGGAGGATTGAAAGACAATCTTGCGTTGTTTTGATTATTGTGATACTATTGATTTCATTATGACTAAAGAAAAAGCAAAATCAATAATTTCCGAAGATTTGGCCCAAAAGATGCTTGAAGCTGGCGTGCATTGGGGGCACAAGAAATCGAATTGGAATCCGAAAATGGGTCCCTATATTTTTGGTTTAAAAAATAATATCTATATTATTGATTTAGAGAGAACAATGGAGAGTCTGGAAAAGGCGGTTAATTTCATGAAAGGGATAAAGGAAAATAAGGGTAAAATTCTTTTTGCCGAAACACGGCTTCAAAGTCAGTTTTTAGCCCAAGATATGGCCAAGAATTTAAATATGCCCTATGTGGTTTCGCGTTGGATTGGCGGATTGTTAACCAACTTCAAGCCGATCAGAAAAAGAGTGGAATATTTCATCGACTTAGAGAGAAAGAAAGCCGCGGGAGAATTAAAAAAATACACCAAAAAAGAACAGCAGAATTTTGACAAAGAAATCGAAAAATTAAAGAAGAGATTTGAGGGAATAAAAGAACTTGATAAATTACCCGAAGCAATTTTTGTTTTGAGCGCCAAATACCAAATGATTGCCATTCGCGAAGCGAGAAGAAAGAATATTCCGATAATTGGCTTTGTAGATACGGATAGCGACCCGAATGTGGTCGATTATCCGATCCCAGCGAACGACGATTCTATTTCCGCTCTCAAATTTATGCTGGGGCAAATAGAAGAAATATTAAAATAAAAGAATATGGTTTCAGCTAATAATGTCAAAAAACTTAGAGATAAAACCGGTGCCTCGATGATGGAGTGCAAAAAAGCGTTGGTCGAAGCAAGAGGAAACGAGGAAAAAGCCCTGAAGATTTTACAGGAAAAAGGCAGAGTTACGGCAATGAAAAAATCGGAAAGAAAAGCCGAAGAGGGGATTATCGAAGCTTATATCCATTCCAACAAGAAAGTTGGAGTTTTGTTGAAATTGAATTGCGAGACGGACTTCGTTGCCCGAAACAGCGAATTCAGGGAATTGGCCCACGAATTGGCAATGCATATTGCCGGTATGGATTCCAAAGACGGAAAAAGCTTACTTGAAGAGCCCTATGTCAAAAATCCCGAGATTACGGTTAAGGATTTGATCGATGAAAAAATTGCCAAATTGGGAGAGAATATCAAGGTAGCCGAATTTATGAGATACGAATTATAATTATGGTGATTTTAATTTTTCAAATTATTTTCGGCATAAGTATTATCGTGGTTTTGGTTATTGCTTTTCGTAAAATTCCCACCATTTTAAGATATCCGCGTCATCCTTTCGAAGAAGTTTCCTTACTCGATAAAGTTAAAGAAAAGATAAATTCCAGCAGTTTTTTTCATGAGGTATTTGTTCATCGGACCGAGAAAATTTTAAGAAAAATCAAGATTTTTGTTTTGAAAATCGACAATTTTTTGGCCAAGAGAGTTGATCGATTAAGAGATAGAACAAGAAAAAAGAAAGAAGATGAAGAATTGCCATCTTAGCTCAGCGGTAGAGCAACTGTTTTGTAAACAGTAGGTCCTCGGTTCGAATCCGAGAGATGGCTAGTTTTTCGGGTCGGTGGCAGAGCGGTCAAATGCAACAGTCTGTAAAACTGTCGTCCTCTGGACTACGGAGGTTCGAATCCTCCCCGGCCCAATTTGCCCAGGTAGCTCAGTTGGTTAGAGCGCATTCTTGGTAAGAATGAGGTCGGCAGTTCAATTCTGCCCCTGGGCTCTCATGAAAAGATTGTTTCTGCCGATATTTATAATCACTGTCATCGCGGTTGCTGGCGGAATTTATTATTTTTTAAAAGAACAAGAGCCAAGTAAATCAGCGGAAAATCCACCGATTATTGAGAATGAAATTACCCGTGAAGAAATAATGGATGATTTTATAGAGAAAATCGGCGAGATTTCTCCGGCCAAACCGGTCTTGGGAGGAATTTGGTACATTAATCGCTATTGGTTTCCTCAAGGGATTGACGATAATTTTTATGCCGAATATGAGGATGGTCACATTATGCGTCAGGTTTTAATCACAGCGGAGAGAAATGATAATCAGCCGCATTATAAATTAATCGCTTATTTCGAACCTGGAGAAAATGACTGGGTTTTAAAACAGGGTGAAGATAAATTTTTGGGCAAAACATTGGATTTATACGAATATAACGAAGAATTGGGAAAGTGGGTAAAAAAGAATTAAGATGAAGAGAGAACATATAACCAAATTAGCTTGCAGCGAATGTAAGCGTATCAATTATCACACTCGCAGAAACAGGAAAACTGTGGAGAGAAAATTGGAATACAAAAAATTCTGCAAATGGTGCAGAAAAAGAACATTACATAAAGAAAGCAAGAAATAAAAATGGGGGCGTAGTTTAGTGGTAAAACAGCGGTCTCCAAAACCGCCGTCGGGAGTTCGACTCTCTCCGCCCCTGCCCTGTAGTGAATTTTGGACTAGTCCTGATTTTTTGGGACTAGTTTAATTTTTAATTAGTCCAAAATCTACTACAGGGCCTGCTTGACAAAAATATTTATATTTGCTATAAATAAATTGTCCTTTAAGGGACAATTTTAAAATTCGAAAAAGGAGACAGAGTGAAAAGAACGGTTAGGGTTTATTTTCTCGTCTTGGCGGGACTTTTGGGTCTTTTGAGCGTTTTCGGACTCGGCCGCATCAAAGGCGAGTCTCACTTTAAAAACTCGCTCAAAAAGAAAGGACGTGTTTTAGAAACCGTCGAGTGATCAAAACGGCACGAATCCGGCGAACCGGATTCGTGCCTCTCTTTTTGTGATATAATGTAAATAATGGAACAACTTATCGAAAATCTGATTCGAGAGGGTTATTTGAAAACTCCTTTGATTATCGAAGCTTTCAGAAAAATAAAAAGGGAGGATTTTGTGGTGGAAGAATTGAAAGAAGAATCGGATATTAATGCACCCCTGCCTATCGGCTATGGTCAGACAATTTCTCAACCTCTGACCGTGGCTTTTATGCTGGAATTATTGCAGCCGCAGCCAGGGGACATAATTTTTGATATCGGCTCCGGTTCGGGTTGGCAAACAGCCTTGTTGGCTTATTGTGTCGGAGAAACGGGGAAAGTAATCGGCATCGAGCTGCTTCCGGATTTGGCGGAATTTGGGAAAAGAAACATCGCCAAATATAATTTTATAAGCAAGGGGAGAGTAGAAATTATTTCTGGAGACGGCAGCAAGGGTTTTTTGCGCGAGGCGCCTTTTGATAAGATTATTTCCGCCGCTTCTGCCAGAAAACTACCGGAAGAATGGAAAAAACAATTAATGGTCGGAGGCAGATTGGTGGCGCCGATTAAGGAAAGCATCTGGCTTTTCGTCAAAAAATCCGACAAGGACTTCGAAGAGACCGAATTTCCCGGTTTTGCTTTCGTGCCGTTGATCGAGGGATAGATGCTCAGATTATTTACACGAAGACACGCGTCGGCGCCCCAGCGAGTCGCCGCGCTCCGTCTCGCCCTCGCTCTGACCGTGCGCTCGGGCTGCGAAGGGTCTTCTTAGTAAATAATCTTCGCTAAAAGTATGAGTAAGTTTTCAAAATTATTGCAAAACAGAAAATTGTTGTTGATAATTTTTATCGCCATATTTATAGTGGTGATTGTTTTGGGATTTGTCGGTCCAAAGTGCAATAAAGAAGAGGAAAAGTTGGTAAAAATCGAAAAGGGCTGGGGTTCGGGCGAGGTGGCCGAAAAATTAAAATCCGAAAACTTGATAAACAGTAAATGGTTTTTTGTATTTTACGTCTGGGTGAGGGGATACAGCAATCATTTACAGGCGGGCGAATATTTATTGAATACAGAGATGACCGTTCCCAAGATTTCTAAAATATTGGTCGAGGGTCAGACGAATCCGAATTGGGTGAAAATAACCATTCCTGAGGGCTGGACAAGCAAACAAATCGAAGAAAGATTGATTTCTTCGGGCGTAATCAAATCGGGAGAGAAATTACCCAACGACAAAGAAGGATACTTATTTCCCGACACTTATTATTTTTATAAGAATACTTCAATAGCTGATGTGGTCAAAAAAATGGAAGACAATTTTAACGGCAAGATAACGGAAGACTTAAAAGCGGAGATAAAAAAACAGAATAAAAATCTTTACGATATTTTAAAAATGGCCTCAATTGTGGAGAGGGAGGTGATTAGCGACGAAGACAGGGCGATTGTTGCAGGGATTTTTTGGAAAAGAATAAAAAACAATTATCCCCTGGAATCTTGCGCCACGATTGCCTATATCTTGGGAAAGGAGAAAAAACAGTATTCCTATGAAGACACGCGTGTAAAGTCGCCGTACAATACTTATATTAATTCTGGTTTGCCGCCAACGCCGATCGATAATCCGGGGCTTTCGGCAATCAAGGCCGCGATTTATCCGAAAATAACCGATTACAATTTTTTCCTTAGCGCTCCGGACGGCAGAACGATTTATGCAAAAACCTTGGAAGAGCACAATGCCAATAAAGTGAAATATCTTAAATAATCTTGAGTCTTTACCTTCTTGAAGGTGAAGACTTGACAAGGAAATTTTTATCGATTATTATCAATTATATCCACAGATAGTGGGTTTACCCCGCATTGCGGGGCAAGTAAATCCCACCGAGGATAAAAGTTCATGAGTAATTGAGTTCATGAGTTTATAAGAAAGTCTGTGGATTATATCACGGATTTTTTATTTATATGTTGACCAAGACCCAAAAGAAAAAAGTTATTGAAGATTTGGCTGATAAAATAAAACGTCAGCATTCTTTGGTTTTTACCGACATTAGCGGAGTTAATGTGGATGAAATACAGAAATTGAGACGAGGTTTGAAACAGGCAGGAATCGAATATAGGGTAGCCAAAAAAACTCTGATTAATTTAGCTCTGAAACAAGTCGAACAGGAAACGGATATTTCGCAATTAGCCGGTTCTTTGGGCTTGGCTTTTTCTTACGATGATCCGATTTCTCCGGCCAAAATAATTTTTAAGTTTGCCAAAGAGCATAAAAATTTAAAAGTTTTGGGCGGAATAATGGAAAATAGATTTTTAACATTTGAGGAAGTCAGGGCATTATCTTTGATTCCAACAAGAGAAGAACTTTTGGCAAAATTAGTTTGGTCGATCAAGGGTCCGATTTCCGGCTTTGTAAATGTTTTGGCTGGGAATTTAAGAAATTTAGTTGGTGTATTAAATGCAATTAAAAGTTTACCCCGTTAAATAATCATTAAAATTTACAAAAATATGACTGAGGAAAAAAAAGAAGTAAAAGTGCCGGAAAAGTTCAAAAAACTGGTTGAGGAAATCGAAAAGATGAGCGTAATGGATTTGGCCGAATTGGTAAAAATCTTGGAAGACAAATTCGGCGTTTCTCCGATGGTAGCCCCGACCGTTAGTGGAGGGGCCGCCGGTGGTGCCGAAGCACCAAAAGAAGAAAAGACTAGTTTTAATATTGAGCTGAAAAGCGGCGGTGCGCAGAAAATTCAGGTGATTAAGGCACTTCGGGAAATCACCGGATTGGGATTGAAAGAAGCCAAAGACATGGTTGAAGCCGCGCCAAAGACAGTGAAAGAAAACTTGAAAAAAGAGGAAGCCGAAGAAATGAAAAAGAAACTCGAGGAAGCCGGCGCCACCGTAGAATTGAAATAAATTTACCCTCTATTGAAATACCCTCGCTGTTGCGGGGGTATTTTTATTTGACTTCAAATGGTTTATATGTCTATTTTATAAACTTTTGTGCCGTTTAAGATGTAAATAGTGTTTTCTCCCTGTTCAACCCAGAAGTCTTTTAAAGAATCGAATTCATCGGAAAAATACTGGATAGTGAATTCGTCTTTTTTGTTTATAGTAATGATTCTTTTGTTTTGCTGGTCCAAAATGTAAAGATTTTTCATCTGGTCATCGGTGAATAATTGACCGCCATTGGTTAGCCCTGGGCTGACTTTTGCTTTTATTTCTCTAGATTTTTTGCCTTGTTTATATTCGATGATTGTCCCGTCCGCTTTCGAGACATAAACGCTGCCGTCAACAGCCAAAGACTGGGCATCGGCCAATTCCGGATTTGAATCTTTGGTCAGCCAGTTTGTTCCGTTCATAACGCTTTCCTGGGGTGAGTATTTTAGAATATTCAATTTTGCCACATCTAGGAAGTAGAGATTTTCATCAAAATTGGTCATATCCTTAATATCCAAAGTATTTTCCAGACCGGGTTTTAGAAGATAGGTATTATAATTGTCGTTTTTCCCATAAATATAGATTTTTTCCGGATTGGGAAGAAGGACGAGAGAACTGTCTCGGACCGCGCCAAGTTTAAATGTATCTTTTGAAGAAAGGAAAACCAGAATATGGTCATTGGTATCGAGATCGATTTTGTAAAGGAAACCGGAATTTAATTCGTAAAAATAGAGAGTGTTTTCTAATTTTAGGATACCCTGGGGGCTGAAACTGAAACTATTTTTTGAAAGATCAGCAATTTCCTCCGGCTCCTCGATATTTATAATATTGTTAATCGTGTTTTGCTGATCGCTTAAATCTTCTTGAATGGTTGTAATTTTTTGCATCGATTTTTCTTTGACTTTTTCCGGAAGCTGAGCCAATACGGAATTGACATCGTTCATAAGCGTGTCCGCTCTTTTAATCAGTGCTTGGGCTGTCGGCTGATCCTGATAAGCCAGAGAAAGTTTGCTTTTAAAAATTGTTTCGTTTATCCGTTTAACCAGATTATTTATCCGGCTTATTTTGAATTCATAATATATTTTTTGTACGAGATAAGGAGAGATAAGGATCATAAATATCAGGAACAGACCTGTGAGATAATTGGGTATGTGCGATTTGAGAATGTTGTTCAGTGGCTTATAAAATTTTGAAGAAGACGGAATTTTGGTTTTGACAATATTATTCAGTTTTTCGGAGTGGGAGCTCAATATTTTTTCCAATTCAAGGCTGACAATCGCGGTAACTTTCTCGTTTTCGGTGACTATTTTTTTTATTTCGGGCAGCCTGCTTTTTGCCTCAAGGATCAAACAAGCCAAGGAACCGATAATTGATTCCTCGTTTTTGGGCTGGTTTTCCAAATAATCTTTAAGAAAATCATAAATTTCTTCGGTATCGGGCCGCGAGAGCAACTCTCTGATTTTTTGATTTGAAGTAATTTCCAAAACATTCGGAGTGGAGATTATCAGCTTGTCGTCTTCCTCCAATATGCCGCTGGCAATATTGGAGAAAGTTTTTGCCGGTTGGGGATTTTTTTCCGAGACAGAGAATTTTCTTGCAACATTAGTCATTACATCGCCTCTGAACAAATAAATGAGCATATTTCCGGTTTGACCGATATGGATATTGTTTTGGGAGAATGCCATGCAGGTGAAATCGAGATTGCCAATCCATTCTTTGTGACCCTTTTGGGTAAAGTCGGCCAGATAAATATTGGCTGCCTGAAGGGCCGATTCCAGTGCCTCTAATGTGGTTTTTCTCGGGTCGGAATAAAATTCTCTTTTTACGGCCGAAGCCAAAACGCCGAGCAGAAAGTCGAAGTTTTTATGCTTTTTCGGAGGAAGGTTGGAAATTTTTCCCACCAAATAAAGATTACCCAGCCTGGTTTCTTCCACGTTTAGGGCCTCATAAGAAAAAACCCCGCAGACAGAGTCTTTTTTGGCCGAGGGGTTATGGTAAACAATTTCCCGGAAATAGAGATTGAGACGGGTTTCTTCCATAGTTTTTATTGTATCCGAAATCCCCGGTCTTTACAAGGGCAAAGAGAAGGGGTAATATAGGATTATGGCGAAAAAAACAAAGAAAAAGGTCAAGAAAACAGCGAAAAAGCCCAATAAAAAGGTCAAGGTTTTAAAGTCCAAAAAGACGGTTAAAAAGGTCAAACCCAAGAAGATTGCAAGGAAAAGACCAAAAAAGATTATTCGGAAAAAACCCAAGAAAATTATCAAAAAAGCGAAGCCGAAGAAAGTGATTAGAAGAAAAGTTAGAAAAACGGTCAAGAAAAGAATAATCAGAAAGAAGGCTGCTAAGAGATTTAGAAGGGTTAAGAGAATCAAAAAGATAAAAAAAATTAAGCCAAAGAGAAAAGCAATTAAAAGGATAAAAAAGCCGGCAAAAAGAAAAAGACCCAGAAAAGCAAAATCAATCAAACCGAGAGTTTATATCGGCAAAGGCGCTTTAGAGCAGTTATTCGAATCTCAAGCAAAGGTAAAAATTTTGAAGTTTTTCTTCAGGAATTCCAGAGGATTATTTCAGCCCAAGGAGATTTTTAAACGTTTAAGAACCAATGCCACGATTCTTCGTCACGAATTGACCAAATTGGAAAATGCAGACTTGCTTAAACAGAAAAAAGCTTGGCTTACATTTGAAACAAAAAGCGGAAAAATCAGAAAAGAAAAGAAAATGGTTTATTATTTGAATCCGGCTTTTGATTTTATTCACGAACTGAAGAATTTGGTTTTGAAATCAACCATTGCTTCAAAAGACGATTTGGTGAATAGCGCAAGAAAATTGGGCAATGTAAAACTTTTGCTTTTAGCCGGTCTTTTTACTGGAGATGACGCAGCCCGAGCAGATTTATTGATTGTGGGCGACAAGCTCAATCACAGAAGATTGAATAATTTCGTAAAGGACCTTGAAGCCGAAGTAGGCAGGGAATTGAATTGTGCGATAATGAACACAAAGGAATTCAATTACCGCTATGATATGTATGACCGGTTTGTGAGGGATTTAATCACTGGTAAAAGCGAGATTCTAATTAACAGAGTGAATCTTTGGTAATTCGGGCGTGTAGTTCAGCGGTTAGAACGTTGCATTCACATTGCAAAGATCTGTGGTTCGAATCCACACACGCCCATTTATATAAGTTATACGCTCAAATCGTATAATTTTTTTATTTATTGTATAATAAAAATATATGCCGATAGCGATTATTTTTTGGCGATGGTATTATGGCGAGGCCATAAAAGATGTTTTAACCGGGTGGAAAAATTACATTATTTTTTCTCTCAATTATTTTTCTATTCCCTTGCTTTTAAGAACCATACTTGTTCCCTGGAAACGGGATATCACCAAAAAACCGCGCGGTTTGGATGTCAAGAAAATTTTTGAATATATCGCTTTCAATTTGATTTCCCGTGGCATCGGTTTTGTGGTCCGTTTCTTCACGATTATTTTCGGGATTGTATTTTTTCTTCTGGTGCTTGTTTTTGGATTATTATTTTTTATTGTTTGGTTAATTTTGCCCTTCGCAATTGTCGGGCTTTTTATTTTCGCAATAATTCTTTTGCTCTAATATGTTCGATTTAAGAAAGAAAAATCTTATTTATAAGGCAGTGGATTTGGAAAAAATTTTTCCGCCGCAGTTCATTTCGGCTCTGAATGCCTTGTTCGGCATTGCGGCATTATTTTTGTGTCTAACCTTGCTCAAGCCTGGCGTTTTGGGATTATCCGGCGAGCATACTTTCGCCTTATTCCTGATTTGTTTCTGCTTTTTTATGAGCGGCATAATTTATCTGAATTTCTTGGATGCTTTACGGGAGAATTTTTTGGTCAAATCGTCTTTGGCCGAGAGAATTTCTTCGGAAATGAGCATCAAAAGTCTTAATTTGGCCGAACATTTGGATTTCAGAATGGCTCGGGCAGTGGTTAAGGCCCTAAAATTCTGTCAGAGCAAAGGGATTGTTCTGAATATTTTTTCCATAATTTTTTATCTTTGGCAAGACAGAAGAGGGGAATTGATTTTTAATGAACTCGGAATGGAAAAAGATTTGTTCAAAGATAAACTGAAATCGGAGATGGAAAAATTAAAAAAGGACGACACCAAAAACAATCAGGAATTTATTTCCGTTTTTGAAAAAGCCGCTACTCTGGCGATTGCCAATTTTCATCGCCATATCGAACTCAGGGATTTTTTGGCGGCCGTGGCAGAAGAGAATCCGGCTTTCAGGGAAGTTTTAGCTACTGCTGATATGGATATAGACGATGTCAATCATGTGTGCGCCTGGGAAGATTCTCTGGAGTGGGATTTGAAGAAAGCAAAACAATTCTGGCGTTTGGAAAACCTGATGAAGAAAAGGGGGATAGGAAAGCAGTGGGCGGCCGGATATACCGTGAATCTTGATCGTTACAGCGTTGAAGTTTCGGGCATCATCAGAAAGCAAAACCTTTCGATTCATTTGATCGGACATCAGAAAGAAATTTATGCCATTGAAAGAATTTTGGCCAGAAGCGGGGAAAACAATGTTTTGTTGGTCGGTCGTTCCGGCTCCGGTCGTTCAACGGTTGCTTATGCTTTTGCCAAAAAAATAAATGAAGGGAGGTCATTTTCCAACTTGAACGACAAAAGAGTTTTGGAATTGGATATGCAGATGGTTTTGGCCGGCCTGGATACGCCGGGCGAAATTCTCGAGAGATTGAAAATAATTTTTTCCGAAGCTGTTGCTGCCGGCAATGTAATTTTGATTATTGACGAGATTCACAATTACCTCGGCTCGGACAAGGGTCCGGCAGCGGTTGACATCACGTCGGTCATTTTGCCTTATCTGGCTTCTTCCAATTTTCAGATTATCGGCATCACCAACTATGAAGGCTGGCACAAATATATCGAGAATAGTGCCTCGATTAAAAATTTATTTGTCAAAGTCGAGGTTACCGAAGCGACCGACGAGCAGACAATTCTCGTTTTGGAGGATATGTTGCCGGGGCTGGAAAGAAAATACGGAATTTCAGCAAGTTATAGAATTTTAAGGGATGTTGTTAATTTGACCGGACGCTATATTCAAGATGCTCCTTTTCCGGAAAAAGCAATCGACATTTTGACCGAAGCTTTCGTTTATACTATTTCCAAAGGGGGAAAGAAAATTTTATCCGAAGATTTGCATAAGATTGTTTCCGAAAGAGTCGAGGTGCCGGTCGGGGTGATTCAGGAAACAGAAAGAGAAAAACTTTTGGCCCTGGAACAAAGAATTCACGAGCGGGTGGTTGACCAGGAAGAAGCGGTAAAAGTAATTTCCGAAGCAATGAGAAGAGCGCGAGTCGGAGTCAGGGGAGGCAAAAGACCGATTGGCAGTTTTCTCTTTTTGGGACCGACCGGTGTCGGTAAAACCGAAACTTCCAAAGCTTTGGCAGCATCTTATTACGGCTCGGACGAAAAAATGATTAGATTCGATATGTCGGAATACCAGGAAATTTCTTCAATCAATCGATTGATTGGTTCGGTGGATGCCGGCGAACCAGGTCTTTTGGTCAAGGCAGTTTCCGATGACCCGTTTTCCTTGCTTCTTTTGGACGAAATCGAAAAAGCCCATTCCAATATCCTGAATTTATTCCTTCAGGTATTTGACGAGGGTTGGGTAACCGATGCGTTCGGTAAAAGAATTAGTTTGACCGATTGTATTATTATCGGAACTTCCAATGCCGGAGCGGAAATGATTAGGGAAAAAGTAAAGCAAGGAAAAGCTTTGGATTCTTTCAAAGACGATTTGACCGATTATTTGTTAAAGCAAGGGATTTTCAAGCCTGAATTCTTGAATCGTTTCGACGCAGTAGTGGTTTTCAGGCCCCTGACGCACGAACATCTAATTCAGATAGCTATTTTAATGATGAATGATTTGTCGAAGAGACTTTTAGAAGGAATGGGTATTCGTTTGGTGGTTAATCCGGATTTAATCGATAAAGTAGTGGAATTAGGTTATCAGCCGGAATTCGGCGCCAGACCGATGCGGCGGGTAATTCAGGACGAAATCGAGAGCAGAATCGCGAAAATCATATTGGAAAGAAATCTCAGAAGAGGGGATTTTGTTGAAATCAAGGTAAGCGATATCAAGGGTTAATGTGAATAAAGTGTGGATAATTCCGAAGAAATTAGCTTTTTTGAAGCTAATTTTTATTTTTCCAACTATCTGCACCGAGTTTTTTAAGGTGTTGACAGGGGTATTTTAGTGGATTACGATTTAAGTAGAGTGTTAAATTGTGGATAAAAGTGTTAATAAGTAATGATTTTTGGGGATAAGTAAATTATGTTGATTGGCGAATATACTCACACTATTGATACAAAAAAAAGATTAGCTATACCTTCCAAACTTAGGAAGGAGCTTGGAGCAAAGGCGGTTATTACCAGGGGTTTGGATAACTGTCTTTTTGTTTTTCCCTTTAAGGAGTGGCAGAAGCTGGTGGAGAAGTTGAGTAATTTGCCGATTGGCCAGAGAGACACGCGAGGCTTCAGTAGATTGATGTTGGCTGGTGCCAGTGAAGTTGATTTGGATACTCTGGGTAGAATACTTGTTCCCGATTATTTAAAGAATTACGCCCAATTAAAAAAAAACGTAATTATTGCCGGAGTTTATAATCGTTTGGAAATCTGGGACAAAACAAGGTGGGATACGTTTAAACGTCAAAGCGAAAAGGAAGTCGATAATATGGCCGAAAGATTAGGGGAGTTGGGCGTATGATTTTCATGAAAAAATATTTATCATCTTTTGGTGTGGGTTTTGTGCCTTTTATTCTTCTTGCCGGAGCATCAATTGCGGTTCTTACTTTAATTGTTAATTTATCGAACGGAGGTTTTGGCAGTAAGAGCAAAGCTGTTATTAATTGGCTTCCGGAAAAAATAGAGCAAAGTCAATTTCCCGGAACAACAAAAATATTTACCGCTAAATTTACCAGCCAAAAGGATTTAGAAAATGTAAAATTTTGGATTACCCCGCCATTAAAGAGATATACCGTAGTTGAACCAGGGCTTATAGAAAAAGTAGAAAAGAATAAAGAATACACCATCCAAATTATTGTTTCTTTAACATCCGATATTTCTTCAGGAACTTATTCAGATAAAAATTTAGAGGAGGACATAGGAAAGGAAGACAAAGATTTAAGAGAATATTTAAATAAAGACAAAGATTCAAAGGATTATTTAAAAGGGTTTTTGAAGAAGAAAATTCCGGGTTTAATTTTTGTCACATCAGAAAAATCAGTTCCTCGGTTTATGTTTCAGAAGGATAAAGAACAAAAAATAAGAACCATTTATCCGGAAGCATTAAGGATCGTTATTAATGTTAAAAAACCAACAGCGGAAGAAATTCCTATCGATGAAGTTTCTTTACCAACAGCAGAGAAAATCTATAAGGATCCAGAAACTGGTGCTGTATATGTCAGAGATGAGATTTTAATAGGGTTTAAAGAAGGCACTTCAGAAGCAAGAATTAAAGAAATAATTGCTGGAGTTAATGGTATATTTTTAGGAAGTATTATAGATTTGGATGCTTATCAAATTCGAATTTTAGGCATAACTGACCCATCCCAATTAGAACCAATAATCCAACAGCTAGAAGTCCTGCCCGAAGTCAGAATAGCTACTTATTCTTGGATTGATGAGGTACGCTAGGAGAGTTAAGAAATAAATTTATATTTGTAAAAAGAAAAAAGACTATTAGTGTGGTTATTCTAATTATTGCATTACTGTCTGCTATTGTGGTTTATGGTATTGTGTCATATAGAGTGCTTGGTGCAACTACGTTTTTATCTAAACCAAGAGATTGTATGCCTAAAACAATTTTCCCAGGAGAGGGAATAGAATTCTCAGTTTGGGAATATCTTTTTGGCTATTATTGTGTGTCTTATTAAATTTTTAGATAGCTTAAGAGAAATATGTTTATAAAAAATCTACCAAAATATTTGTTCTGGTTTACTATTATAGTATTTATTGTTTTCGTTGGTACAATTTTTATTCCGTCAGAAACTTTCTGCAAAATGCCTCAATGGTTTGGAATATTCAGAGACTTTTCTATGCCCGGACAACTAATTTTATTAGTTATTTTGGCCATTGCAATAGTTCTATTAATTTTATCTATTTTTTCGCATTCCAGAAACAAATCTTTATTATTGATTACTATCATTTTAGGTGTAATGGGCATATTCTTTCTTTGGGGTAGTAGAGTACCTTATCGTTGCCCTGACGATCAGAGGATAGCTGACTTGAGACAATTGAGGACGGCAGAAAATATATTTTTTAGAGAAAATCAACAATATGCCGATTACGATCAGTTAATAGAAAAAAAGATTTTTTCAGTCTCTCCGTCCGTAGACCCCGAAACAGGTGAGCGTTATCTTTTAGTTCTTTCGAGTGATAAGCAAAATTTTGAGATAAAAGCTAAACTTGATAAAGGAGAATGGTATGTTTGTAATAAAGATGAATGTAGATGACAAAAAAAGAATAGTAGTCAGTAAGTATTTGAGATAATTTTTATGAAATATTATAGTCTATTTATAGTTATACTTCTAATAGTATCAATTATATTTTCGGAAATTGTATTCGCAATAACGCCCAACGATCCCCAGTGGACGAGCCCAGATGCTGGATTGAGATGGGGGCAAGTATATATTGGACTCCCGAGCGCTTGGGATTTTACTACGGGAATTAAAGGTATAAAGATTGGAATAATTGACGAAGGTTTTGATATAGGACATGAAGATTTAAAAGATAATATTAATTTAAATCTATCTGTGGTAAAGAGAGCAGATGAACACGGAACTCATGTGGCAGGAATAATTGGAGCAAAGGGAAATAATGGAATTGGTGTTGCGGGAATTATGTGGGATACTGATTTATTGCTTTATGACGATATGCGAATACCATTTACAAATTTTATTCTTGCCTTTAAGGCGATGAGGAGAATGGAAGATGCTATAAGGAATGAAGCAAAGGTTATTAATTATAGTATTGGTAGAGATCACTGTATCTCAGGTTATTGTTCTGAAACGAGTGCTCAATTAGAAAATGGGGCATGGAAAATTATTCTTTTAGATAGGTTTAAGGAAAATGTTGTTTTTGTTTTCGCCGCGGGAGAAAGAGGCGGGGATGATAAATACAGTTCGCCATCTAGTCTTTCTAAAGAATATAACAATATAGTCAGTGTTACTGCCAGCGATCAACTCGGTAAATTAGACTATGGTGCTAACTACGGTGATATCTCGGTTGCTGCTCCTGGAACACAAATTTATAGTACTGCGCCTAATGATAATTATGTTTTTAATGCAGGAACTTCTTTTGCTGTTCCTTTTGTCACTGGTTTGGCTGGTTTGATTTGGTCTAAGGCAGAAGAATTAGGCAAGACCCTTACTGCTGCCGAAGTTAAAGATTTAATTATTCAAGGGGCTGTTAAGGGTAATAAATTTGTTTCAGGTCCTGATAATAAGCAGATTCCCATTATTAACGCATATGAATCTTTGAAACGTTTAGTTGGGCCTCCAACTCCTCAACTAGGCACAGATATTCTTCTTTATTATGGCAATGGGGGAATAGATTTTACTTTTCTAAAACTTAAAGAATTTTATGAAAATAAGGGGATTAATACAACGTTTACTGATGTTTTCCCAAATGATTTAAGCACATTTAAACTTATAATTCTTCTTGAATCTGGGGCACTCGACGATACGGGGATAAACTTTTTTACTCCTCAGCAAATAAGTGCTTTTGAGAATTTTCTATTAAACGGAAATCGTTTAGTTATTCTTGGTGAGGTGGGTGCTTATTGTTTAAATACCGTTAATAAACTTCTTCAAGATCTTAACATCGATATTCAAAAAAATGACTCCAATGCTATTCCTGGTCGAGAAAGTTCTCCAATGACCGATATTACTGATGATCAAATTACTAACGGCGTTGATGGTATTCTTTTTTCTGCTGCGGCTGATTTAGAAGTTGATGGAGATGCGAAGAGCCTTGTTCGTGAGAATACAAGCGGAGTACACTTAATTGCTGTTGATCATTTTAATGGTGCTCCTTCTCGGCCTGGCGGAGATGTAGTGGTGAGTGGTAATGGAAGTTTTTTCGATAACTCAACTAATCGAGGGATTTTAGTGCTTCCCCATCAGATATTGGCAGAAAATCTTTATAATTTTGGAGAATAATTTATATATTTCATGCATATACCCGTTCTCTTGGAAAAAGTTATCCAGTATTTAGACCCTCAGCCGGGAGAAAATTTTGTAGATTGTACAATCGGCGAAGCAGGGCACACTAAAGCGATTCTTGAAAAAACGGCTCCGGGAGGAAAAATTTTGGGAATAGATGTCGACTTGAATTCCTTGAAAAGGATTCAACCACAAAACGGATTGATACTTACTCACGGAAACTTCAAGGATTTAAGAAAAATAGTTACGGAAAACAATTTTCTGAATATTAACGGAATATTATTCGACCTTGGTTTGTCGAATTGGCAGCTGGAAGAAAGCGGTAAAGGATTTACCTATAAAAAAGATGAACCATTGATAATGATTTTGAACGGCCATCAGGAAGTGACGGCAGAAGAGATAATCAACAAGTGGCCGGAAGAAAGTTTGGTGGAGATCTTTGAAAAATACGGCGAAGAAAGATACAGCCGAAGAATCGTCAGAGAAATCGTCAAACAAAGAAGTCTTAACCCGATTAAAACAACTTTTCAGCTGAGATGGATAGTGAAGAAAGCAATTCCTTTTAGCGGAACCATGCGCGGAACGTTATTTCGGGTGTTATCCAGAATTTTTCAGGCTTTGCGCATAGTCATCAACGACGATTTGGAAAATTTAAAATCCGGATTGGAACAGGCATTGGAAATTATCGCTCCGAAAGGAAGAATCGTGGTTATTTCTTTTCATTCTTTGGAAGACAGAATCGTAAAAAATTTCTTCAAGGAAAAGGAAAGAGCGGGGCAAATCGAGATTTTAACCGATAGTCCGGTAACGGCCGACGAAATAGAAATTAGTATGAATTATCGCAGCCGCAGCGCTAAGTTGCGAGCAGCAATAAAAAAATAAAAAGGGATCCTAAGGTATGGCCTTAGAATCTTAGGCGGGGCGGCCCCCCGCCCAAGGTTCTAAAATCTAAATTCATTATGACCGTTATTAGTTTGGTCCATTCGAATATTGTCCGTTCCCAATCCTCGGCTTACAGAGAGGGAACGATTGCCAAATCCAAGAGTAAAAAATTATTGGTTATTGTTTTGATTTCCGCAATATTGATTTGCGGCCTGATTTATGTTTTGGGAGTAAACAGCATTACCACGAGCGGTTATAAGATTAGGACCCTGAGAAAACAAATGGCCGAGTTGGAAGGTTTGAATAAAAATCTTCAAGTAACCATTTCCGATCTGAAGTCAATGAATGTTTTAGAGTCGAAGACCGTGAATTTTGGCATGATTAAGGCTCAGAATATCGAATATCTTGCTCTTCCGGCAGCTAATGCGGTAACGCTGAAATAAGCGAATTACATTATGAAAAGTTGGCGCTTCTACACATTTGTTTTTTTTATTGGTTTGGTTTTTGCGATTATAATCTTTCGTTTATTTACTCTCCAAATAGTAAAACATAGTTTTTACAAGACCTTAGCTTCCACCCAACATCAGACTTTTCAAACGGTTTATCCTTTGAGGGGCGAGATATTTATGAAGGACAAGCACACCAACAGCGATTCTCGCTCTTTGCTTTTTCCGGTGGCAATCAACAAGGATTTTTGGACGGTTTATGCCGTACCGAAAGACATAGAAGACAAAGAGGAGACAGTTGAAAAACTATCTCCTCTTTTAGGGCTTGATACGGTAGCGCTTATGGAAAGGTTAAGCAAGAAAGACGACCCTTACGAACCCTTAAGAAATAAAGTTGATGAAGAAACCGCCAATAAAATCAAGACCCTGAACCTTAAAGGTATCAACTTTGAAGAAGAATCTTGGCGTTATTTTCCCGCCAATGAATTGGCCTGCCAAATAGTGGGATTTGTCGGTTTTGACGGAGATAAAAAAGTGGGGAGATACGGAGTGGAGGAATATTACGAGAAAGATTTAGCCGGAAAGACCGGATTTATCGAAGCCAAAAAAGACAGTTTGGGCGAGTCGATTCCCGTAGCCGACAGAATTTTATCCGAACCGGAAGACGGGGTGGATTTGATTCTGACTATTGATCCGAATGTTCAATTTTTTGTCGAACAAAAATTAAAAGAGACAATAGAAAATTTACAGGCACCGAGCGGAACAATTGTAGTTATGGAGGTAAAAACCGGAGCGATAAAAGCTATGGCCAGCTGGCCAAATTTTGATCCGAATAAATATAACGAAGTTGAAAATCCCAGATTGTTTTTAAATTCCGCCATTTCCGAAACATACGAGCCGGGTTCAATCTTCAAGCCAATCACTATGGCTGGCGCCCTCAATGAGGGTGCGATTACCCCGAGTACAACCTATGAAGACAAGGGATTTACGGAAGTGGGAGGAGAGATTATCAAAAATGCCCTGGATCGAGCCGAAGGGATTCAGACAATGACCCAAGTTCTCGAAAAATCATTGAACAGCGGAGCGATTTTTGCCCAGCAAAAATTGGGAAAAGATAAATTTGAAAAATATGTCGAAAAATTCGGATTCGGGCAAAAAACCGGCATAGATTTAAGCGGAGAAGAGAAAGGAAACATTTCGAATCTTAAAAAGGGCGGAAACGTGGAACATGCCACCGCTTCTTTCGGCCAGGGTATTGCCGTTACTTCAATTCAATTGATTACCGCGCTTTCGGCGATTGCCAATGATGGAGTTCTTTTAAGGCCTTATATAGTGGAAAAAATTATTTATAAAAACGGCGAAGAGAAAGCAACCCAGCCAAAAGAAATTCGGAGGGTAATTTCTTCCGAGACAGCTTCGCGTTTAACTGCTATGATGGTAAGTGTGGTGAAAAACGGTTATAGTAAAAAGGCGGGCATAGAGGGATATTCGATTGCCGCCAAAAGCGGCACGTCTCAGATTCCCGATTTTGAAAAAGGCGGTTATACCGACGAAACGATTCACACTTTCGGAGAATTTTTTCCGGCCTTCAATCCGCAGTTTTCTCTTTTGATAAAAGTCGATAAGCCGAAGGGTTTTCGTTTTTCTTCCGACTCGATTACTCCCTTGGCTCGACAAATCGCGGAATACATCCTAAACTATTATGAGATTCCGCCAAGTCAATAATTATGCGTAAAATTCTGCAAAAAATACTGAAAATTTTAGCCAAGCTTGTATTGAAAAAATACAAGCCGATTGTGATTGCGATTACGGGCAGTGTGGGAAAAACCTCGACCAAAGAGGCGATTTATCATATTTTGAAATCTCATTTCGGCGAAAAGGAAGTAAGGAGAAATCAGCGTAATTACAATAATGAAATCGGAGTGCCTTTAACTATTTTTGGCTTGGAAACCGCGGGCCGCTCGATTTTCGGCTGGATATTCAAATTTATAAAAATATTCTGGATGATTATTTTTAAAATTCCTTATCCCAGCTTTTTGGTTTTGGAAATGGGGGCGGACAGGCCGGGGGATATAAAATATTTGACCGATTTTGTTCATCCCAAAGTCGGCGTAATCACCGCACTGGGAGAAATTCCCGTACATGTCGAGTTTTTCGATGACCCGCAACAGGTCGCCAAAGAAAAAAGAAATTTAATTACCTGTTTACGGGAAGACGAAATAGCTGTTTTGAATTACGACGATGACGCGATTCGGCAATTAGGCGAAGGGATAAAGGCGAAAGTTTCGACTTACGGCTTGAAGGAAAGAGCCGATGTGCGGGCAACGAATTATGATTTGAAAGTCAGCCCCTCGACTTCGCTCGGGACAAGTGAGCTCAATTTCAAACTGGAATTCAAGGGAAGCACCGTGCCGGCAAAACTGTTCAATGTTTTGGGCGTTCAACATTTGTATTCGGCTTTGGGAGCAGCAGCCGTGGGAATTATTTTTAATCTTAATCTGGTGGAAATCAGCGAGGCCCTGAAAGAATTCGAACCCCTGCCTGGCAGGATGCATCTAATCAAAGGAATTAAAAACAGTTTGATTATCGACGACAGTTATAATGCGGCATTGCTTTCAATGGAGGCGGCCCTGGAAAGTTTGAGGGTTTTCGGGGGCAGAAGAAAAGTCGTAGTTTTAGGCGATATGCTGGAAATCGGCGAATACGCGCCGGAAGCACACAGGAGAGTCGGTAGAAAGGCGGCGGCAATCGCTGATCTGATTTTTACCATTGGTCCGCGTTCGGAATTTATCGCCGAGGCCGCGATTAAATACGGATTTGACGAAAAGAAAATATTTCAATTTATGGTTTCCGAAGATGCCGGGAAAAAACTTCAGGAAGAATTGAAAGAAGGGGATATTGTTTTGATAAAAGGCTCGCGGGCAATGAAAATGGAAAAAATCATCAAAGAAATTATGGCCGAGCCGGATAAGGCAAAAGAGTTGCTCGTTGCTTAAAATTTTGCTATAAGTATTTTGTGGCCTCTTCGTCTAGTGGTTAGGACACCAGGTTCTCATCCTGGCAACAGGAGTTCGAGTCTCCTAGAGGCTGTTTTTTAATACTTTAAAATCGTGATAAAATAAAGATAAGATGATAATTGTTTATCTTTTGATTTTTGTAATATCCTGTTATGCCATGGTGAAGAGTGCGGCAACGCTGCTGAAAATTCTGGTCAAATTGTCAGGTTATTTTAAATTGACCGAATATGTGTTGGCTTTTGTTTTGATGACTTTTGCCACTACCTTGCCGGAACTTTTGGTTGGGACAACATCGGGATTAAGGGGGTTGCCGGTTCTTTCTCTGGGAAATATTATCGGCTCGAATTTCTTCAACCTTACTTTTATTCTGGGCCTGGTAGCGATAGTTGCCGGAGGCCTTAAAGTTGAGAGTAAGATTGCCAAGAGAGATTCCTGGATTGTTTTTGTCATTGCTTTAATTCCTCTGCTTCTGCTTTTTGATAAAAAACTTTCCCGCGCGGAAGGTTTTCTTTTGATAATTCTTTTCGGCTGGTATGTTTATCACATTCTGAAACAAAAAGATGCTTTTACCCATCGTGTTCATCATATTGCCCACGATATAACCGGATTCGAAAGATTATTGAAGACCATTTTTTATTTTATTATTGCAGCCGCGGTTTTAATTTTAAGTTCTTTGGGGGTGGTGGAAATGGCGAGGTTGATTGCAATACAGCTTTATGTTCCTCTGGTTTTAATCGGATTAATATTGGTGGCATTCGGCACGTCTTTGCCGGAACTGGTTTTCGGTATGCGCGCGGCCATTGCCAAACACGAGGGCTTGTGCTTGGGCAACATCATCGGAAGTATTGTGATTAATTCGACTTTTATTCTGGGGCTGACCGCGATAATTAGTCCGATTAAGGTAGACGATTATAGAGTGGTTTTTATTGGCGGCGGATTTATGATGGCCGCCATTTTAATTGCCAATCTTTTTATCGCCAGTAAAAACAAAATTTCTCGGAAAGAAGGATTATTTTTAATTATTTTTTATATCGCTTTTCTGGTTGCGGAATTTTTATTAAAATAGTAAGATATTATCAATGACCTATTTTTTGTATGTTTTAATTATTGTTTTGCTGGGTATAATTTTGTACCTTATTTTTAGAAAAGGGGAGAATAAAGGATTGACCGAAGAATTTAAAGAAATCAGGAAAGAATTGGCCGAAGCGCGGGAGAAAAACATAGATACATTACAGAAACAGCTGGAAGAAAGCGGTAAAATCGCCCGCGACGCCACAACTCAAATAAAAGACGTTACCTCGCAACTGGAGAAAATTCACGCCGACCACCAGCACGTAATCGACGTAAAAACCCAGCTGGGCAAACTGACCGATATTTTGGCCAATCCCAAACAACGCGGGGTTTTGGGCGAATATTTTTTGGAAACTTTGCTGAAAAATGTTTTTCAACCAAATCAATACAAACTTCAGTATAAATTCAAAAACGGGGAAATAGTTGATGCCGTGATTTTTATCAGAGACAAGATTGTTCCCATTGATTCCAAATTTTCTTTGGAAAATTACAACCGCATTCTAGAGGAAAAAGACCCAACCAGAAGGGAGGATTTGGAAAAACTTTTAAAACAGGATTTGAAAAACAGAATCGAGGAAACTTCCAAATACATCAGGCCTTCGGAAGGAACAATGGATTTTGCTTTTATGTTCATTCCTTCGGAAGGAATTTATTACGATTTACTGATCAATCAGGTCGGCGCGGTTAAAATCAGTACCTATGACTTGATTGAATATGCGTTTAAGGAAAAGCACGTGATTATTGTTTCGCCGACTTCTTTTTATGCTTATTTGCAGACGGTTTTACAGGGCTTAAGGGCTTTACAAATCGAAGAGTCGGCAAAGGAAATTTTGGAAAGAGTCGAGGTTTTGCGCAAGCATCTCTTGAATTATAATGAATTCCTTGCTAAACTGGGAACACACCTGGGAACGACCGTCAGCAGTTATAACAGAGCGTACAAGGAATTTGCCAAAATCGAAAAAGATACAGCGAGACTGACTGAAGGTAAAGAGAAAGTTGAAGCGATAGAAATAGAGGGACCGAAAAACGTGGAAGATTAAAAAATCAGAACAAAAATTTTTCTTGCTCACGAAACCGTAGTTCGGCTTTTGGAAATATAAAGCGCTCACGCTCGCAGAGAAAAATTTTGTTCTGATTCTAAAAACTATGTTGGCTGTAATTAAAACCGGGGGAAAACAATATCTGATTTCTCCCAAACAAAAAATAAAAATAGAGAAAATCGAAGGCAAAGAAGGTGACGAAATCGAATTCACCGATGTTTTGCTTTTTGCCACCGATAAGATTATCGAAATCGGCAAGCCGACAATAAAAAATGCCAAAGTGATTGGCAAAATTTTGAAACAAGGGAAAGGGAAAAAAGTGATTATTTTCAAATACAAGGCCAAAAAGCGCGAAGCAACAAAAAAAGGTCATCGTCAGACCTTTACCGAAGTCGAAATCAAAGAAATCATCGCCGCATAGTTATTTTCTTCCCAATAAGGCGTTTGCGAGGGTGTCTTCGTCCATATACTCCAATTCGCTGCCGGTGGATAAGCCGCGGCCGAGACGAGTTATCTTCAATTGAGGATAACTCTTTTTTAATTCTCCGAGTTGCCGCGCCGCATACAAAGCGATGGTTTCTCCTTCGGTCGTGGCGTCGGTGGCAATAATGATTTCTTTCAATTCTTTATTACTCTTTTTGATGCGCGAAATCAAATCTTTCAATCTTGCCAGTTGTCTGTTTTCGTCCTCGGTCCCGATGACGTAATAAATCCCGTTATATCTTTTGGTTTTTTCCAAGCTTTCGATATCCGTATCTTTTTCTACGATACAAATCACGGCTCTGTCGCGGTTCGTATTTTTACAAATCTCGCAGAGGTGGGTAGCAGTTGTTTCCATTGCCCGATTGCAGAACGAGCAGTATTTTATTTTTTTCAAAATAAACAGTTTTTTGGCGAATTTTTCGATTTCTTCTTTTGGTTGGTTTAATAAATAAAAAACAAACCGCGCCGCTTGTCTCGGTCCGACCGAGGGCAGTTTGGCAAATTCGTCGATTAAATTTTGTATGGGTCTTGGTAGCATAATATTATTCTTCGCGACGTTTTTCCAGATTCTTAAAACTTACGCAGTCCTGGTCAAAATATAATTCTATCTGGCCAATCGGGCCGTTTCTGTGTTTGGCGATAATAATGTCGGCAATGTTTTTTCTTTCGCTTTGTTTGATATCCAAATCCTCCCTGTAAATCAACAGAACCACATCCGCATCCTGTTCCAAGGAACCGGATTCCCTTAAATCGGCCAAGCGTGGAATTCGCGGTGAACGTTGTTCCGCTGCCCTTGATAATTGGGAAATCGCGATTAACGGCACATCCAATTCACGCGCCAGGGCTTTCAAAGAACGGGAAATTTCCATGACTTGCTGAACCACGCTTTCCCGTCCGTACGTCGGCGTAATCAATTGAATGTAGTCAACAATAATCAGACCCAGGCCGTGTTCTGCTTGAAGCCGACGGGCTTTGGTTCTTATTTCCATTACCGTTGAAGCGGCAGAATCATCGATAAAAATCGGACTTTCCGAAAGTGCGCCAATGGCTCCCTGGATTTTGGTAAAATCATTAATCTCGCCCTTACTCGAGAGACGACCGGTTCTTAATTTCCACAAATCTATTCCTGCTTGGCTGCATAATATTCTGTCCACCAATTGCGCGGACGCCATTTCTAAGCTGAATATTCCTACCGGCACTTTTTCGTGCACTGCGACGTTTCTGGCAATGTCCAAGGCCAAAGTGGTTTTACCCAAGCTTGGTCGGGAAGCCAGAATAATATAATCCGATTTTTGTAATCCAGCCAAATAATTATCCAAATCGCTGAATCCGGTCGGAATGCCTCTCAAGGTTCCTCCTTCGTGTTTATGAAGAGCATCTATTCTATTGAAAGCTTCTTCTAAGGCCGGTTTGATTGGAATAAAGAATTGCCTGATTGAGCGTTGGGATACGGCAAAGATATTTTTTTCCGCCTGGTCCAAAACATTTTCTATTTCCTCGACTTCCTGATAGCCGAGTTGAGTAATGTAATGTGCCGCCTCGATTAAATCTCGGAGCATTTTCTTTTTCTGGACAATTTTTGCGTATTTCACCACATTGGCGGCAGTCGGGACGAAATTGACCAAGGTGGTCAAATAAGTGGAGCCACCGATTTTTTCCAATCTGTCTTTTTCCTCCAAGCGGTTGGAAACAGTCATAATATCGATGGGTTCGTTCTTTTCGAATAATTCCAGCGCTGTCTCGTAAATAATCCTATGCACATCGCGGTAAAAATCATCCGGTTTCAAAATATCGGCAATTTTCACAATCGCTTTTTTATCCAGCAATAAAGAGCCGAGAACCGATTGCTCGGCTTCGATACTCTGTGGCGGCAATTTTTCGAATTCTTCCTTGGCCATGATTTAAGGATAGCAGATTTCAAGAATCAAAGTCAATTTATAATCGGTGGAGAAATTGTGAAGAGCAATAGCTTGACACGGTTTTGTTTTTATGATAAGGTTTTGATACAAATCTGAATATTTTAAAAAGGAGGTATTGAAAAATGAATAGAACGGATAAACGGAGACTGCACATAGACTATGATGTAGAGTATATTGAGGATTTCATAATTCCAGCGCTTCTTTCAATTCCCGAGAATCCGAAAAAACACAAGGTAAGCGGCTATTTAGCCTATGTGAACAGGGAGAATGGCAAGATGTTATCACAAATGGAGGCCGGGGAATGTCCGGTCAGAAAAGCAGAAAAATACCAGAAGCATTGTTTGGAAAAGGCAAAGTACTTATTCGAGCACAAATATTACGTGCTCAGTTATCAGAGCCCCCGAGAGGTCAAAGAAACACATGAAGAAAACGAGGCAAGGAATAAGAAACGATCTGGAGCTGTAGCGATTCCGGAAATGGATTTAATTGTATCTTTCGCTGGTATTGAAGGATCTCTTGATGAGGCTATTGTTCTTGTTCTTTGTACGCATCGAGGCTTGCTCAAATATGAGCGAGCGAAAGAAATAGCCCAGATTAGTAAAAACAAATACTATCTGAATTATTTAGCACATGGTGCGTGAAAACAAAAAAGGGGAGCCGATGCAAATCGACTCCCTATTTTTATTTCCGAAGATTTTATTTTTTTTCGTTATTAAATAGTTGCGTACATTCTTTTCTCATAAAATCTTTAATCATTTCTATTCTTTCTGTTGATTTATCAAATATTGTTTTGCAGGGTATATCAATAGTTCTCCAAAGATAATTCTTGTTAGCATGAGATTTTCGATATTTTTTCATATCTTGATAACTTACACCATATATCACACCTTTTAATCGGGCCCAAACAATTACAGAAGCGCACATAGGACAAGGTTCATGCGTGCAATACAATATACAATTATTTAAATGTCTGGTTTTTAAAATTTTGCTAGCGTCGCTTATGGCCATAGTTTCGGCGTGAGCAATAGGGCTTTCATCTCTTTTGCTTCGATTAGCACACTTGGAAATAATCCTATTTCCTTTAACTAAAACCGCACCAACGGCATAGTCGCCTTGTTTGGCAGCTTTTTCTGCCTCCTCAATGGCTATTTTCATGAATTTTTTCTGTGGTTTAATCATATTTTTTAACGATTGGACCATTTACCGTATCTTCCACCCAATAGCCGAGGGATTTTATTTTGGCGCGCAGCTGGTCGGATTTCTTCCAGTCTTTTTCTTTTCTGGCTTTTTCTCGTTCTTGAACTAATTTTTTAATTTGTTGAGGAATTTTTTCTTCTCCTAAATTCAAAACCCCAAAAATCTTATCAATTTCTTTAAAGAAATTATACGTCTTTTTGGCTCCCTTCTTCTTTTTATAAGACTTTCTAATGAAATCAAAAATGACTGCCAAAGCTTTTACCGTATCAAAATCATCGTCCATTACTTTAAAGAATTTTTCCTTTAATTCTTTTAGCATTTTTAAATCATCCTTTTTACCGGTTTTGGTATGTTTTACAAAATCGTTTAATCTTTCTAATCCGTTTTTAGTTTTTTCTATGGCTTTTTCGGTAAAATTTATTGGACTGCGGTAGTGGCTGCTAATATAAAAAAATCTTAAGCTCTCGGCATCGTATTTTTTAAGAGCATCTCTGACAGTAATGAAATTTTTTAACGATTTACTCATTTTTTGACCGCCAACATTCAGAAAGCCGGTATGTATCCAATATCTGACCAAGGGTTTTTTCCCTGAAACAGATTCCATTTGAGCAATTTCAGCTTCATGATGAGGAAAGATTAAATCCCTGGCTCCTCCGTGGATATCGTATTGAGGACCAAAATTTGCCTCGGTAATTGCCGTATCTTCGACATGCCATCCAGGCCTACCCTTGCCTAATTCGGTATCCCAGCTTGGCTCATTTGGTTTCGAAAATTTCCACAAACAAAAATCTCCTTTGTTCTTTTTTCCTACACCATCATCTATCCGAGAAACAGCATCCTCGGCCCCTAAAACGGTCCTATGTGAGAGCTTGCCGTAATCGGCAAACTTCGAAATATTAAAGTAATATCCATCGGAGATTTTATAAGCATAACTTTTTTGTATAAGGGTCTTGGTTTGTTTCACTATTTGTTTTATATGATCAGTCGCTTTAGCGTATTTGGTGACGGCAGTAATGTTTAATTTTTTTTCATCCTCATGGTAATATTTTTCAAATTTTCGTGCCAATTCCAGGGGATTGATTTTTTCTTCCTGCGATCTTTTAATTATTTTATCGTCCAAGTCGGTAATATTTTGTAGATAAAAAACATTATAATCCCTAAGTCTTAGATATTTTACGATAACATCGAATTGGATGTAGGTTTTTGCATGACCGATATGCATATAATCATAAACCGTCGGTCCACAAACAAAAAAATGGACCGTTTTGTTCTTTATTGGTTTTAAAACTTCTTTTTTCCCAGTAAGAGTATTGAAGAGTTTTAAGTTTCGAATCTTGGTCATTTGAAATTGTTTAGAAATTAGAAATTAGAAATTAGAAATTCCTTGCGAAACAAGGCCTAGAGCCATTTTTTAACTTTAAAAATAATCAACATAAAAATTGCTACTGCAAGCATTATTCCCAAAACTATCCATAGATCGTATATTGTTCCGATAACGCTTAAATATCTTGTTTTCATGTTGATTATGGAAGCGATTAGGGTAAGAGGGAGAAAAATTGCCGAGAAAACAGTCAGGACTCGGATAACTCGGGTGGTGCGGTTGGAAATCAAAGAATCATTGGCTTCCTGGAGCGATTCGATTGTTTCTTTGTGATTTTCCAACAAATTCCAGACCCGCATTCCGTCTCCGATAATGTCAATAAAATAGGGTTCGGTTGATTTCCCGAAAAATTCCACTCCTTTCAATTTCAGGGATTCCAGAATCGAGTGCTGGGGTTTGAGACTGCGGCGAAAATCCAAAACATCCCGCCTGATGACTGAAATATCTTCAACCAATTTTTCCTCTTTTTTGGATTTTTTGTTGTTGAAAATTTCTTTTTCCAGAGAATCTATTTTTTGTGTAATATGGTCGATTTGACGAAAGGAAAAATTATTCAATTCCTGAAGCATCGAATACAACAGGGAAGCGCTTGAGTTTTCGACAAACGGTTTATTTTCTCCTGCTTCGCATTTTTTCCAGAATTCCGTGAGAGGCTGGATTTTGTTGTAACGGACCGTGATTAAGATATTGGGCGTGATTAAAAAATCCACTTCCATTGATTTGCTGGTTTTTTCTTTGGGATGATAAATCGGGAAGTGGAGGACCATATAGAGATAGTGGTCGTAATGCTCGACTTTTGGCCGCAGTGTCGGCGTTAAAAGTTCATTTATAACAAGAGGATGAAAATTAAAATTTTGCTTAAGATATTCGATATCTTTTTTATCCGGATCGACAATATCAATCCAGGTTAAATTTTGTATTTTAATTTTTTGCATAAAATTTATTTAATTGTTAGCTAATTTAATTATAACATGGGAGACCAAATTTGCCATAGTTGTAATATACGGATTTACTCACAAAAAAGATACGCGTCAGCGTCCCAGCGTGACGCTGCGCTCTTTCTCGCCCTCGCTCTCCCTCGACTTCGCTCGGGAACCGTGCCCGTTCGGGCTTTGAGAGATCTTTTTTAGTGAGTAAATCCATATCCAGATATGAATAAGTTGAGATACATAGGTAACACCTTAAAAATTAAGGGAAATGATTGATTTTTCCGGTAAAATCCATAATCATAGAGAGAAACAGCTAATCGTTAAGTATCTAACCGGATTAGGTTTTCAC
>Ga0315282_10002553_pt1 | contig 33317 bp, 19 predicted proteins | sample YL17G07_20_MG_FD_203693 | JGI IMG/M metagenome (GOLD analysis project Ga0315282, IMG submission 203693) | Sediment microbial communities from Yellowstone Lake, YNP, Wyoming, USA - YL17G07_20 | ecosystem: Environmental > Aquatic > Freshwater > Lake > Sediment | place: USA: Wyoming | collected...
GGCTGGACCTGGACGGGCGGCGTCGGCGCCGCCGCCGCGAATGTCGCTGACGGTCCGGGAGACGGGGGTGCGGGGGTGGAGGGCGGGGTCGAGGGCGCGGGCTGTGCGGGCGGCGGGCTGGCTGCGGCGCGCGCCAGATCGAGGAAGCCGGCCGCGGTTGTCTGGAGCCTGCCGAGCGACGGATCGCCGCCTGCAACCTCGAGGTCCGGATCCCGCAGGAGCGCCAGCACTCGCGCAAACTGGGCCGCCGCCGCCGCGTACTCCTTGCGCTCGTAGGTTGCTCTCGCCTGCTCGTACCTCTGCTGAACCACGGTGGGCAGGATCCGCCGCCGGGCCGCGTGGAAGGCGGCGGCCAGCCGCGGCGACAGGTCGGTTTCGTCGGGCCGGTATCCCGGATCCGCCGTCACCATCGCCGCAAGCGCCTGGTCGGCTTCGGCCTGGCGTCCGAGCGCCAGCAGGCAGAAGGCGCGGTACTGCTCGACGAGCTGCGCGTCGGCTTGCGGCGTGGCACTCGTGGTCTTCAGCCGGTCCAGCACGGTCAGCGCCTCCTCGTAGGCGGCCGACGCGTACAGGTTCTTCGCGGCAGCCAGCGACTCCTGGCCGGCCACGCCCCGCGCGAGCGACAGCAGCAGGATCGAGCCCGAGACGAGTTCCGCGACGCGTCTCATGGTGTTCATTGGCGGAGGTCCACGCTGACGTGCGTCGGTGAGCTCAGCGTCACGGTCACCGCGTGACGCTGCTCGCCGAGCTGCGGATGGCGGAAGACGATCTCGTGCGGACCGATCGGCAGTTGGACGTTGCCGAGGGGTGTGTCGCCCACGCGCTTGCCGTCGATCCAGACCTCCGCCCACGGCACGGCGTTCACGTCGAGCGTTCCTTTCGGGAGCTCGAGCGCGTACCGCAGAACCTGCCCCGGCAGGACGCGGAGCGTCCGGGTCGATCGGAAGCCGAGGGTCTCGTTCACGAAGTCGATCTCGTGATGGCCCGCCGGGATCAGGATGCGGTCGCTCGCGGTCGTGCCGAGCAGGCGGCCAGCCTCGAACAGTTGCACGTCCACCGGTGGCGACACCGCCACCGACAGCCAGCCGGACACCGGCGCGCCGGCGCCGGCCATCGGGACGACGAGCGAGGTGGCCGCGCCCCGGTCCACGCTGACCTGCTGTTCGAAGACGCCGAGATCGCTCTGGAGCCTGACCGTGTGCCACCCCGGCGCGACGTCCGCGACGAGCGGGGCGACGCCGCGCGGGCGGCCGTCGATGGTCACGCGGCTGCCAGGCGGTTCGGTGCGGACGTCGAGCTGCCCGAGCGCGCGCCTGTCGCCAAGCTCGACGTACTGCATCATCTCCATGCCGGGCTCGATTCTCATCGGGACGACGCGGCTCATGCGGCCGGCCTTCAGCTCGATCGTGTGCGAGCCGGCGGAGAGCGGCACCCGGATCGGCGTGACGCCCTGAGGCGTGCCGTCGACGAGCACCTGTGCGCCGGCCGGCCGCGTCTCGATGGTCAGCGCCCCCGTCCGGCCGAGGCCGCCCGTCAGCGCGCGCGTCCCGAGATAGGCCGCGGCAGCAATGGCTGCGAGCGTGAGCGCCATCATCGCCTTGCGCTTCCAGCCTGAGAAGATCGTTTCCGGCCGCCGGGCGATCGCGGCGGCGTGTCTCCCCGACGATCTCGGTGTCGCGTCGTATCGTGTCTGAAGCGCCGTGTCGACGCGCCCGGCGGAACCCGAGGGTGCCGGCGCCACCGAGCGGTCGCTGACAGGCTTCTTCACCGACGGCGCCGGCCGCGCCGTCGGTATGGGGATGGCCATCGCCGAGAGCCCGAGCGCCTCCCGCCGGCGGTATGCGGGCATCGAGGGTGGCGTCACCGGCTCGGCGACCGTGACCGGCCCGCTCCGTAGCACGTCATGGAAATCGCGGAGGAACGCATCCATTTCCGAGACGGGGTCCGGAGATGTGATGTTGGCGGCAACGAGCTGCCGCAGCTCGGCGCGTGCCTCGGTTACGGAGCGGAACGAGTTGCGCCGATCGAGCTGCAGCGCGCGCGTCAGCCAGCCGCGGAGCGCGGTGATCCACGCCTCCTGGCGGTCCGCTCTCGGCTCGGTGGCCCTGTCGAGCAGCGCGGACAGATGTTGGGGGAACTCGTCGCCGCGGATCGGGCGGCCGAGCAGCAATGCCAGGGCGACCATGGCGACCTGCACCACGTCGGTCCGAGCGTCCAGCCGCGGCGCCCCCGCCGCGGCGGGGGCCGCAACACGGAACTCGCTCCAGATGCGGTCGCGCGGAAGCTCCATCTGTTCGAGCGCCGAGCCGAGCACGTGCTCCGTCACCACGAGTCGGCCATCGGGCGACACGATCAGGCGCTCGGGGGCGACGGCGCCGTGCGCGAGCTCAGGAGCGTGCGCGTGCAGCGCGGCGAGGGCGGCGACGAGCTGCCGCACGAAGGCGAGCGCCACGATCCGGTCGATGTCTCTGTGCCGCCGTTCGACCGCGCGCAGGATCTCCGAGAGCCGGCCGCCGGACGCGTACTCGGACACGATGGCGAGCTGGCCGGAATCGGAACGATCGATCCGGCGGACATGCGCGTGGGACTCGTGGTGGAAGTCCACGAGGCGCGACGCCCGCTCCCGCAGCGCAGACTCCACTGAGGCCACCGCGGCGAAGCAGGGCGCCAGGTGCAGAATCTCCAGCGTCTCGCCACTGAAGGGGTCGTGCGCGAGGATGCGATCGCCGAAGCCATCGCGGAAGAGTGGCGTCTCGGTCCCGGCTGAAGTAGCCACTGCAGGCTCCATAGCGTGTCCCGCAATCAGTATCGGGTGATAGAGGCCGGTGGACCATTGGCGACCGGCGGTCGGCGCTCCCACCGGCGACTGTGGACTCACGACAGATGGCGGACGACTGCCGGCAACGACCAGGGACTGACGACCAGGAACCAGCGAAGCGCGCTTGTCGATCGTCGGCCGTCGACCATCGTCTCGCGCCTCGTCGACACACCCCCGGTCTGCGGGAGCAGCAATGGTGCAACCGGAGGGCCACAAGGGCTGCGGGAGGAGGGAATGTACTAAGCGTCGTCGACAGAAGGACTTGTGCGTGCCACGGCGCCCTCGTGACCAGCCAGGCGAGCGGGATCGATTACGATTCTGTCGCGCGATTGCGAAGGCGTAATCGGATCCTTGACCTCCCGGGGGCGTCGTCGGTAGAGTGCCACACCCTGGGATGTCCCCGTACCTCAGGAGGAACTGCCGCACATGACAACACCTCGCCACGCACGGTCGTTCGCGCTCGTTCCGGTCCTCGCCATCTTGCTCTCGGCGGGTGTCTGGGGCCAATCGCCGCCTCGCGCCGCACGCGAGAAGATGCCGGCACCCCCGCCGGCGGCCGCGGCGATCCCCACGCCGCCCGAGCGCGTGGATCTCGACGCCGTCTACAAGATCAAGGAAGAAGGGTTCCAGCGCTCGCAGATCATGGAGCTCGAGAGCTATCTGACCGACGTCTACGGCCCGTTCCTGACCGGCTCCCCCAACATCAAGACCGGGGCGGACTTCATCCAGAAGAAGCTGACCGAGTACGGGCTGGTGAACGTGCACCTCGAGAAGTACCCGTTCGGACGCGGCTGGGCGAACGAGCGCTTCTACGCGCACGTCGTCGCACCGCAACCCTGGCCGCTCATCGGGCATGTCAAGGCGTGGACGCCCGGCACCAACGGCATGGTGAGCGGCGAGGCAGTCGAAGCCGTCATCCAGAGCGAGAAGGACTTCGACAGGTTCAGGGGCAAGCTGAAGGGCACGTTCGCGCTCCTCGAACCGGCGCGCGAGGTGAAGGCGCTGTTCGACGCCCCGGCGCGCCGCTACACCGACGCGGAGCTGACCGACCTCGCGAGGCAGCCGGACCCGACGCGCGCGGGGATGATGCGGGGACGACCGGCGAACTACCGCGAGCAGCAGGCGTTCAACCAGAAGAAGCTCGCCTTCCTCCTCAGCGAGGGCGTGCTGGCGACGGTGGAGCCGAGCCGGCTCGGTGACGGCGGCACGGTGTTCCTCGGGTCGGGCGGCTCGCGCGATCCGAAGGATCCGCCCGTGCCGACCGAGGTCGTCCTGGCGGTCGAGCACTACAACCGCATCGTCCGCACGCTGGACAAGAAGGTGCCGGTGACGCTCGAGATGAACATCCAGAACAGGTTCTACGACGCCGATCAGGACGCCTTCGACGTCATCGCCGAGATCCCGGGCACCGACAAGAGAGACGAGGTGGTGATGCTCGGCGGCCACTACGACTCGTGGCACATGGGGACCGGGGCGACCGACAACGCGTCGGGCACCGCGACGATGATGGAGGCAGTGCGGATCCTGAAGGCGACCGGCCTGAAGCTGCGGCGGACGGTGCGGATCGGGCTCTGGTCAGGCGAGGAGCAGGGCCTGCTCGGGTCACGCGCCTACGTCAAGGCGCACTTCGCCAATCCGGAGACGATGCAGGTGAAGCCGGAGCACGCGAAGCTCTCGGCCTACTTCAACGTGGACAATGGCGGCGGGGCGATTCGCGGGATCTACCAGCAGAGCAACGAAGAGGTGGCGCCGATCTTCGCGGCATGGATCGAGCCGTTCCGGAACCTCGGGATGACCACCGAGTCGATCCGCAACACCGGCGGGACCGATCACCTGTCGTTCGACGCGGTGGGACTTCCCGGCTTCCAGTTCATCCAGGATCCGATCGAGTACAGCACCCGGACGCACCACTCGAACATGGACGTCTACGAGCGGATCCAGCCGGCGGACATGTTGCAGAACGCCGTGATCGTGGCCTCGTTCGTGTATCACGCCGCCAACCGGGACAGCCTGCTGCCGCGCAAGCCGCTGCCCACGCCGCAGCCGCCGCGGCCGATCACGAACTAGACCTGCATCTCAGCGCGGAGAACGCAGGGGCGGCAGAGAAGGCCGCGCTCACTTGACCGTCGCTTGCAGGCGCAACGTCGTGGGCGCCGCGGCGTCGTCCACGACATCGACCTTGCCTTCCCAGCGGAGCGTCTTGATGAAACAGGTGCCGGTCTGATCCGTGCGGCAGTAGGCGATGTGCAGCATGGCGGCGAGATCCGCGCCGCCTGGCTGGCCGGCGTGGAACGGCACGTGAAGGGGAAGCTGGAGGTCCTGGCCGGAGCGCTCCGGCTGGGGGAAGCTGAGTGCGGCGCCCGCCTTCTGGGTGTCGACACGATAGCGGTGCATGGCGTACGGATTCAGATGGTAGCCGTCGGGAAGGCGAACCTCCAGGAGCAACTCGCCGTCGGACGAGGCGCGGAGGCGCTGCAACGGACACGTCACCTTCTCCTCGTTGACCGTCGCCGCCGCCGCCTGCGCGGGCGTCGCCAGGTACAAGTTCTTCGGCGGCGGGGTCACGCCCGTCAACGGCAGCATCGCGACCTCGCGCGTCCGGACGTCCACGGTCCGGATCGCGTGGTTGTTGGTGTCGGCCACGTACAGCTTTCCGTTCGCGTACGTGATCCCGCCAGGCTCGTAGAAGCGCGCACTCGCCCCGCCGTCGTGCTCGCCCCGCGATCCCGTGCCGGCAAACGTCATCACCGTCCGGCTCTCGGGCGCGAGCGCTTTGATCTTGTGGTTGTACGTATCGGCGATGAACACCCGCCCGTCGCCGCTCTGCTGCACCCAGACCACGCCGAGCGAATGCTGCAGCCGGACCTCGTGGCCACGCCCGTCCGTGTCGCCGAAGTCGAACAGGTCGCCGCCCACCAGGGTGCGGACACGGTCCCCTGGCGGCAGATCGACCGCGCGGATGATGTTCGACTCGGGATCGGCCACGAACAGCGTCTCCCCGCCGATTGTGAGCCCCGATGGCTGCGCGAACCCGCTCTCGGACAGCTTCCCATCGAGCCGCGCCTCGCGGCCCGACCCGGCGTACGGGCCCACCGTGCCGCGCTCGAGATCCATCATCCAGATCTGATGGACGCCGGCCATCGCGATGAAGAGCTGCCGGCCTGCGAGCGCGAGGTCCCACGGCGAGCTGAGCGACGCCTCGCGCGCCGGGCGCGCCGGGCGGCGGACGTCCTCCATCCCGGCCTGGCGCCCGGTCCCGGCGACCGTCCGCACGGTCCGCGCACGCAGATCCGCGGCGCGGATCAGATGGTTCTCGGTGTCGGCGACGTAGAGCGTCCCGCCGCCCGCCGGGTCGCCTCCCTCGAGCGCCATCCCCTGAGGCCGATTGAAGGTCGCGCGCTCGAACGGGCCGTCCTCGGCGCCGATCTCACCGCTCCCAAGCGTCTCCACGTGCTGGCCGGCCAGCGTCGCGACGACGATCCGGTTGTGGTTCGAATCGGCGATGTAGAGCCGGTCGTGCGCCTCGTCGGCCAGCACCTTCCCGGGGAACGACAGCGGCAGGTCGGCCATCGTCGCCCGCTCGAGCGCCAGCGTGATGGGCGTCTCATCCAGCTCGCCGCGGCGCTTGAACTCCTCGGCGAGCGTCGCGATCGCGTGGTCGAACGCCTCGAAGTTGCCCTCTCCCGATGCGCCGCCGGCGATATAGCCCTCCGGGTCGATCAGGACGCGGGTGGGCCAGGCGTGGATGCCGTACGCGTTCCAGATCTTGAACGCCGCGTCGTTGACGACCGGGTGCTCGATCCCGTACCGGACGATGATCCGCCGAAGGTTCTCGGTCTCGCGCTCGTTGGTGAACTTGGCCGAGTGCACGCCGATGACGACCAGCTCGTTGGCGTACTTCGCCTCGAGGCGCTTGAGGTCGGGGATGATGTGCAGGCAGTTGATGCAGCCGTAGGTCCAGAAGTCGAGCAGGACCACTTTGCCGCGTAGAGCGCGGAAGGTGAGCGGCTTGTCCACGTTGAACCAACCGACACCGCCGGCCAGTTCGGGGGCGTGAATGTGTTCCTGGCTCATCGGGACCCGCTGAGAAAGACCGGCCGCCCCGATCGCGCGCCAGCCGTACAGGGCGGGCAGGACCAGTGCGAGGACGCCGGCGACGACAATCAGACGGTTCGTGCGGTACTGGCCAGACGAGGACAACAAATCTCTCTCCCGGGCACCCCTCGGGCGCTGCAGTAGTGGAAACCCGGTCGGCTGCCCGTTTATTCCGGACGTGAGCCAGCGCGGCCGTTCGCGCAGGCGCCGGGCCTGAAGCCCTCCTCCGAGGTCGGCCGGCCTCCCGGACGAACGACCGGCGACCATCGACTGACGACTGTCGACTATCGACTATCGACTATCGACTATCGACCATCGACTATCGACTATCGACTATCGACCATCGACTATCGACCATCGACCATCGACCATCGACTATCGACTACCGCCTACCCCGCGCTTGTGGCGCCGGGCCCAGCGCCGCAGCGTCTCGGCGCGTTCGACGGCTTCCGGCTGGAGGTCGAGCCGGTCCGACGGCCACGGCAGCCGGTACGTCCAGTTCTCCTCCACGACCTTGGCCGGCACGTTGATGCGTTCGCGCCACCCGAAGACGTCCTGCACGGGCAGGATCAGCAGCTCCGACGCCGACGCGAACAGGAGCTCGAGGAGCGCGTCCCGCACCTGGGGCGTGAAGCGGGACGACTCGAGGTCGACCCCTTTCGGCGCGATCTGCCGGAGCGAGGGGATCGCTCCGACCTTCGCGCGCTCCTCGGCCGGCATTTCGCTCCACCAGACGGCCAGCGGCTCGGTATCGTGCGTGCCGGTCGTCGCCACCGAGACGACCGGGTAGGCCTTCGGGTCGCGGAACGGGCGTCCTTCCCGCTTCCACTCGCGCTCCCACCGCAGCACCTTGAACCCGGGGATGCCGAGCCGCGCGAGCGACGCGCGCACGAAGTCGGGCACGGTGCCCAGGTCCTCGGCGATGATGCGCGCGCCCGGCTCCGCGAAGACGCGCAGCATCTGCCGGCCGAGCGCGAGCTGCGCGCGCTGCCTGGCGGGCGTGAAGCACGGCGTGCTGCCGTCGCGCGGGAAGATGAAGGTGCGATAGAACCCGACCAGATGATCCACGCGGTAGCCACTGTAGAGGGCCGCGCTCCGGCGCGCGCGCAGGCGCGGCCAGCGGAAGTCGTGGCGGGCGATCGCGGCCCAGTCGTAGACCGGCAGCCCCCAGTTCTGCCCCGTCGCGCTGAACGCGTCTGGCGGAGCGCCCACGGAGGCATCGAGGCGGAAGCTGTCCTGGTTCGCCCAGACGTCGGCGCTGTCCACATCGACCATGAACGGCAGATCCCCGAACAGCCCGACCGGCGCCGCCTGCTCGCGCGCCGTCCGCCACTGGGTGTCGGCGATCCACTGCAGGTACCGGCGGTAGAGGACCTCGTCCGCGAGCTCGGCCCGGGCCGCCTCGAGCGCCGCCGGCTTGCGCGCCCGCAGAGGTTCCGGCCAGCTGGTCCAGGCGCGGTCCTGCTCGCGCGCGTGCAGCGCGCGGAAGAGCGCGTAGTCGTCCAGCCACCACCGCTGCTCCTCGCTCCAGCCTCTGAGCGCCGAGGCCCGCGGCGTGTCGCGCGCCCAGTCGGTGTCGCGGAAGCGCCTGAATGCCGAGCGCAAGGCGCGCTCCTTGAGCGATCGGACGGCGGCGTAGTCGATCGTCCTCGACGCCCGCACGGCCCGGAGCGTGTCGCGCGACGCCGGGTCGAGACTGTCCTCCCCGCCGAGCGCCCGGAAGTCCTCGATCTGGTGCAGGCTGATGAAGATCGGGTCGATCGCCATCGCGCTCATGGCCGAGTACGGCGACTCCTGGCCGGTTGCCATCTCGTTGATCGGCAGCAGCTGCAGGATGTCCTGGCCCGCCTGCCGCAGCCAGCCGGCCATCGGGACGATGTCGGCGATCTCGCCGATCCCCCAGCTCCGCGAGGACGGCATGGAGAAGATCGGGATCAGGAGTCCGGCGTGGCGCGCACCGTCCATGCTCAGTCCCTTGTCGCCCGCTCAAGCACCCGCCGGGCAGCGGTCGCGAACGCCGACGGCTCGGCAAGCAGGCTGACGACGACGAACGCCTCGTGCGGGAAGTCGAAGAAGTAGCCCGGATAGACCAACACGTGGTCCTGCTCCAGCAGCGTCACCACGAGCTGCTCCTCTGAACGGGTGGCAGGCACGCGGACGACGGCCGACCATCCGCCTTCGCACGGCAACAGCGCACAGGCGGGGAATTGCCCCACCATGTCCGCCAGCCGGGCGTAGTTCGCGCCAACACGCGCGGCGATCTGCGCGCGGATCGCCCGGCCCCCCGCAATCAACGCGGCGGCCGCGCGCTCGACCGGCGTCGCGACCGACAGGTAGGTGTCGCACACGAGCTCGAGACGGGCGAGCGCCTCGCGGACCAGCGCGTCGGGACCGCCGACCGCCAGCCACCCGAGCTTGACCTGCGGCAGGCCGGCCGATTTCGACAAACCTCCCAGGCTGAACGTGAGCGGCTGTCGCCGGCCCTGGCCGCTGGAGGCGACGGCGAGCGCCGTCATCGCCGGCCGGGCGTCGGGATCCATCGGATAGTCCGCGAACACCTCGTCCGAGATCAACGCCAGCGAGCGATCGGCCGAGAGCGCCGCGATCCGTTCCAGCTCGTCCGGCTTGAGGAAGGACCCTGTCGGGTTGTTCGGGCTGACGATGAGCACGGCGCGGGTGCGCGGCTGGATCGCGCGCGCGAGGCCGTCGACATCGATCGTCCAGACGCCGTGATACTCGAGATGATATGGGTCGGCCTCGACGCCGTCGAGCCGCGTGAGGTGCTCGAAGAGCGGATAGCTGGGCTGCGGAATCAGGACGCGGTCGCCGGGGGCGCACAGCAGCTTGAAGAGCAGCGAGTACGCCTCGCTCGTGCTCGCGGTCAGCGCCACGCGATCCGGCGCGACCTCCACACCCCGGCGGGCGAACTCGGCTGCCACCGCGGCGCGGGCGTCAGGGAGCCCGAACGGATGCGGGTCGTAGCGCAGGGCGCCCGGATCGGCGAGCGGCTGCAGCAGGTCGGCGGGATAGTCGAGGCCGACGCGCGTCGGGTTCGACACGGTGAGGTCGAGGATCGGGCTGCCGGCCCCGCGCGCGCGGGCAAGCGTCCGGGCGAAGCGGTTCTCGGCCAGATCCGACGGCACGCGCGTCGAAAACATCATCAGCCACAGAGGCTCGGAGACACAGAGCCTTTCATGAAGATAAACTAGGTTGAGGCTGAATGCGACCGTCGACTACTGACTATCGACGACCGACTATCGACTATCGACTATCGAAAAGACAGGAGTATTCCCGTGAAGCTGATGCGCCAACGACTGGTTGCCGGCCGCCTCCGGCGTGCCGCGGTGCCGGGTCTCGCGCTCGCCGCGCTGGCTGTCCTGTCGATGCCCGCGTGGGCCGAGAGCGCGCCGCCGGGGACGACACCGGCCCCGCTCGAGGTCAAGTACACCCAGTTCACGCTGCCGAACGGCCTGCACGTGATCCTGCACGAGGACCACCGCGTCCCGGTCGTGTCGGTGAACGTCTGGTACCACGTCGGCTCGGACCGGGAGAAGCCGGGGCGGACCGGGTTCGCGCACCTGTTCGAGCACCTGATGTTCATGGGCTCGGGCCACGTCAAGCCGGGCGAGTTCGACACGCTGCTCGAGGCCGCCGGCGGCGACAACAATGGATCGACGACCAGCGATCGGACCAACTACTGGATCAACGTCCCGTCGAACGCGCTGAACGTGGCGCTGTTCCTCGAGTCGGACCGCATGGGCTACCTGCTGCTGGCCCTGACGCCCGCCAGCGTCGACGCGCAGCGTGACGTGGTGAAGAACGAGCGGCGCCAGAGCTACGAGAATCGGCCGTACGGCATGGCCGACATCAGGCTCGACGAGCTCCTCTATCCGCCCGGCCACCCGTATCACTGGCCGACGATCGGCTACATGCCAGACCTCACCGCCGCCACCTACGACGACGTCGTCGAGTTCTTCAAGAGGTACTACTCGCCCAACAACGCGAGCCTCGTGGTCGCCGGCGACATCGACACGGCGGCCACGCGGCAGCTCGTCGAGAAGTGGTTCGGCGACGTCAAGCTTGGCCCGTTCGTGGAGCCGCTCGCGCCGCCAGCGGCCTTCCTCACCGAGGTCACGCGCGAGACGCTGCACGACAAAGTGCAGCTGCCGCGCCTGTACCTGGCCTGGCTGACGCCAGCGTTCTTCCGCCCGGGTGACGCCGCGCTCGACATCACCTCCAGCATCCTGACGGGGGGGAAGAACTCGCGCCTCTACAGGCGGCTCGTCTACGACCTGCAGATCGCGCAGGACGTGACCTCCGCGCAGGAGTCGCGCGCGCTCGACTCCCGGTTCCTGATCGTCGTCACGCCGCGGCCGGGGCACACGGTCGAGGAGGTGGGCAAGGTGGTGGACGAGGAGCTGCAGAAGCTGCGTGACGCGCCGCCCACCCGGCGCGAGTTCGATCGGGCGCTCAACCAGATCGAGGCGTCGTTCTACGGGCGCATGGAGCGGGTCGGCGGCTTCGGGGGCATCGCGGACCAGCTCAACGCGTACTACACCGACACGGGCGACCCGGATTACTTCGCCGAGGACCTCGGGCGGTACCGGGCGCTGGCGCCCTCCGACATCCAGGCGATCGTTCGGCACTACCTGCCCGCGGACCGGCGGGTGGAGCTGGTGGTGCTGCCGGAGGGCCAGAAACAGCCGTAGGGGCGGGTCTTCAGACCCGCCCGAAACCTGACGCCGGCCGGGCTGGAGCCCGGCCGCGACGTCGACTCGAGGCGCTCATGCCACTCCGCCGATTGTTCCTGTCCGTCCTCGTAGCCGTCGCGCTCGTGGTGCCCGCCGCGTCGCAGGCGCCGGACCGCTCGCAGCCACCCAAGCCCGGCCCGCCGCCCGCGCTGAAGCTGCCGCCCATTCAGAAGAAGGCGCTCGCAAGCGGGGTTCCGGTGTGGATCGTCGAGATGCACGAGGTGCCGGTCGTCGAGGTGGACCTGCTCCTCGGCGCCGGGGCCGCGGCGGATCCCGCCGGCAAGTTCGGCGCCGCCAGCCTGACCTCCGCGATGCTCGATGAAGGCGCAGGCACCCGGACGGCGCTCGAGATCGCGGACGCGATCGACTACCTCGGCGCGACGCTAAACACCAACAGCTCCTTCGACGCCTCGTCCATCGGCCTGTGGGTGCCGGTCGCCCGCCTGGGCGAGGCGCTGCCGATCATGGCCGACGTCGCCCTCCGGCCCACGTTTCCGCAACAGGAGCTGGAACGCCTGCGCAAGGAGCGTCTGACCGGCCTGCTCCAGGCTCGTGACGACCCGCGCGCCATCGTCGACCAGGCGTTTCCCCGAATCGTCTACGGGGCGCAGTACCGCTACGGCGTCTCGGCCATCGGCACCCCGGCGGCGGTCAAGGCCATGAGCGCCGAAGACCTGCGGAGTTTCTACGGCACCTACTACCGCCCCTCGAACGCCGCGCTCGTCGTGGTCGGCGACGTGAAGGCCGAAACGGTGATGCCGATGCTCGAGTCGGCGTTCGGGAGCTGGAAGGCCGCCGGCTCGGCGCCGCCCCCGCCCGCGCTGCCCGACGCGCCGCAGCTCGCCGCCCGGCAGGTGTACATCATCGACAAGCCGGGCGCGCCCCAGTCGCAGATCCGGATTGGCGACGTCGGCGTGGCCCGCTCGACGCCCGACTACTTCACGATCGAAGTGCTGAACACGATCCTCGGCGGGTCGTTCACCTCCAGGCTCAATCAGAACCTGCGCGAGCAGCATGGGTACACCTACGGGGCGAACTCCGCATTCGCGATGCGAATGGCGGCCGGACCGTTCCTGGCGGGAGCGGGCGTCCAGAGCGACAAGACGGCCGACGCGCTCCGGGAGTTCTTCAACGAGTTCAACGGGATTGCGAAGCCCGTGCCGGCCGACGAGCTGGCGCGCGCGAAGAACTACGTCGCCCTGGGGTTCCCCGGCCAGTTCGAGACGACCGGCGACGTGACCCGGAAGCTGGCCGAGCTCATCATCTATCACCTCCCGGACGACTCCTTCTCGACCTACACTCCGCGCATCGAAGCGGTGGCGTCCGCCGAGGTGCTCAAGGCGGCGCAGAAATACATCCAGCCCGGCAGGTTCGCGGTCGTCGTCGTGGGCGACCGGAAGACGATCGAAGCCGGCATCCGCGCCCTGAACCTGGGGCCGGTGAAGGTGTTGACCGTGGACGAGGCGCTCGGGCCGGCCGTCACGCCGTGACTCGGGCACCATTCAGCGCGGAGAACGCGGAGGGCGCGGAGGCCTGGTCGCCACAAAGGCACTGGCCTCCGGCCCCTGGGCCGCGGCATGCTTGTCCCTGAGGCCGCACTCATCTACGCTTGCGACGTGCATCCTGCTAGGGCTGAGCGGCCGGCGTTGCGCCGCCTGCGGGCGGCGTCTTCTTGCGCGCTCTCCGCCCTCGCCGCGCTCGTCCTTCTCGTGCCCGCTCACCAATCCGGCCACGCGGCATCGCCCGAGAAGATCGCGATCTTCGCCATCGACGCCGCCGACTGGCACTTCATCGATCCGCTCGTCGCGACCGGCGAGCTCCCGACGTTCGCGCGGTTGAAGAAGGTCGGCGCGACCGGCATCCTCAAGGCCGAACCTCCCCTCCTCTCGCCGATCATCTGGACCACCATCGCCACCGGGCGGCAGCCCGAGGACCACGGCGTGCTGGACTTTATGGTGGACGTCCCCGGCGGGGGCCAGGCGCCGGTGGGCGGCAGTGCGCGGCGGGTCAAGGCGCTCTGGGAGATCTGGTCGAAGGCGGGGCGCAACGTTCTCGTGACCGGCTGGTGGGCCACCTGGCCGGCCGATCACGTGCAGGGCGCCGTCATGTCCGATCGGATCGCAACCCCTCACCTGCGTGACGCCGCACGTCCGGACACAGGCCTGGTGTACCCGCCCGGGCGCTGGGCGGAGATCGCGAAGCACATCGTCGCGCCGGACGCGATCGACTACGACGCGCTCTCGGCGATGTTCCCGTTGACCCGCACCGAGTTCGAGCGGGCGCTGGTTGCGGAACGGAAGTCGACGGCCGCACTCTACCAGGACCCGATCGCCCACTACCGCGCCGCGCTCGCCGCCGCGCGCACGTATCGCCGGTTGAGCGTCGAGCTGATTCCGAGCGTTCATCCGGACCTGTGGGTGGTCTACTACGAGCTGGTCGATACCGCGTGCCATCTCTTCATCCGGGATGCGAACAGGGCCCGGGGCGAAGCGGCCATCCGGTCTGCATATGTCGAGATGGACCGGGCGCTGGCCGAGGCGGCGCGGGCGCTGGACCCGTCGACGCTCATCGTGGTTCTCTCGGATCATGGCTTTCAGCCGGCCACGGCCGCGATCACCGAGGATCCCGCGGACCTGACGACGGGCGCCTCCGGGTGGCACCGCCCGGCCGGGATCATCGCCGCGGCGACGGCCGGCGCCATCGCGGGCCGCGAGACCGCACCGCTCGTGCCGCTCGGCACGGTGTCCCCGCTCGACGTCGCGCCGACGCTCCTTGCGCGGGCGGGGCTTGCCGTCGCCGAGGACATGCCCGGACGCCTCATCTCCGCGCTCGTGCCAGCCGGCGCTCGCGTCGCGCGGGTGGCGTCCTACGGGGCGCACGACGTGCCCGACCTGGCGCGGACGGGCGGCGGTCCCGGTTCTGCGGCCGAGCTGGAACGGCTGCGCGCGCTCGGATACATTTCGGGCAACACGCCGCCCAGCTCGCTCGCGCGGGTCAACCTGGGGGAGATTCTGTACCGCCGCGGCGACTATCGCGGCGCGTTGCGAGAGCTCGAAGCGCTCATGCGCGCCGACCCGCGGAACCTCCGCGGCGCGATGTGGCTCGCACGCACGTACGTCGCGCTCGGCCGGCCGGACGATGCGTTGAGAATCTACGACCGTCAGATCCAGGCGATGGCGGCAGGCGGCACAAGGATCGATCCGCTGATCTTCCTCGCGGCCACCGATCTCGACCTGGGCGCGCGCCGGGTGGACGCGGCTGCCGCGCGACTGCAGCGGGTGCCGGCGACGCTGGCAGGTGCGCCCGAGGTGTTGACCGCGCGCGGGGCGGTGGCGGAAGCGGAGCGCAAGCCGGTGGAGGCCCAGCGGCAGTACTGGGCCGCGCTCGCCGCGCAGCCGGCCGACGCCGACGCGCTCGGACGGCTCGTCGATCTGCTGCTCGGCACGGGACAGATCGCCGCCGCGGATGAAGCGGCCACCAAGGCGGCGCGCACCTACACGGCCTCGCCCGCCCACCTGTCGATCGCCGGTGAAACGGCGCTTGCGGCGCACCGCTACAGGGACGCCGAGCGCCACTTCGAGTCGGCGCTCGCGCTCGCGCCCGACGCCGCGTCGGTGCGGATCGACCTGGCGCGGGCCCGCCTGCTCGACGGCCGGGCCGACGCCGCCCTCGACGCGCTCGCGGGCGTCCCGGCCCGGCGCGAAGTGGAGATGATCCGCGGGGCCGCGCTCGCACGCCAGAACGACTGGCCGGGGGCCGCGGCGGCGCTCGAGCGAGCGGCAGCCTCGGGCCCGGCAACGCCGGAACTGCTCAACGCGCTGGGGAATGCGCAGCTTCGCGCCGGCCGCGCATCCGACGCGGCGAAGACGTTCGAGCGCTCGCTGGCGCTCGATCCAAACCAGCCGGATGTCCGCGCGCTGCTGGAACAGGCCCGGCGGAAGCAGTAGCCACAGAGGCATGGAGAAGACGTGCAGGGATCAGGGATCGGGGCACAGGGGTCAGCGCTGTCCGCTTCGCTCGCAAACAGCAGGACCAAACACCGTCTGCCGCCAGCTGCGTGCGGCCTGCAGGGCAGCCGACGTCTGGTGACAGCCGACGTCTCGTGGTCATCGTAGGGGCCGGGCTTCAGCCCGGCCCGCAAGGCGACGCGGAGGCAACCAGGTAAGGGATCGCGATGTCAAAGCGCAAGAGGGCACGGCCGGGGAGCGACCAGCAGCCGCCCACGCCACCACAGGCGCCCGTGCGGCGGCGCCGCTGGATCCATCCGGCGGCGGTGGCTCTTGTCCTCGTCGTCGCGGTGGCGGCGCTCGTGACATGGCGCGTGCACACCCGGCCGGCCTCGCCGCCGCTGAACGTCGTCTTCATCTCCATCGACACGCTGCGTGCGGACCACCTTGGCTGCTATGGCGATCGGCAGGCGGCCACGCCGGTCGTCGACGAGCTGGCCGCCAAGGGGACGCGTTTCGCCGAGGCCGTCGCGCACGTGCCGATGACGCTGCCGTCGCACGCCTCGCTGCTGACGGGCCTCACACCGCTCCGTCACGGCGTGCGCAACAACGCCGACGTCGTGCTCAACCCGAAGATTGCGACGCTTGCCGAGCAGTTCAAGGCCGCCGGATACCGGACCGGCGCGTTCGTCTCCGGGTTCCCGCTGCACCGCCGCTTCGGCCTCGCGCGCGGCTTCGACGTCTACGACGACCGCTTCCCGCGCGGCGACGATCCGTCACGGCCGCCCTACATCGAGCGGCGCGCCGACGAAACGATTGCCGCCGTGACGAGGTGGCTGGCGGACACGGCGGCCGCCGGCCCCAACCCGTTCTTTCTGTTCGTCCACCTCTTCGATCCGCACACGCCCTACGCGCCGCCCGAGCCGTTTCTGTCCCGCTTCCGCGACCGCCCGTACGACGGCGAGGTCGCCTTCGTGGACGCCCAGATCGCAGTCCTTCTCGCCGCGCTCGATCGATCGGGGGCGCGTGACCGCACCATCGTGCTCGTCACCTCGGATCACGGCGAAGGGCTCGGGGAGCACGGCGAGCCGACGCACGGCCTGTTCGTGTACGACTCGACCATCCGGGTGCCGCTCATCCTGAACGGTCCCGGCGTGGCGCGCGGACGCGTGTCGACCTCGCTCGCCCGCGGCATCGACGTGGCGCCGACGCTCGTCGACCTCGCCGGCGTGCCCCCGATGCAGGGCGTCGAAGGCCGCAGCCTGCGGGCCGACCTCGGCGGCCGGCCGCCGGCGGGCGAGGAAGCGGCCTACGTGGAGTCGCTGTTCGCGCGCCTGAGCTTCGGGTGGGCGCCGCTCTACGGCTGGCGGCAGCGCGGCCTGATGTACGTGGAGGCGCCCACGCCGGAGTTGTACGACCTGAAGCAGGACCCGGGCCAACTGCACAACCTGGCCTCCGAGCGCCGGGCTGACACCGAGCGGCTCGCCCGTGTCGTTCAGGCCGCGGTGTCGAAGGCGTCGCCTCCGCCGGCTGCGGCACCCGCAACCGGCGACAGCCGCGAGCGCCTGCGCAGCCTCGGCTACTTCAGCGGCGGCGCGATCGCCCGGCCCTCGCTCCGGGACCCGAAAGACCTCGCGGCGCTCGCCGTCCGCCTTGAGAACGCGATCGCCATCGACCGGGCGGACCCGCCGAAGGCCGTCCGTGAGTTCCGGGCAATCCTCACCGAAGATCCTGCGAACCCGCTCGCGCGACGCCATCTCGCGATCGCGCTGACGAGCGACCGACAGTACGGCGAGGCAGTCAAGGAGCTGCAGCAGCTCGTCGCATCGGGCAACGAGACGGCCGACACCTATTCGTTGATGGCCGACAGCTACCGCCTTCTGGGGCAGCCCGAGAAAGCCGCAGACGCGGCGCGCCACGCGGCGGAGCTGGACCCGGGCGCGCCGGAGCCGCCCAACGCGCTGGGAAAGGCGCTCGTCGCGCTCGGCCGGCGTGACGAGGCGCGAGCCGCGTTCGAGCGCGCGCTGGCGCTGTCGCCCGACGACCCGGACGCGCTCGGCAGCCTCGCGGACATGGCCATCGAGCAGGGGGACCTGGAAGAGGCGCACGCACGGCTGGTGGCGCTCCGCCTTCGCGATCCGGCCGACGTCCGGGCCAGCCTGAAGCTCGGCGTCGTGCTGGTGCGGTTGAACCAGGTGCAGCCGGCCATCGCGCTGTTCCAGGAGGTCGTCGGGCAGGAGCCGGGGAACGTCGAGGCGCTCGTCGATCTGGCCGGCGCCCTGGCGAAAGCCGGACGTGCGGCGGAAGCGGTCCCGTACTTCGAGCGCGCCGTCGCCGCGGGAGCATCGGGGCCGGCGGTACTCAACGGCCTCGGGTTCGCGCGTCTGGAAATCGGCAACACACGCGGCGCCGCCGCGGCGCTGCGGCAGTCGCTGCGCCTGAAGCCGGATCAGGCGAACGTGGCGGCAATGCTGCAGCAGATAGAAGGGAAACGGTAGGAACGAAGTCCTTGGTGCTTGGTCCTTCGTTCTTGGTGCGGTTCCTGCTGCCCGGAGGTCCCGAGTCGATCGCGACTGACGGCGCATGGCTGACGCCTGATTGCCGGCGGCTGACAGCTCATGAAGAAACCGAAGCGATCCCCTCCGGTCGCGATGCAGATAGGACCGCGGACTGGTAGCGAGCGGCGCATGGGTCGGAGGACATTGCACAGACCCGGGCTTTCTGGTACTTTGCGTCGATCTCCGCGCGAGCCCGCGAAAACCCCATGTCTCTTTCCGAGCAGCTCAAGAAAGCGCACGGAGCGTACTACACGCGCGAAGAAGTGGCCGATTTTCTGACCGCGTGGGCCATCCGAACACCCCACGACCGAGTTCTGGATCCGTCGGCCGGGGCCGGCGTCTTTCTCAAGGCAGCAGTTCAGCAGCTGAGCCGGCGCGGCGGAAGTGGCGCGAGTCAAGTACTCGGAATTGAGCTGCTTCCTGAGACCTGCAAAACGACCTCGCGCGAACTGGACGGAGACGGATACGCAGCTCGCTTGTTCTGCCGTGATTTCTTCGAAACGACATCATCTGATTTCGGCGCAGTCGATGCCGTTGTCGGAAACCCGCCGTTCATCAGGTACCAGAGATTCGCGGGCCAGATGAGGAAGAGGGCGCTCGAACGGGCGGAAGAAGCCGGAGTGCGCATTTCCGCCCTGACGAGCTCCTGGGCCCCCTTCCTCGTCCATGCCGTGAGTTTCCTGCGTCCGGGTGGGCGACTCGCGATGGTGGCGCCCGCGGAACTGGGACACGCCGCGTATGCGCAGCGCGTGCTTCAGTACCTCTGCGATTCGTTCCGCACAGTGATTGTGCTGGCGTTCGAACGAAGGCTGTTCGCGGATCTCTCTGAGGATACGGTCCTCGTCCTGGCCGACGATAAAGGGGGCAGGTTCGAGAGCTTCACGCTTCATAGCCTCTCAGGCCCAGAGCATCTGTCGGCCGACAATGGGCTCGGAGGGGGTGTTCGGCTCGACGCGAGGGGCGTATCAAGCGGCGCCGTCCGCATGATCGAATACCTGCTGCCCGCGCGCATCCGCCAGCTGTACCAGGAGATCCGCACACATCGAAAGGTCAGGAATCTGGGCGCCCTGGCGGACGTAGGTATCGGCTACGTCACAGGAGCTAACGACTTCTTCCATCTCTCTTTCGCTGACGCCAACCTGCACGGCATTCCCAAGCGCTACTTGGCCAGGGCCGTCCGCCGCGGGTCAGACTTCGTTGGCTTGATGTTTTCGGACCGTGACTGGGAGTCCCTGGCGGAGAAGGGAGCCGCGAATTTGCTGCTCCGAATACGTGACACCGAGAAACGCCTACCCGCCAGCCTCCAACGGTACCTCGAGCGCGGGATCGCTGCGGGGATCAACCAGCGCTACAAATGCCGCACTCGCGAGCCGTGGTACGCAGTCCCGCACGTACACGAAGCTGACGGGTTCCTCACATACATGAGCGGCGGTGTGCCCCGACTGGTGGTCAATGGCGCGCGGGCCGTCGCACCAAACACGCTTCATGTGATCCGGATGCGTCCGGCGTCTCTGATGTCAGTCGGCGGTCTCGCAACGGCCTGGCAATCCTCTCTGACCTGGCTTAGTTGCGAGATCGAGGGCCACAGCCTCGGCGGTGGACTCCTGAAGCTCGAGCCGACGGAAGCCGAACGAGTGCTCGTGCCCATGCTCGGTGAGGACCGGTTCGATACCGAGCGTCTGGACCGCCAGCTCCGCGACGGCTCCCTTACCGCAGTACTGGACGAGGTCGATTCCTCCGTCGCCCGCACTCTTGGGCTCGCGCGTGCAGACCTGCGAAAACTCTGTGAGGGTGCAAAGATGCTGCGCGAGCGCCGATCGAGCAGGTGAGACATTATGGCGATGCGGGATGCGGTGATACGCGCAGGAGTGATCCCGGGGCCGTATGCCATTAGAGATGAGAAGAAACGGTACTCCGAGCAGCTCTCCCACGAACTCGCAATCGAGGTAGCTGACGCGCTGCGAGCGTGTGGGTTTACGAACATCAGGCCCATCCGCGAGACGATCGTGTCGGGGAAACACAAGGGCGAGGTCAGAATAGTCAAGGAGAAGGAGTTTCAGGGAGGCCTTGGTCCCAAGCGGGTAGATGTGTCCTACTCGGACGATAGGCATGGACTGCTGCTCGCAGTCACGATCAAGAGCGTGAACTTCCCGAGCTTCTCGAAGAATCTGAAGAATCGTTTCGGCGACCTGACCACCGAGGCGATCACCCTCCACATGCGTTTCCCGTTCGCCGTGGTCGGCTGCCTCTACGTCATGCCCATGACGTCGCAGACCGACAAGGGGCCGAACATGATCATGTCGACTTTCGAACGCGCCTCGGCCCTGTTTGCCACGATAAGCGGCCGGAAGGTGTATGGGGATCCTCCGGAGCAGTTCGAAGACGTCACCTTGATGCTCCACCAACCGCTTCAGGATCTGAGCCGGCCCGAAGGGGTGACAGTCAAACTCTACCGCGCCGGGCGCGTGCCCGAACCAATCGAAGAGAGTCAGTACTTCCTCGGTTTGCGGGAGCTGTACAACTTGCGAAATCCCCATGCCATGATCGGCGAGGAAGCTGAGCCGGGGGAGACGGACTACGAAGAGCGTCCCCCGGAGAACGAAGACGAGCCCGGCCGGAACCCGTAGCCGTAATGCCCAAGCGCAAGTCTTCCCCGAAACAACGCCGGCCCGCACGAGCGGGTGGCGCGCTCGACCCCCGTGGACGGCCGCTGCGGCTAGTCCTCCTCGCCATCATCGTCCTGCTCGTCGTCGCCTTCTTCCTCGCCCGGATGCCCGGCCTGCGTCATCGCGTGACCGGCGGCGGCAGGCCGCGCGTCGAGGCCGCGCCGCTGAACGTCCTGCTGATCACCCTCGACACCACGCGCGCGGACCATCTCGGCTGCTACGGCTACGCGCGGGCCCGGACGCGCCACCTCGACGAGCTCGCGCGCGAGGGCGTCCGCTTCGATCGGGCGTACAGCCCCGCCCCGATCACCCTGCCCGCGCACGCCTCGATTCTCACTGGCCTCTACCCGTTCGCGCACGGCGTCAGGAACAACGGCAACTTCTACCTCGGCGACCGATTCGACACGCTGGCGACGATCCTGCGGGCCCGCGGGTACCGCACGGCGGCCTTCATCAGCTCGTTCATCCTCGACCGCCGCTACGGCCTGGCGCGCGGCTTCGAGGTCTACGACGATCGCCAGGAGGGCGCCGAACCCCAGGTGATCAGCTTCGAGGCGGAGCGCCGCGGCGACCGGACGGCGCTTGCCCTCTCGCGATGGCTCGAGCAGTACGCGGCGGGGAACCTGCCTCCGCCCGCTGCCCGCCAGCCGGCTGACGCTGGACAGAATCCAGAATCCAGAATCCAGAATCCAGAAGGATCAGCCAGTCACCAAACCGCCAGGCCACCAACTCAACAAACCGCCCCAGGGTCGGACGGAGCGCGGCGCGCGCCGTTCTTTGTCTGGCTGCACCTCTACGATCCGCACGAGCCGTACCACGCACCGCCGCCGTTCGGCCCGGCCTTTGCTGACAGCCCGTACGACGGGGAGATCGCCTTCGACGATGCGGTGGTCGCGTCGATCATGGACAAGCTGGGTGCGCTCGGCCTGCGCGATGGGACGCTCGTGGTCATCGTCGGAGACCATGGCGAGAGCCTGGGCGACCACGGCGAGGAGACGCACACGATGTTCGTGTACGAGGCTGCGATTCGCGTGCCCTTCATCGTGTGGAAGCCCGGCCTCGTTCCCTCGGGCCGGGTCGTGGACGACATCGTGCAGCTCACCGACGTCACCCCGACAGTGCTCGAGCTCGCCGGCAGTCCACCCCTGAAGACGGCGGACGGCCTCAGCCTGGTTCCGCTGCTCGACGGAAGACCCGGGACGGCGGCGCCGCTGGCCTACGCCGAGACGCTCCTGCCGGAGCTGTACATGAACTGGGCGCCGCTCAGGGCGGTCCGCGACGATCGCTGGAAGTTCATCGATGCGCCCAAGCCGGAGCTGTACGACCTGGCTTCCGACCCGGGCGAGCAGCAGAACCGTTACGAGGAACGGCCGCAGACCGCTCGCTCGCTGCGCGACCAGTTGATGCGGCTGACGGGCGGCGCGCCGGGCGAGATGAGCTTCGGCCGGATGGACCGCGAGACGATCGAGAAGCTCGCCGCGCTCGGGTATGTCGGCGCCGGAGGAGGAGCCGGTCCCGCCGAGCCCGCCGTGTCACGGGCGGACCCGAAGGACTTCATCGCGCTCTACAACCGCCTGCGCCGCGCGAACACCGCGGTGCGCGAGCGGCGCTTCGACGAGGCGTTGCCGGTGCTGCGGGAAGTGGTGGAGAAGGATCCGCGGAACGCCTTCGCGCAACTGGTGCTCGGGAGCGCCTATCTCGGCATGAACGAGAACCGAAGGGCGCTCGAACAGTACCGGAAGTACGCCGCGCTGGTGCCGGCGAGCGCGTACGCACATCTGTGGATGGCGATCTGCCACGTGCGGCTGCGCGACCAGCAGGCGGCACTGCATGAAGCGGAAGCGGCGCTGGCCATCGATCCGCGCTTCAGCGACGCGCACATCCTGCGGGGCGGCGTGTTCGCGTCGCGGGGCCAGTACGACGCGGCGATCAAGGAACTGAGGACGGCCGTCGAGACAGACCCGGCCAAGCCGATGATCCGGCTCGACCTGGCAAAGGTGCTCGCCGAGTCGGGCCGCACGGAGGAGGCGCAGACGGAGTACGACACGATTCTGCGATTGCAGCCCGACTACGCCCCGGCGCTGACCGGCGCGGCAACGGTCTACGCGAAGCGTGGCGACCGGGTGCGGGCCGCCAACCTGCTGCAGCGCGCCCTCGAGATCGATCCGGCCCAAGACGAGGCACGCTTCAATCTCGCCCAGGTGCTCGAACAGCAGGGCCGCCCGGCCGAGGCGCGCGCCGAGTATCAGCGGCTGGCCGACAGCGCCGAGACGCCGCCCGACATCCGGGCAGCCGCCCGCGAGCGGCTGCGGAAGCTGCGGCAGTCGCGCTGATCTTCAGCGCAGAGGGCGCGGAGACCGCAGAGATCACATAGCCACAGAGACACCGAGACACGGAGATCGGATAGTAACGAGGGATGAGTAACGAGTAACGAGAGGCTGGCCGCCAGCCGCCGGCTGCCCGCTGCCGACTTTCAACGGCCACAGAGACGCGGAGGCACAAAGCGAGGTTTTCCGTCGTCGCGGCTTCCGTCGTCGCGGCGGGGCTTCAGCCCCGCCGAGTCGCGCCGCGCTGAAGCCCGGCCCCTACGTCCGCCCTGGCAAAGCCCAGTCAAGAGAAAAGGGGCGGAGGATCTTTTCTCCGCCCCAAAGACCAGCGCCGAGCGCCTAGCCCCTAGCTTAGAACTTGAACCGGATCCCGAACTCCGCCTGCCGGTTGCTGTTGAGCAGGATGGCGGTCGGCTGGCCGAAGTTCGAGCTGTTGATGTTGGTGATGTAGTGGTCCCGGTCGTAGTTCACGTGGTCGGTGATGTTGAACACCTCGAACAGCACCTCGAAGGCCCTGGCACCGCCCACCTTGATGAACTTCGAGAACCGCATGTCCCAGGAGAAGAAGTTGCCCGCGCGGTAGCTGTTCCGCGGGATCATCACCCCGTTGACGATCGGCCTCGCCTGTGCGAACACGCCCGTCCGGCCGGCCAGCGCGTTGAACGGCTTGCCGGTGTTCGCCTGGATCGAGGTTGAGTACTGGATGCCGTACGGCAGGGTCAGCACCGCGCCGGTCGTGAACCGGTGCCGCATGTCGTTCGGCATGTAGCCCCAGTCGTCCTCCCAGTGCAGGTTGTCCGGGTTCGACGGGAGCGTGCCGAAGTCGTTGGCGATGTTCATCCCCTTTGTCAAGGCGTAGGAGGAGATGACCTGCGCCTTGTCGGTCATCCGCACCTTGCCCGTCAGGTACAGCCCATCGAAGGTCGAGTGGCCGCGGTTCCCTTCCACGTAAATCCGGCTGTACAGCGGCGCGAACTTGCCGGCAGGCGACAGCTCCGTGTTCAGGTTGTTTGGCGTGTCGATGTACCACCGGTGTATCTCCCGCCTGCCGATCGAGTGGATGTAATCGACGTCGAAGGAGACATCCCTCGTGATCTGATGCGAGAAGCCGAAGTTGGTGTGCATCGAGTACGGCTGCTTCAGGTCGGCGGACGTGAGCCGGATCCGCTGGCCGGCGAACGTCATGTCGATGAAGCTGTTGCGGACCGCCTCGCGGTTCGCCTGGTAGTACGCCGGCGTGAAGGTGGCCGGCGACTCCGAGACGAAGAACACCGGCGTCCGGATGTCGCTCCACCGCTCGTAGAGCGTGATGTTCTGGAACAGCTCGTCGTAGTACATGCCGAAGCCGCCGCGCACGACTGTCTTGGCGTCGCCCTTGACGTCCCAGGCGAACCCGGCGCGCGGCCCGAAGTCCTTCCAGTCCTGCTTGCGCTGGGTGTTGTAGCCCAGCGCCTTCAACGTCCGGATCGCAACGGTGTCGAAGTCGTTGCTGTACGGCCCCGCCTGCACGTCCCAGCGCAACCCGAGGTTCAACGTCAGGTTGCTCGCCGGCTTGTAGTCGTCCTGGAAGTACACCCCCGCGTACGTCCAGTTGTCGTCGGCGACGTTGGTGCCGGCCGACCCGCTGAACACGTCGGCGTAGCCGTTCAGGTACGCGTTGAAGTTCGGCCGCGGCGTGCTGAAGATGAAGTTCCCATACAGGGTCGGGATGAAGAACCCCCCGTAGTGGGACTTGATGATCTCGCCACCCACCTTGAAGTCGTGGTCGCCGCCCCAGCCTTCCTTCCGGAACGAAAAGTCGTCCTTGATCTGGAACCGCTTCTGGATGGTCTGCTGCGGCGTGTTGAGGTTGGCGCCGAAGAAGAAGTCGGGCGTCTGGATCCCCGGCTTGGTGTTGTCCTCGGCCGTGATGTTGTTCTCGAACCGCTGGAAGAGGAACAGCACCTCGTTCAGCTTGCTCGTCCCCCAGACGGCCGTGTCCTTGGCGATGAAGGAGTGGATCTTGTTCGTGTTGAGCGCTCCCGAGGAGGCCAGCGTGTTGCCGCCGATGAAGTCGTGGTCCCGCTTCTGGTCCTCGAGCGCGTAGCGGGCGATCAGCGTGTTGCTGGGCCCCAGCTCGAAATCGGTCTTCGCGGTCAGGAGGTGGTTGCGGAACGGCTTCGGGAAGGCGCCCTCCTGGTCCGGCAACGCGCCGCCCGTGTAGACGTTGGCGTAGTCGTTCCGGCGGTTGTACTCATACGAGAAGAAGAAGTGGGCCTTGTCCTTGACGATCGGCCCGCCGAAGGTCCCGCCCGCCTGCTGCTGGCTGAACGGGCTCTTCTCCTTCTGGCTGCCGTCCGCGATCGCGATCTTCTCGAAGTAGGACGTCGAGTTCAGCTTCTCGTTGCGCGCGAAGAGGAACGCGCTCCCGCTCGGCGTATTCGTCCCGCTCTTGGTGACCACGTTGACCACGCCGCCGACCGACCGGCCGAACTCGGCGCTGTAGCGCTGCGTGGTGACCTTGTATTCCTGGATCGCATCCGCGCTGAACTGCTGCAGGATGCCGCGGACGACGCCGTCGTTGTTGTCACCGCCGTCCACGTTGATGATGACCGATCGGCCCGTCAGCCCGCCGTAGCTGATGCCGCCCACCTCGGTTTTGGTCGGGTCGTAGTAGTTGGCCGGCCGCGTGCCAGGGACCAGCAGCGAGAGGTCCTGGAACTTCCGGCCGTTGAGCGGCATGCTCTCGACCATCGCCGTGGTGATGACCTGCCCGACGTCCGACTTCGTCGTCTGGACCAGCGGCGCCTCGCCCGAGACCGTGATCGTCTCGGAGACCGCGCCCACTTTCATCGTGAAGTCGACCGTCGTCGTCGTGCCCACCTGGATGGTCACCGCCTTGTGGAGCTGGGTCGCGAACCCGGAGATCTCCGCGGTGACGTCATAGGTGCCGGCGGGCAGCGACCCGACGTGGAACGTCCCAGCACCGCTGGAGGTCGCGGTCCGCGTCAGCCCGGTGGCGATGTTCTTCGCTGTTACCGTCACCCCGGGCATCGCGGCCTTCTGCTCGTCGATGATGTGTCCGTCGATCGACCCGGTGTCCGTCTGCGCGTACAGGGGCCGCACCATCACGATCACGGCCACCAGTAGGCACAGGCCTATCAGGCGTACCACTCTCATTCGAACCCCCTTTTCGCTCCCCGTTATTAACGTGCGAGCACATTTGCCGATCTTCGTGCCGCCGATCGTCGCCGTCTATGTGAACCGGGCGCTTGTGACGAAAGTGTTGACGAGGGAATGGGCCTGTTGCACCCCTGCAAGCTCGACGCCAGCCGGTCCGCATCGGCCGCAGTTCTGCGCAACTGTCTAACTGGTTCTCCGTCAGTGACTTAGCCAGTGGACTGACGCTGGCTATCCGCCGCCGTCCCGAGGCGATCTCCAGAATCCGGAATCTCGGATACATTGCGTTGGATTCGGACAGGCAACCGATGGCAACCCCTTCCGGCTGAACGCTGTTCGTTTCCGGTTCGGCAGGCTCACCGCAGGCGGGTTCAACAGGCTCACCCCGTGCTTCGGCACGCTCTCCGTGAGCATCCTGCGACCCCTCCTGCGTTTGCTACAATTGGCCCCCTTCGCGCCCCGTGCTCGCCCCCAGGAGATCAGGCATGTCCATGAAGAGATTCGCCGTTGTCGTCGGCGTCCTCGCCCTGCTGTCCGCCGGCCTCGTCGCCCGGCTGGCGGGCCAGACCGAGTCGCGGTACCTGATGCCCCCGAAGGTGGTCGTCGACATCCTCGACGCGCGGCCGATTCCGACCGCCATCGTGAGCCCCTCCCGCCAGCAGATCGCGCTCGTCGAACGCGCGAGCATGCCCACGATCGCCGACCTGGCGCAGCCGATGCTGCGGCTGGCCGGAACACGCATCAACCCGAAGGCGAACGGCCTGCAGCGAGTCCAGGGCGCGACCTTTGCGATCACGCTGACGAAGACCGCCGACGGGTCGGCGACGACAGTGGTCGTGCCGCCCAGTCCCGTCCTCGGCTCGGTGGCGTTCTCGCCCGACGGCAAGCGCCTCGCCTTCACCCAGACGCGTGACAGCGGCATCGACCTCTGGATCACCGACACGGCGACCGGGCAGTCGAAGCAGATCGCCAGCGGCCTGAACGGCACCTGGGGCGCGCCGTGCGACTGGGTCACCGGCCAGACGCTCGTCTGCCAGTTTGTCGTCGCGACGCGCGGTCCGGCCCCACAGCCGCCCCCGGTCCCGACCGGCCCCAACGTGCAGGAGAACGACGGCCAGCCGGCGCCGGTCAGCACCTACGAGGACCTGGACAAGAACGCCCATGACGAGGCGCTCTTCGAGTACTACTTCACCAGCCAGCTCGCCTTCGTCGACGCCACGAGCGGCAAGCAGACGCCGGTCGGCAAGCCCGGGTTGTTCGAGGAGGTGTCGGCGTCACCGAACGGCGAGTACGTCCTGGTCGCCCGGGTGAAGCGGCCCTTCTCCCGGCTCGTGCCGGCGGAGAGGTTCCCAAAGGACGTGGAGATCTGGACGAAGAGTGGGCAGGTGGCAAAGAAGATCGCGGAGGTGCCGAGCGGCGAGACGGTGCCGATGCTGGGCGTGATCACCGGCCCGCGCAGCTACCGCTGGAACCCGGCCGAGCCGGCGACGGTCGCATGGGTCGAGGCGCTCGACAGCGGCGACCTGCGGAACAAGGTGCCGTTTCGCGACAAGGTGATGGCGCTCAAGGCGCCGTTCAGCGGCGAGCCGGCCCAGCTCGTCAAGCTCGAGAACCGGCTCCAGAACATCTCATGGACCCAGACGGGCATCGCCCTGGTCACCGAGATGTCGCGCGGGGCCAGGCGCATCCGGACCACGTGGTTGCTCGATGGCTCCGCGGCGCCGCGCAAGATCTGGGAGCTGAACTCCGAGGACCGCTACAAGGATCCCGGGCGCCCGGTGATGAAGCCGCGCGGGGTCGCGGCCGCCGGCGGCCCGTTCGCGCCCGAGACCGGCACGATCCTACAATCGGGCGACTTCATCTACCTCTCCGGCGACGGCGCCTCGCCGCAGGGCGATCGGCCGTTCCTCGATCGCTTCAACCTCAAGACGCTCGCGACCGAGCGCCTCTTCCAGACCGAGGGGGAGAGCTACGAGCCGGTCGTGACCGTCCTGACCGACGACGGCAAGTCGATCCTCACCCGGTACGAGACGGTAAAGACGCCGCCCGACTACGTCGTGCGGGACACGGCGACCAAGGCGAAGCGGACCATCACCGACTTCAAGGACCCGGCGCCTCAGCTGGCAGGCGTCGAACGGCAGTTCGTGACCTACAAGCGGAAGGATGGCGTCGACCTGAGCGGCACGCTCTACCTGCCGCCGGACTACCAGAAGGGCCAGAAGGTGCCGCTCATCATGTGGGCCTATCCGCGCGAGTTCACCGACGCATCGACGGCCGGCCAGGTGACCGGCTCGCCGTACCGGTTCACGACCATCAGCGGCGCCTCGCAGATGCTGCTGCTGACGCAGGGCTACGCGATCTTCGACGATCCGAAGATGCCGATCATCGGCGCCGGCGAGACGGCCAACGACACCTACGTCGAGCAGTTGGTGGCGAGCGCGGAGGCGGCGGTGGACAAGGTGGTCGAGATGGGCGTCACCGACCGCGATCACATCGGCGTGGGCGGCCACAGCTACGGCGCGTTCATGACGGCGAACCTGCTCGCGCACACGCGGCTCTTCCGGGCCGGCGTCGCGCGCAGCGGGGCCTACAACCGGACGCTGACGCCGTTCGGCTTCCAGAGCGAGCGGCGGACCTTCTGGGAGGTGCCGCAGGTCTACGCCAACATGTCGCCTTTCTGGTATGCAGACAAGGTGAAGGACCCGATCCTGCTCATCCACGGCGAGGCGGACAACAACTCGGGCACCTTCCCCATCCAGTCCGAGCGGTACTACATGGCGCTCAAGGGCCACGGCGCCACGGTGCGGTACGTGACGCTGCCGCTCGAGGCGCACGGCTACGCAGGGCGCGAATCGGTGCTCCACACCGTCGCCGAGATGATCAATTGGTACGACAAATACGTGAAGAACGCGAAGCCGCGGACAACGAGCGACTGAGAGGAACGAAAGAGTAACGGTACCAGTGACTCCAACTGGTTTCAAAACTCCGTCTGTCGCTCTTCGGGTCCTGTCGGCGAGCAGCCCCACCCGTGGGGCCCCCAGCGCGGCAGCCGCGCTGGGGACCCCACCCGTGCTCGGCCCGAACAGCACTTGTCACGCGCGACGGGCCTGCGGCGCGGGCGGGGCGCCCCGCTCGCCGCCACCCGCCTGCGGGTTTCGAAACCACTTCTCGTGACTCGTTACCCGTGACTCGTTACTCGTTACGGCGTGATGCTTGGGGGCGAGGGCGAGCCCGAGTGGGGGCCGCTCCAATCCCGGGCTCGCCCGAGCTGTCATTCAGCGCAGAGGACGCAGAGAACACTCAGTCGGCGTTCTCTGCGATCTCTGCGCGAGGCGTCTGCACTCCCCGCGAGCCCGCAGCCCGGGCGCTCCTGGTCGCGCCCGTCGACTATCGACTATCGACTATCGACTATCGACTACCTACCACATCCCCAGCTGCAGCTTGGCGGCTTCCGACATCCGATCGGTGGTCCAGGGTGGCTCCCAGACGACGGTGACCGTGACGTCGGTGACGCCCTGGATCTGCCGAACCTTCTCTTCGACCTCGACTGGCAGCGACTGAGCCGACGGGCACGCCGGCGCCGTCAGCGTCATCGTGACGTCGACCTTGCCGTCCGGATCCACCTTGATTCCGTAGATCAGGCCGAGCTCGTAGATGTTGACCGGAATCTCCGGGTCGTAGATTGACGACAGCGCGCCGATCACTTCGGCTTCAATCAGCGGTGCCGTTGCGGGTTTCGTTTCCATATCTTGATCCGTCGTCGCGGCGGGGCTTCAGCCCCGCCGGCGCCGCCGCCGGGCCGGGCCGGGCTGAAGCCCGGCCCACGAGGAGAGTGGTCCTATTCCGTCGTCACCGGTTCGGCCTTCGCCTCGAGCGCGGCGTGCAGCGTGTGCCAGGCGAGGCTGGCGCACTTCACGCGCGAGGGAAACTCGCGGACGCCGGCGAAGACCGCCAGCTTGCCGAGCGCGCCGACGTCCACCGCCCGGTCCGGCTCCAACGTCACCATCCGGTGAAACCGGTCGAACAACGCCTCGGCCTCGGCCACCGTCTTTCCCTTCAACGCGTCGGTCATCATCGACGCCGACGCCTTCGAGATCGCACAGCCAAAGCCCTGGAAGCTCGCCTCGCGGATGACGTCACCATCGAGCTGGACGTAGACCGTGATCTTGTCGCCACAGAGCGGGTTGTACCCCTCGGCATGGCGGCTGGCCCCGTCGAGCGCCCGGAAGTTCCGGGGCCGCCGGTTGTGATCCAGGATCACCTCCTGGTACAGCTCGCGGAGCTCGCCGCTCATCCGAACATCTCCTTCACCCGGCCGAGCGCCGCCGTCAGCGCATCGACCTCCTCCCTGGTGTTGTAGAACGCCAGCGAGGCGCGAGCCGTGGCGTCGAGACCGAGGCGGTGCATCAGCGGCTGGCAGCAGTGGTGCCCGGTGCGGATCGCCACGCCCTCCCGGTCGAGGATCGTGCCGATGTCGTGGGGATGCACGCCGTCCATCACGAACGAAAGGATCGCCGACTTCTGCCGGGCGGTTCCGACCAGCCGCAGCCCGGGAACGGCGGCGAGGCGCTCGGTCGCGTAGTCGAGCAGCGCCGCCTCGTACGGGGCAATCCGGTCGAAGCCGATCGCCGACACGTAGTCGATGGCGGAGGCGAGCCCGATCGCCCCCGCGATGTCCGGGGTGCCGGCCTCGAACCTGTACGGCGCGACGTTGTAGCGCGTGCCTTCGAAGCTCACCGTCGAGATCATGTCGCCCCCGCCCTGGTAGGGCGGCATCGCGTCGAGGAGCGCCGCCTTGCCGTAGAGAACGCCGATGCCGGTCGGGCCGTAGAGCTTGTGCCCGGAGAAGACGTAGAAATCGGCGTCGAGCGTCTGCACGTCGACCGCCTGGTGCGCGACCGCCTGCGCGCCGTCCACGAGCACCGGGACACCGTGCCGGTGGGCCCTGGCGATCATGTCGCGGACCGGATTGATGGTTCCGAGCGCGTTCGACACGTGGACGAGGGCGACGATTCTCGTCCGGTCGCCGAGCAGCCGCTCGTACTCGTCCAGAGGGAGCTCACCCTCCGCGGTCACGGGGACGACCCGCAGCGTAGCCCCCTTCTCCGCGCACAGCATCTGCCACGGCACGATGTTCGAGTGGTGCTCCATCTCGGTCACCACCACCTCGTCGCCGGGCCCGACGTGCGCGCGGCCGAAGGTCTCGGCCACGAGGTTGATGCCCTCGGTCGCGCCGCGGACGAACACAATCTCGCGCGGGCTGGCGGCGTGGAGCAGCCGCGCCGCCTTGATCCGCGCGTCTTCGTACCTTGCCGTCGCCCGCTCGCTGAGCAGGTGCACGCCCCGGTGGACGTTCGCGTTGTCGCGCGTGTAGAAGTGCGTAAGCGCGTCGATGACCGCCTGCGGCTTCTGCGTGGTCGCGGCGTTGTCGAGATACACGAGCGGCTTGCCGCGCACCAGCTCGCGGAGGATCGGGAAATCGGCGCGCCGCGACGCCATCTCGTCGGTGAGCGCGGCGGACTCGGGCGGAACCGCGGTGGCAATCTTCATGAGCGGCCTTCAATCGGGGGCGCGGCCCCCCCAAACTGCTACGAGCCGGCGACCACGCCGGGCAGCCCGGCGGCAAGCCACGCCTCGAGCTGCTCGCCGAGCGCCTCGATCCGGACCCGGTTCACCAGGTCGCTGGCGAACGCCCGGATGAGCAGGCTGCGCGCGTCCGCTAGCCCGATCCCGCGTGTCCGCAGGTAGAAGAGCGCGTCCTGGTCGAGCTGGCCGACCGTCGCGCCGTGCGTGCACTTGACGTCGTTGGCGAAGATCTCGAGCTGCGGCTTCGTGTTGATCTGCGCCTCGTCTGAGAGCAGAAGCGTCTTGTTGGTCTGCTTCGCGTCGGTCTTCTGCGCGTCGGGGCGCACGAGGATCTTCCCGTTGAACACGGCCCGCGCCCGCCCGCCGAGGATCCCCTTGTAGAGCTCGTGGCTGCTGCAGTGCGCGCTCGCGTGGTCGATCGTGGTGTGGTTGTCGACCAGCCCGCTGCCCTCGGCCACGTAGAGCCCGTTCAGGGTGCAGTCGCTCCCCTCGGCCGCGAGCACCGCGTTCACGTCGTTGCGGACCAGGCGGCCACCCAGGCCGATCGAGTGCGACGAGAACGCGGTCTCGCGCAGGAGGTGCACCTGGGTCGTCGAGACGTGGAACGCCCGGCGGCTTTCCTGCTGCACCCGGTAATGATCGACCACCGCGTGGGGGCCCGCGATGATCTCCGTCACCGCGTTGGTGAAATACGGTCCCTCGTCGGCGCCCGCGTAGCGCTCGACCAGGCGGACCTGGCTGTTCTCGCCCGCCACCACCAGCGTGCGGGGATGCGACACGACGGCCAGACCGCCGGTCGTTGAGAGGTAGAGGATCTCGATTGGATCCTCCAACACGGCGCCCGGCGCAATCTCAATCACGGCCCCGTCCTCGAGAAAAGCCGTGTTGAGGGCGCGGAAGGCATGGTCGTGCCAGAGCGCGTGCCGGGCCAGGCGCGCCTCCAGGCCGCCGGGGTCCTGCTCGAGGCGCCGCGCCAGGCTGCCGGCCGAGAGCCCCGACCTCAGCGAGGAGGTCGACCACCCGGGGGCAAAGCGGCCGTTGACGAACACGAGGCGGATCGCCCTGGTGGCCTGCCCGAAGACGAACGGCTCGAGATCCGCGGCGGTCACCGGGCCGGCGTCCGGCCGGGTGAAGAAGGCCTCGGCGATCGGCGCAACGCTGGTGAAGCGCCACTCCTCGTTGCGCGTCGTAGGGAAGCCGAGGTCGGCGAAGCGGGCGATCGCCCGACGCCGCGTCTCGCGCAGCCACCCGGGGTCGCCGCGCCGTTCCTCCTCGAACCGTTCGAACTCGGCGAGGTAGACATCCACGCCGGTCCTGGTCATCTGTGTCGTGGGCATAGTCGATAGTCGATAGTCCATAGTCGAGAGTCGAGAGTCAGTCAGCGGTCGTCGGTCGATGGTCGTCGGTCCT
>Ga0315282_10002554_pt1 | contig 33313 bp, 27 predicted proteins | sample YL17G07_20_MG_FD_203693 | JGI IMG/M metagenome (GOLD analysis project Ga0315282, IMG submission 203693) | Sediment microbial communities from Yellowstone Lake, YNP, Wyoming, USA - YL17G07_20 | ecosystem: Environmental > Aquatic > Freshwater > Lake > Sediment | place: USA: Wyoming | collected...
TCGATGACATTGGCCATGAACGCGGGCATCGGTCTCTTGCGGAAGCCCCTCACGACCTTGGCCCCCGCATGAAACACGATCACCGCCACCGGCGGCCCCACCACGATGCAGATGAGAATGATGATTGCGATGCGCATGGGTACTCCATTACCCTCTCCCTCCACCGGGGGGAGAGGGTGGGGTGAGGAGCGGATCACCTCGCTGTTTCACCCCTCTCCCTCCTCCGGGGGGAGAGGGCGGGGTGAGGGGCGGATCACTCAGTCTTCCGACATTCTCTCAGAATCGCTTCAAGCACGCCAGTGAGATTCCGATGCACATCGGAATTTGTGAACCGGATGACCCGCCACCACTCGCTTTCGAGATACTTCGTCCGGTCCGCGTCGCGATCCTCTTGTCCGTCGTGAGTGTCGCCGTCGATTTCGACGACGAGTCGCGCGGCGGGGCAGGCGAAGTCCACGACGTATTTCCCGACCGCTATCTGTCTGCGAAATTTGAGGCCGGCGAGTTGACCGTTTCGCAGCCGCCGCCAGAGGTCCTTTTCGGCTGGCGTCAGCTCGCGACGGAGTCTGCGGGACGAGCCAAGCGTTTCCTCGGCGACACGATGCTTTCGGATGCGGGGCATGGTGATTCGCTCCAGGTCAGCACGGAAGAAACGGCGCCACCCCTCACCTTCATCCTCTCCCCCCGGAGGAGGGAGAGGAAAAGAGAAACAACGCCGCGCCTCTCCTCTTATCCCTTCTCCCTCCAGCGAAGGGCCAACGGCTGGTTTATCCCCTCGCCCCCCTCCGGGGCGAGAGGGTGGGGTGAGCGGCGGATGAGTTTGTCCTTCCATGCCTCACAAGGATAACACGAAGGGCACTGGCGGACAAGCCGCCAGTGGCACAAAGATGGGAGCACCCCGATTCATCGGGGCAGCACAAAGCCAGATCATCCCGCGGAAGAGGAGCCGTCCGGCGCCGCCTTCTGTTTCCGTTTCTCTTGCGCATACAGCCCGGCAAGAAGTGACAGCAACAGAAGCCAAATGGGGCCCATGAAATACCATTTTCTCTCGAGGCCGTCGAACCACTCGGCCGGAATCTTTCCTCCGAGAAGCGAGAATATAATCAGGGCCAACACGATGCCAAGCCCCAGGAAGATGCCGATGACCTGCGATCGCGGAGACCAACGGAGGGGTTCCGTCCAAGTCCTTGACGGAAATGCCAAGAACAGGGCGGCAAGAAACAATAAATCAGACAAGGGGCGCACCAGCAATTGTGCCCAATCGCAGACGCAACTCGCCGTGACGAATAGGCCCGCGAGGAGAAATCGTAATTTCAGTTTCATGGCGGCCCCCCTTCGGAGTGAATGGGAATCGGGGAGATCCACCTTTTCTCGCACCCGTCTCTTTCGCCTGCCGTTTCACCCCTCTCCCTCCTCCGGGGGGAGAGGGTACGGGTGAGGGGCGGAGGAATCTCTGATTTCATCTTGGTGCGCCATGGTCTCTGCCCCGTCTCCATGCACCCGGCGAGAGGACAAAATCACGGGCATCGCACGCGTTGATTCCACTTCTCCTTCGCACGAATACAAAAGTCCTTATCGATAACCAGGAAATGGTTCCACACGTCGTCCTGATCGAGGATGTTATAGGGAACCGTGCGAGGCGGCATATCATCGGCATAGCAGATAACCGATATCTCCGGCACGATTCCTTCCAGAATAGACTCTGAACGAACTTTGACACGGAACTGGTGCAGTACCTTCTTCTGAGAAGGGAAGAGAGGACCTGTGCCTTGCTGAAATAGCACCCAATCCTTCCCATCCTTCCGACGTCGCTCTTTGTCCTCAGGCCTGACCCCCCAATATCCATCGAGGGGTTCCGGGATCCTGACTTCAAGCCCATATTGATGCGCGACAGTCCTTCCGTCGTTCCGGACAATTGGCTCGAGATAATACACCCACACGCGACTTTCCTTCCTATCCTCTGGTTCGAAGGGTTCAATTCTCAACGAAGCCAGGGTCACAATCGGCACCCGCTGCCGGAACATCAGGTCGCGGACCTCATACTCCTCCATCGGCACGGACTGGAAATTGAACCGCTTGTAGTACTTCTTGTCGGAAGCCTGATGCGGGGCACGATCGCTCTGTGGAATGCATATCACGTAGGCGTACCTGCCCGGGGATTGCGACTTGAGTTCGACAGGGTTGATGAACAGGCCCTCAATGCGACGATGGATAACCGTGTTGATGACGTTTTCGAGTGTCTCTTTCGAAACCTCCCTCGGATCATATCCAGTGTCTATCGTCTTGGGTTTCCTCTTATCTTCATCTTCGATGATTCCCAGAACGACCGTTCCGCCGGCAGAGTTTGCGAACGCAGAAACGTGCTTGCTGATGCCCTTGTGGTCGTCTTTTCGGAAAAAGTCGCAACCCTTGTAATCGAGCGTCACGGACTCCTCGACTCCGTCGGCAATGAGTCGCTGCAAGTCTGGCTCTTTCCACTCCTTCGGGTCGGTCATGACTCCCCCCTTCTTGACCCACCAGGAAAACAGAAGTATTGTATCGACCAACACTCGCTCGTTCAAGCATTTGTTTCGTCCCGCCTCGCGTTCCGGGAGAAGAATCCGCCCCTCACCTTAATCCTCCCCCCGGAGGAGGGAGAGGGAACGCAGTGATCGCCCGCGCAATCGGGCGAACCCTTCTTCAAGTCGGGTCTTACAGCCTCGTTCAGCACCCCGTACAAGGAATATCCCGGACTCCCCTCGCGGGGTCCGGGATATTCCTGTGAAGAGTTCTGGGAAGAGTGTGAGGAACCCTCTTGCAAGAGGGTTCCTCACGATGTCGCGGCGGCTAGTACATGTCCTCTCCGCCCATTCCGCCCATGCCGCCCATGCCGCCGCGGCCCCCGCCGCCCGGCATCCTCGGCTTCTTCTCCTTGATCTCGCTCACGAGGGCTTCGGTGGTGAGGAGGAGACCGGCGATACTTGCGGCGTTCTGGAGGGCGCAGCGGACGACCTTGGTCGGGTCGAAGACCCCCTGCTCCACGAGGTCGCCATACTGCCCGGTGAGGGCGTTAAACCCGAACCCGCCTTTTTCGCCTTTCACGCGTTCGCAGACGATGGAGCCGTCGACCCCGGCGTTCTGGGCGATCTGGCGGATGGGGAATTCGAGCGACCGTCGGACGATGTCCATGCCGACGCCCTCGTCGCCCTTCTTCCTGGCCTTTTCGAGCGCCGTCATGGTGCGGAGGAGTGCGACGCCTCCGCCCGGGACGATGCCCTCTTCCACCGCGGCGCGGCAGGCGTGGAGCGCGTCCTCGACGCGCGCCTTTCGTTCCTTGACCTCGGTCTCGGTGGCGCCTCCGACGTTGACCTGAGCGACGCCGCCGGCGAGTTTCGCCAGCCGCTCTTCGAGTTTCTCGCGGTCGTAGTCGGATGTAGTCTTATCGATCTCTGCACGGATCTGGCCGACGCGGCCCTTGATGGCGGCCGACTCCCCGGCGCCCTCGATGATCGTGGTGTTCTCCTTGTCCACGACGACCTTCTTGGCCTGTCCGAGGTCGGCGATCTCGACGTTTTCGAGCTGGACGCCGAGGTCCTCGAAGATCGCCTTGCCGCCGGTGAGGACGGCGATGTCCTCCATCATGGACTTGCGTCGGTCGCCGAAGCCCGGGGCCTTCACGCAGCAGCAGTTGAGGACCCCGCGGAGCTTGTTGACGACGAGGGTGGCCAAGGCCTCGCCCTCGACGTCCTCCGCGATGACGAGGATCGGCTTCCCCGACTGGGCCACCTTCTCCAGGAGCGGGATGAGGTCCTTCACCGCCGAGATCTTCTTCTCGTGGATGAGGACGTAGGGCTTCTCCAGCACGCACTCCATCGTCTCGTAGCTCGTGGCGAAGTGCGGGGAGATGTATCCCTTGTCGAACTGCATCCCCTCGACCCACTCGACGGTGGTCTCGAGGGACTTGCCTTCCTCGACGGTGATGACGCCGTCCTTGCCGACTTTTTCCATGGCGTCGGCGAGGATTTTTCCGATTTCCGAATCGTTATTGGCGGCGATGGCGCCGACCTGGGCGATTTCGGTCTTGCCCTTGACGGGGACGGACATTTTCTTGAGTTCGGCGACGACGACGTCGACGGCGGCATCGACCCCGCGCTTGAGGAGCATGGGGTTGGCGCCCGCGACGACGTTCTTGAGCCCCTCGGTGAAGATCGCCTCGGCGAGGATGGTGGCGGTGGTGGTGCCGTCGCCGGCGACGTCGGAGGTCTTCGAGGCGACCTCCTTCACCATCTGCGCGCCCATGTTCTCACAGGCGTCCTCGAGCGAGATCTCCTTCGCCACGGTGACGCCGTCCTTGGTGACGGTGGGCGAGCCGAAGGACTTCTCGAGGATGACGTTGCGGCCGCGGGGGCCGAGGGTGACCTTGACGGCGTGGGCGAGCGTCGCGACGCCCCGGCGGATCCGCTCCCGCGCGTCCTGACTGAATGCGAGTTTCTTGGCAGCCATGGGTTCCTCCTCTAAGGTTGGCAGATATATGTATATCCCGCGATGCAGCGATCCGGGCTCACGGCTGGATGACCGCCAGCACCTTGTCCTCGCTCATGACGAGATACTCCTCGCCCTCCACGGTGATCTCCGTGCCGCCGTAGGATTCGAAGAGGATGCGGTCGCCCTTCTTCACCGTGAACTTCGCACGCTTCCCGTCGTCGAGGAGTTTCCCGTCGCCGAGTGCGATCACCCTCCCCTCCTTCGGCTTCTCCTTGGCGGTGTCGGGAAGGACGATGCCGCCCTTGGTTTTCCCGACGGCCTCGAGACGCTTCACCAGGATATTCTCACCCAGCGGAACAATTTTCGCAGCCATGTTCGCTCCTTCTGAAAGAGTTACCCGGCCCCGGTCCGACCGGCGGAGGCGGAGCCACCTTGATGGACATATTGGGGACAAAAGAGGCCAAGGCGCGCCCCCCAAGCGCCGATTGAGGCCTGAAAACGGACAAAAACGGCCGCCGCCCGGACACGAAAGCGACACTTCGCGTCACAAAGTGGGCCCAAAGCGACGGTGAATCAGCTCCCAGACGGTGCGCCGAACGACCTCGCCGCTGAACGGCATCTGGAGAAGCGCAAACGCGTTCTCCATCATCGCGTTCAGCCACATCTCCTTCGAAAGCTCCGAGCCGATGAAGATGCAAGGGATCGGCCCGACGAGCTGATTGACCACCCTAAGCGTATGCACGCCATCGAGATCCGGCAGATTCATCTCCATGATGAGGATGTCGACGATGCGCTTCTTCGCTAGGTCGATGACCTCTCGACCCGCCGTCGCCTCGTATATGCTGAACCCGTCCCGTTCCAGCGAGCGGATCAGGAGCTCGCGCACTTCTAAGTCGTGATCCGCCACGAGGATAGAACGATGGCTCTCCGGAATCCTGAGCAGCCCTCTCATCTCTTGCTCCTCTCGCCCACGCTGTGGCGGGCGCACTTCCCCGTCGCTAGTGCATAGCAAAAAGCGTGCCAATGAGGAGCTTTTTTCGAAGAATTACGCAAGATATTGGCGCCAAGCGAGTTACATCGACAAATTGTCTCGGCAAAGTGCCGCCCATGACCCGAAATATGTGACAGACTGGCGGATTCGCCGATGGATTCCTGCCATATTGACAGGCACGCTGCTATAGCCCCCTCGCACTTCGGCCCTCTTGGCGGATTTCGTAGGCGCGGGCTTGCAAGTCCGTCCATAGCGGGTAAGCTATTATAAGACACTGAGTTATGGAGAATTCCAATGAGCACAAGAGAACTGAACGCGGCCCTTGAGCGGCTTCGGCGCATCATCCGCTCGATGAAGAGCGCAGCCATAGCCTATTCTGGCGGCGTGGATTCAACGCTCGTTGCCGCTGTCGCCCACGCCGAACTTGCCGACAAGGCGCTAGCCATCACGGCCGAAAGCGAGATGTATCCCCAGTATCAGCTTGAAGATGCGAAACGCATCGCCGCCGAGATCGGCATCCGGCACAAGGTGATTCATACGAGCGAACTCGCCATTGGAAGCTTCAGCGAGAATCCCCCCAACCGCTGTTACTTCTGCAAGCGCGAGCTGTTCAGCCGCATGCGGGAGGCGGCGGATCATGAGGGCCTGAAAGAGGTTATGGACGGCGCGAATGCCGACGACCCGCTCGACCACCGCCCGGGCCTCCGAGCCGCGGAGGAGCTGGGCGTCCGCAGTCCGCTGCGGGAAGCTAGCATCGGCAAGGACCTCGTCCGCAGGATATCGCAGACGCTGGGACTCCCGACGTGGAGCAAACCCGCCTTCGCCTGTTTCGCATCGCGCTTCCCCTATGGGCTTCGCATCACGCCCGAACGCATCGACATGGTTAGACAATCCGAAGAGTACCTCCGTTCGCTCGGCCTGGTGCAGTACCGCGTCCGGCATCACGACGCCATCGCCCGCATCGAGGTGCCGTCCGAAGAGATCGAGAAGCTCTCCCGGCCCGAACTCCGCGCGAAGCTCGTCGCCCAGTTCAAGAGCATCGGATACACCTACGTGACGCTCGACCTCGAGGGATTCCGCTCGGGCTCCATGAACGAGGTGCTGGGGAAAAACCAACAAGGTCCAAGGCCGAAGGCGCAAGGCCGAGGGCTGAAGGCCGAAGGCCGAAAGAGAAGCAGATAGGCTGAAGACTGAAGGCCGAAGGCTGACGGCTGAAGACCGAAGACTGAAGGCTGAAGGCTGAAGGCTGAAGGCCGAAGGCTGACGGCTGAAGACCGAAGACTGAAGGCCCGGCGGAAACCGGACCGGAACTACGCCCCGGGCGGAGCCTGCTCCTGGCCTTCCTGCATCTCTTCCTGCCGCTGTCCGACACGCTCGTGGAACCGTCGGCGTGCCTCCTGGCGTCTCGCGTACGCCACGAAGCCGAACCAGAACCCGACGAACCCCGACCAGAAAAAGATCGCGAGGATCGCCTGGAACGTCTCGCGGTTGAACTCGAAGGTGTCGAATTTCCCCGAGGCCGCCAAGTAGATGAACTCTCCGAGCAGCACCCCCATCAGCGTGAAGATGACCATCACCCGGTCGGGATAGACCAGGATCAACTGGCCGAAGAGCATCCCGATGAGGCCGCCGTGCAGTGCGCTGAAAAGCATCGCGACCACCGAGAAGCCGCGCTCGGATCGCGCGACGAGAGAGTGAAGAATCGCCGCGAGGACGAACCCCACGGCGGCCAGAATGGCGATGGTCTTCCGGTTCTCGCGGGTGCCGAAGAGGACGTTCCGCTCGGCACTCTCGGCCGGCCGCTCGACCGCCGGTCCTGTGCCCATCATCTGGGCGATTTTGTATTTTCCGAGTCCGCGTGCCCGCCCCATCATCCACCCCCGAGAACGTTCCAGAGTCGCCCCGCATCTGGCTGGAATTATACCAAAAATCACCCGTCTTGTCAAGGCTTTTGATGCCCTCAGACTTGACCCTGAGCAGGTCGAGGGGGGAAGGATGAAGGCGGAAGGCTGAAGACCGAAGACTGAAGGCTGAAGGCCGGCGGCTGAAGACTGAAGGCGGAAGGCGGAAGGCTGAAGGGAGGAGGCTGAAGACTGAAGGCTGAAGACCGAAGGCTGAAGGGAGGAGGCTGAAGACTGAAGGCTGAAGGCCGAAGGCTGAAGGCTGAAGGGAGGAGGCTGAAGACTGAAGGCTGAAGACCGAAGGTTGAAGGCCGAAGGCGGAAGGCGGAAGACTGAAGGCCGAAGCGGCGGCGGAATGGGCGGCGGAAGGCTTTAGAAAACCCTTGAGACCGGCAGGGATGTGGTATATATTTATGAGGACTGGCACTGGATTGGGGGACGGGAACAATAAACTAGAATGTCCACCAATTCAGACGTTCGGGAAAGGGAAGGGTCATGTCCTCCGCGCCGCCAGGTATCCTGAAACTGGTCGAGAAGTTCGCCGAGCATCGCGACGCCTATAAAGCCGGCCGCTATAAGGAGGCGCAGGTCCGCAGCGAGTTCATCGACCCCTTCTTCAAGCAGTTCGGGTGGGACATCGACAACGAAGCGGGCCTTGCGGAAGCGTATAAGGACGTCATCCACGAGGACGCGATCAAGGCCGGCGGCACCACGAAGGCCCCGGACTACTGTTTCCGCATCGGGGGCACGCGCAAGTTCTTCGTCGAGGCGAAGAAACCATCCGTCGATATCGCGGGCGAACCGGCCCCGGCCTACCAACTCCGTCGATACGCCTGGAGCGCCAAGCTCCCTCTCTCCATCCTCACCGACTTCGAGGAGTTCGCCGTCTACGACTGCCGCATCCGCCCCAAGCACAGCGACAAAGCCTCCGCCGCGCGTGTCATGTATCTCACCTGCGGCGAATACGCGCACAGGTGGGACGAACTCGCCTCGATCTTTTCCAAGGACGCGGTGCTCCACGGAAGCTTCGACAAGTACGTCGCCACCGGCAAGAAGCGCGGGACGGCCGAGGTGGACGACGAGTTCCTGAAGGAGATCGAGCGCTGGCGGGACTCGCTCGCCCGAAACATCGCGCTCAGGAATCCGCGTCTTACCGTGCGCGAACTCAACTTCGCCGTCGGACGCATCATCGACCGCGTCATCTTCCTCAGGATGTGCGAGGACCGCGGGATCGAGTCGGGCATGCCTCTGATGGCCCTCCAGAACGGGACGGAGGTCTACCCGCGGCTGATGCGTCTCTTCACCGACGCCGACCACCGCTACAACTCCGGGCTCTTCTACTTCACGCAGGAAGCCGGTCGCGAGGCGCCCGACAAACTTTCCCCGGAACTTGCCATCGACGACAAGGTCCTCAAGGACGTCTTCCGGTCGCTCTATTACCCCGAGAGCCCGTATGAATTCTCGGTGCTCCCGCCCGACATCCTCGGCAACGTCTACGAGCAGTTCCTGGGAAAGGTCATCCACCTGACGCCCGGGCACCAGGCGCGGGTCGAGGAGAAGCCCGAGGTCAAGAAAGCCGGAGGCGTCTATTACACCCCCAAGTACATCGTCGATTATATCGTGGAACAGACGGTGGGAAGGATGTTGGGATGTGTAGGGGCGAGGCATGCCTCGCCCAATTCTGGTCTAGCGCCATTCCGAGACCAAGGGGCGACGCATGCGTCGCCCGATTCCAGTTCCACCCCATCGGGAGACAACAGGGCGAGGCATGCCTCGCCCCTACAAGGCAATGGGGGCGGCATGACCCCGCGGCAGGTCTCGAAGCTCCGCATCCTCGACCCCGCGTGCGGCTCCGGGAGTTTCCTCGTCGGGGCCTTCCGGAAACTCCTCGACTACCACCGCGACTGGTACGTCGCCGACGGCGTCGAGAAGCACAAGAAGGAAATCTACCAGGGCGCAGGCGGCCGGTGGCTCCTCACGACCGAGGAGAAGAAGCGCATCCTCCTCAACAACATCTTCGGCGTCGATATCGACCCCCAGGCGGTTGAGGTGACGAAACTCAACCTCCTCCTCTGCGTCCTCGAAAACGAAAACCAGGAGACCATCAACCAACTGGTGCTCTTCCAGCACAAGCGTGCGCTGCCGGACCTGGCGTCCAACATCAAGTGCGGGAACTCCCTCATCGGGAGCGATTTCTACGAGGGGAAACAGACGACGATGTTCGACGAGGAAACGCGCTACCGGATCAACGCGTTCGACTGGGATAGAGAATTCCCACAGGTATTCCCCTCGCCCCCTTCAGGGGGAGAGGGCAAGGGTGAGGGGCATAAAGGCGGGTTCGACGTCGTCATCGGGAATCCGCCGTATGTCAGACAAGAAGTATTGGGTGACCAATTCAAGGAGTACGCCGCTCGTTGTTTTTCCAGTTATACCACAACGGCCGACCTATATGTTTACTTCGTTGAGCAATCACACAAGTTGCTTAGGGAAGGTGGCTTTTTCAGCATGATATGCTCCAACAAGTTCATGCGTTCAAAGTACGGGGTTGGACTGCGCTCTTTCCTTACCACGAACGCCTGCGTTCTGCAAATCTTGGATTTTGGCGAATTACCCGTCTTCAAAGGGGTCGGTACATTCCCGGCTATTCTCGTGACTAGAAAAGTGCAACCTGGCAGGGGTCGGTTCACGTACGCCGCCATCAAGCGATTGAATTTCCAGTCTCTTGAAACCGAAGTACAGGAATCTGCTCAATCGCTCGAAGCCACTATGCTTGGATCTAAAACATGGACACTTTCGAGTTCAGATGAGATAGGCATTATCGAAACAATGAAAAGCCGGGGTCTGCGCCTTGCGGATTATGTCGGTGGGGAAATATATCGTGGCATTCTGACTGGTTTTGACCAAGCATTCAAAATCGATGATAAGGCGAGGCGAGAGATCGTAGAATCTGACCCTCAATCTGGCGAACTGCTCAAACCTTTCCTTAATGGTCGTGAAGTGAGGAGGTACTGCCTGTCATCGAAGCGAAACTTCCTTATCGTTATACCCAACGGGTGGACCCGACGCCGGATGGGCACGGCGCGGGACCCATGGAAATGGTTCTGTGAAAAGCATCCGGGGATCGCGCTGCATCTGGAGCAATACCAGAACAGTTGCCGAAAACGGTACGACAAGGGAGAGTTCTGGTGGGAACTCCGGTCCTGCGATTATTATCCCGAGTTCGAGAAACCGAAGATTGTTTGGCCGGAGATAGCAAAGGAGCCGCGCGCGCATTTAGATCAAAATGGCCTCTATTTTCCGACAACCGTTTACATTTTGCCAAGACCGGATAAATACCTCCTGGGAGTCCTCAATGCCAAGGCAACGTGGTTTTTCCTTCAACGGACCTGCTCCGTCCTGGGCGACATAAATGAACGTGGGCGGTTAAGGCTGAAGCGACAGTATATTTCAGAATTACCCATTCCCAGCATCAACTTCTCCGACCCCGGCGACAAGGCGCGGCACGACCGGATGGTGGAACTCGTGGAGGCGATGCTGGACCTGCACAAGCGGCTCGCCGGTGCGAAGACGCCCGATGAGAAGACACGTCTCGAACGCGAGATCACCGCGACGGACAATCAGATCGACAAATTGGTTTATCAACTCTATGCCTTGACCGAGGAGGAAATAACGATAGTCGAGCAAGGCGCCAAAGAATAGGAGGAGTTGCCATGAGGAAACGAGTGGTTTTCGTTTATGATTCGACGGTCAAGGCGTGGCATGCGGACATCGAAAGTATCTTGGAGAAGTTGGAGGTCCTCAATGCGAAGGGGGTTGCGTGTGAGGTTCTGGACGCTCACGGGGTCGGCAAGGACCGCATGGAAGTTTTGAGAAAAGATGCTTTGGGGGCTTCTGTCCAACATCACCAACGTGTTGGCAAACAATTTGGGAGAGGCGAGTGGTCGAATTTTGGGAAGGAGGAGCCGGCCCTTCTCGTTTACGGTGAGGGCAAGGAAATCCCTCTTGTTATCTATCCCCATGAGAAGACCATGCGTCACGAACGGAAGGATTTTTCCGTTGAGGATGGGATCTCCATCCTATTAGCGGAATGCTCTACATCTTAGATGTGCTTCGCCTATGGGGAAAGACAATCCGACAAGGAGACGCACATGTTCGGACATGGGAATCAAGTTTGGGTCATCATGCTGTGCCTGGCGTTTGCGGGGGCGACGTGCCAGGGTCAGGCCGCCGGTCCGACGCTAGCGGCGACGGCGTCCGTCGGCAAGTTCCGCGACATCACGGCCGAGTCGGGTCTCGCGGACCTGTACAAGGAGTTAGGGAAGGATTACTGGGGGAGCGGGCTACACCTAGCGGACCTCGACGGCGACGGGAAGTTGGACTTCTTCATCTCGGCCCACGGCCGGGGGAAGGGCCGGGCGCTCTTGGGCGATGGGAAGGGGCATTTCCAGGCGACCGACGGCGAGACGCCGACGACCGAGATCCACCTGGTGTACGACATCGACGAGGACGGGAAGCCGGACCTCAAGATGAACTGGGACGACGGGGGCTCGCAATGGTGGCTCAACAAGTCCACCCCTGGGAAACTCAAGTTCGTGCTGGGAGAGGACAGCCGGACCTGCAATACCGCCAGGCAGAACGTGCTGGTGGACATCGACCGCGACGGGAAGGTGGACTGGCTGCGCGGGGCGAAGCCGGGCATCTGGTTCGACCTGGGGGACGGCAAGGGGCGGTTCACGCCGAAGCGGAGTCTGACCATCGAGGGCTCGACGACCTCGGCGGAACAAAGCGTGATGGCGGCCGACTTTAACGGCGACGGGTTCATGGACCTCGCGGCCGAATGGGGGCGCTACACCAGCACCAAGGGCAAGAGCCGCATCTACCGGAACGACGGGAAGGGGAACTTCAAGGACGTGACGACGGAAGTGGGGCTCAAGGTGGACGACTTCTCGATCAAGGGGGTGGGCGACTTCAACCAGGACGGTTCGATCGACCTCATTGCGCTGGAAGACATGAAGCCGGTGCTCTACTTGAACGACGGGAAGGGCAAGTTCACGAAGGCCGAGGGCGCACTGATCGGCACGCGGGGCCCCGCAGCCCACTACGCCTCGTGGGGCATCGGCATATCTACCGACTTCAACAACGACGGCGTCGCCGACATCCTCGTCAACGGGAAGTCCTTCCTCAAGATCTACCGCGGGAGCGGCGACGGCACGTTCACCTACGTCAACGACACGTGGGGCATCAAGGACTTTTCGAAGTCGGCGGTCGACGAGGGCATCTGCTTCGGCGACATCGACGCCGACGGGCGGCTGGACATGATCGGCTATACCGCGGCTCCCGAGGAGGGCAATTGGAACGCGCCCTTTGCGGTGTATCGTAACGAGCTGCCGGTGCGGAACTGGGTGCGCGTCCGGCCGGTGGGCCTGGGGGGCAACCGCGGGGCGGCGGGTGCGAAGATCCGCCTGACGGACCCGCAGACGGGCAAGCTGCTGTGGTTCGAGCAGGTGTGCATCCTCAACCGGCAGAGCGTGCAGAGCTACTACGGGCTAGCCGAGACCGAGCGGCACTTCGGCCTGGGCGATCGCAAGACGGTCGACGTGAGCGTGGAGTTCTACCCCTCGGGCAAGAAGGTCCAGGCCACGGGCGTCAACGCAAACCAGATCGTGACCATCGAGGAAGAGACGGGCAAGACGAGCAAGACGGGTCTGACGGCGAAGTAACACCGGGGCGGGTGGGACAAGCAGTTCGAAGAGGCGTGGAACACCGTGTCAGCGAGTGGTCGCGGGACGCTTGGAGCCTGGGTTTTGTGCGCGGCGCTGTCGGCCGCGTGTCACGCCGCTCGTGCCCAGCAGGCCGAGCCGGGGTGGCCTCACCTGCGCGGGCCCAACTACGACGGCGTCTCGGCCGAGACGGGGTTGGCCGATTCGTGGCCGCCGGAGGGGCCGCCGGTGCTCTGGCGAGCGGAGCTGGGTCAGGGGTACTCGGGCATCATCGCCGTCGGGGACCGTCTCTACACCCAGGACCAATCGCGTTCCGGGCAATACGTGGTGTGTCTGGACGCGGAGACGGGACGGCGAGTGTGGCGGCACCGGTACGATTGGCCTTTCAAGCCGGAGAGTGATTGGCCGGGACCGCGGGCGACGCCGACCTATCACCGGGAGAGGATCTACTTTGCCGGGGCGTTCGGACTCGTCGGGTGCGTGACCGCACGGGACGGCCGCCCCGTGTGGTCGGTCAACCTGACGGAAAAGTTCGAAGGCGAGGGCACGGAATTCGGTTACTCGTGTTCGCCGCTCGTGGAGAATGGGAAGGTGTTCTTCCCGGTGGGCGGGAAAGGGGCGGCCGTGGTGGCGCTCCACGCAGCCGACGGCTCGGTCGCCTGGCGATCGGGCGACTGGGCGGCAAGCTACTGCTCGGCGCTGCCCGTCACGGTCAACGGTCGCAGACAGATCGTCACGTTCCTCCGAAACGCCGTGGTCGGCTTCGACCCGGAAACGGGACGGGCACTCTGGGAGCATGAATGGTCAGAAGGCTACGACGAGCACGCGGCGTGGCCGGTCTACGGCGAGCCCTGGCTTCTGACCTGTTCCCCGTTTCGGCTGGGGTCGAGGCTGCTTCGACTGGAGGGCGGTGCGGACGGCGCCTCGGCGCGTCTCGTCTGGAAGAGCGGAGAGATGTCCAACGACATCGCCTCGAGCATCGTCGTCCGGGGGCATATCTACGGGTTCGACCTGCATGAGCTCCAGGCGAGCGAGACGCACTCGGCCGCCGGGGAATTCAAGTGCATCCGGCTGACGACGGGCGAGGTGTGCTGGTCCACCGGCCGCACCGGACACGCCACGGTCATCGCCGCCGACGGCAAGCTGATCCTCCTCAACGAGACGGGAGAACTGATCCTTGCGCGGGAGAGTCCCGTCGGATACGAGGAGCTCGGCCGCGCGCGTCTCTTCCGCGGCGAGACCTGCTGGACGCAGCCGACGCTTTTTCGCGGACGGCTCTACGTCCGGAGCCCCTCCCAGGCGGCCTGCGTCTGGCTGGGCAGCGCGGAGCCTCCGGGCCCCCGAGGCGCCGGTGCATCCGTCTTGTCCGCCACCCAAGACCGATCCCGACACGGGTGGTTCGAAAGCATATGGAAGTCGGATTCCCTCTACGCGCCGGACCTTCCCGACATGCTCCGGTGGTACGGCGTCTGCATGCTCGGCGTCTTCGCGGCGTCGGGCCTCCTGACCCTCCTGGCGCATGAGGTCGTGCGCCGGAAATCGCCGCTCCATGCCCTCGGGACAAGTCGCGTCGTCCTCTGCTCTGCGGCGTTCCTCGCAGGCGCCGGGGGAACCGTCCTCGCAAGTCATGTGACGGGCGAATTCGTCTTCACGTGGCCCGCGGCCCTCTTCGTCTCCTACCAGCTCGCCCTCTGTTCGGCGGCAAGGACCGAAACAGGCGACAGAAAGGCCCGCCTCGTTTCCCTGGCCGCCGGCCTGGGCTTCGTCGTCCTCTGTCTCGCATACTGGTACCTGTGTCGAAGCCTGTTCATCGTGATGGGTCTTGGGTTTCTCGCGGGGTTTCCGCTGGCATCTCCGGCGGCGGTGCTGGCGGCCAAGAGGATCTCCGCGACAAGCCGGGTGCCTGGCGATTTGTTCTGGTCCGCCTCGTCCTTCTCGGTCTACTTCTGGCTCTCGGCCCTCTTCACCCTCTGGCGGATAAGGGCATGACGCCGCACGGACCGGACGGCCGAAAGCGAGACGCCTGCCACGGCGGTCACTCGTTCGCCCGTCAGGCTTCCTGATGGAGGGTTGGACATGAGGCGAGTCGTGAAATGGGGACTGATATCCCTGCTGGTCGCTGTGGCGTTCATGTTCGTAGCGGGGTTTGGGGTGCCGTTGTTCTTCCCGTGGACGGAGTGGAACTGCGAGCATCAGGAGGTGGACCTGAGGACGGCCAGGCTGCGATACGTGAAGTATTTCATGTTGCTGAAACTGTCGGACAGAGTCGTGGATTCGGCGATCACGCGGGTCCTGCCGCCCGAGCGGCTCGTGGGGGTCGTCCCGGAGTGGCGTCGGGTGAACACGTTCTCGCCGGGGGTTCGCAATTCGCCGCACTACATATTCCACAGCGCTTTCAGTCAGATCCATCACCTGCAGTTGATCTGGGAGATGGCCGAGCTGCCCGCAGAGGTCCGGCGGAAGACCGCGCTTCACGTGCTCGCCCTGTGGCAGCACGGCAGCCGCGACGACCTCGCAGACAGGTACATCGGCGGACTCCGCGACCTGATGGACGAAAGCAAGCGGGGCCCGCTCATCGAGAGCATTCTGCGGCTGGAGATGCCCGAGGTGCGCACGGAAGGCGGCGTGGTTACGCACACGGTGTTCTACCCGAGCGGCCAGCCCATGGATCGGGTACAGGGCCGGGTGGATGCCCCGGGTCACTTTGTGAGGGACGGCATCTGGGAATCGTGGCACCCGGACGGGAAGAGAGAAGTCTACGGACATTACCAGAACGGCCTCCACCACGGCCGACGCTTCGAGTGGAACCGGGATGGTAAGCTCTCCTCCATCATCGGCTTCACCCACGACGAACTGACGGAGTATGAGACCGAGAACCTTGAGCGGCACCCCGACTATAAGGTCGCCGAGCAACTGAACACGCCGTAACATGATGACGCCTGGAAAAGCGGCCTGGAGACGGCGGAAGGCACGCGATTGAGCGGGTATCATATTCTTGGAATCCGCAGGGAACTACGGTGACAACAGTTGGCGGCGGAAGCACCGAAGATGAGACAACGCTATCTACACCGAATGGAATTGAAGGAGGAGACCCGGGAGACATCGGCGCCCGACGGGATCACGATCTGCCTCTATGACAGGAAACGACACCACGACCAGATTCCTGCCGTGTATGCCAACGCTTTCGGGGAATCTCCGTGGCCGACCGATTGGGACTGTTTCCCGGAGTTTGACCCGCGAGGAGTGTTCGTCGCAGAGTTGTCAGGCACGGCGGAAACGGTTGGCTACGTAATCAGTTTTCAACGAAAGAACATTGGCTATGTGAGCGTGCTCGCTGTGGTCCCCTCATTCCGGCGGCGTGGCATAGGAAGGGCATTGGTTCGTGCGGCGAACGCCTACCTACGCAGCATCGGAGTCGAGACTATCCAGGTGGATGTTTTTACAGACAGTGCCCCAGCCGTCACCTTCTACACGGACTTCGGATTTCGTGTGGTCCGCACATACGAAGACAGGATCAACGAGCAAGGATGCGGGCAGGAGTGCAATGGGCGTGGATAGGTGAATCAACGGCGACTAGCGTGTTTGGACGAATCTTGTCGGGGGCGGAAACCCGCCTTGGCCGGCGTTCCTTCCCACGTCGCTCGCGGGCTCCCCAAGGAACGGAGAAAGATGGCGGGGGGCGGGGGAGAAGATGGGCGAACACGCGGCTTCGCCCTTACGGGGATCCGACCGAGGAATTCGGACAGCCCGGTGGGGGATTATTCGCGTTCATCTGTCGTTGAGAGAAAAAAGTTGAATCGCGTTCAAAAGGGGAATCCCATGGGGAAACTGGTGGTAGGGGCGTGGCAGGGGGTCTCTAGGGACGGGGACGTAGCGGCGAACATCGCTCGCGCGGAACGGGTGATCGACGAGGCGGCCGGGGCCGGGTGCGATTTCGTATGCCTGCCGGAACTCTTCCTCTCGGGCTCGGGCACGGTGAAGATCATGGCCGATAGTGCGATGCCGCTCGACGACCCGCGGCTTCTCGCTCTAGCGGCACACGCCGGGAAACGCGGCGTCGTGACCCTGGTCGGCCTCTGCGAAAAGCGCAAAGACAAATACGCCGTAACCCAGGCCATCCTCGACGACGGACGCGTCGCCGGTCACTACACCAAGACCATGCTCACGGAGATGGACTGGGAACTGATGCAGTTCCACGACGACGAGATGCCGGTATTCGAGGCGCGGGGCGTGACCTACGGGGTCATCATCTGTCACGACTCGTCGTTTCCGGAGGTGGCGGCGACCCTGGCGTGGAAGGGTGCGCGGATCCTCTTCAGCCCGCACTACAATTATCTGCCGCGCCAGAGGATGAACGACCACCGCATCCTCGTGCGCAACAACCACGTGGGGATCGCCGCCCACTATAACGTGGTCGTCGTCCGGTCGAACGTCGTGGGGTATTGGCCGTCGCGGGACAGTTTCGGCTACGGGGACAGTGCGATCTTCGGCCCGAACGGGGCGCCGCTCGTCGAGGCGGGACTCTTCACCGAGACGCTGATCACGGCGGACGTGGCGCCCTACTTGGGCGGGAGCGGCTGGCGCCAAAGGAGCGAGGTCCGTCCGGCGATCATCCGGCAGCTTTCGGCCGCTGCGCTCAAGGCGCTCGATCCGAAGGCGGCCAAGGGTCCAAGGCCAAAGGTCTAAGGCCGAAGGTCGAGGGGAGGCATGGTACGCCAACATTTTCGTTTTGCCTCAGCGACTCCTTCTCTGTGTCCTCTGTGTCCTCCGTGGTGAGATAAGGATATCCTTCACATACGGGTCTGTCCCCTCCCGACGACGAATTCGGGACAGGCAACGGGAGAAGGAAACCCGCAGAAAAGCGTTGACCCGGCGTGCGCGGCGCGATAGGTTTACGGGGGTATCGCGCGTCAGTCGGAGTCCCTCCATGAAAGTGGCGCTAGCGCAGATCAACCAGATCGTCGGCGACATCGAGGGGAACCGCCGGAAGGTCACCGACGGCCTCAAGCGGGCCGAAGAGGTCCGCGCCGACCTCGCGGTCTTTCCCGAACTGGCCGTCACGGGATATCCGCCCCAGGACCTCTTGGACCGGCCGAGCTTCGTCGAGGCGAATCTCGCGAGCCTGGCGGAGATCGCGCGCCGGTCGGGCGAGACGCCGGCGGTCGTGGGGTTCGTGGACCGCGACCGCTCGGGCCGCACGCCGGGACTCCTCAACGCCGCGGCGCTCATCCATCGCGGAAAAATCCTCTCCGTCCAGGCGAAGAGCCTGCTTCCGACCTACGACGTCTTCGACGAGGTGCGGTACTTTTCGCCCGCGGCGAAGGTCGAGGTCGCCATGCTTCCGGGCGGAGGAGAAAGCACCCCGACTCGTCGGGGTGGCACAAAGAACCACCCCTCACCCCCGCCCTCTCCCCCCAGTGGAGGGAGAGGGGAAGAAAATCCCGGCACGGGTGGACAAGCCGCCAGCGGCACAAACCAAGAAGGCACTGGCGGGTCCCGATCCATCGGGACCAGTGGCACAAAGAGATGCGTCGGGATTTCGGTCTGCGAGGACGCGTGGAACGACCAGACGTTCTGGAGCACGAGGCGGTACACGACGGATCCGATCGCGGAGCAGGTGAAGCGCGGGGCGGGGCTTTTGGTGAACATCGCGGCGTCGCCCTACGAGTTCGGCAAGAGGGACCTCCGGATGCGGATGCTCTCGGAACTCGCGCGGAGACACCGGAAATTCCTCGTCTTCGTCAACCAGGTTGGGGGGAACGACGAGCTGGTGTTCGACGGGAACTCCGCGGTCTTCGCACCCGACGGCCGGATGATCGCGCGCGCCGCCGAGTTCGCGGAAGATTTCGTGACCGTCGAGCTGGACGAGCGGGCGAAAACCGTCGAGGTCCCGCCCGAAGACATCGCGAGCCTCTACGGGGCGCTCGTCCTGGGACTCGCGGACTACGTCAGGAAGAGCGGCTTCCGAAAGGCGGTCATCGGACTGTCGGGGGGAATCGACTCGGCGGTGACGGCCTCGATTGCGGCGGAGGCACTCGGGGCCGCCAACGTCCGCGGCGTCAGCATGCCTTCCCCCTACTCGTCCGAGCACAGCATCAGCGACGCGAGGACGCTCGCCGGGAACTTAGGCATCCGGTTCGATATGATCCGCATCGACGAGGTCTTCGCGGAGTTCGGCAGGGTGCTGGAGGAGATGTTTCGGGGGACGGAGCCGGGCATCGCGGAAGAGAACATCCAGGCCCGCATCCGCGGCGTCCTCCTGATGGCGATTTCCAACAAGTTCGGGGAGCTGGTCCTGGCGACCGGGAACAAGAGCGAGCTTTCCGTGGGGTATTGCACGCTCTACGGGGACATGTGCGGGAGTCTCGCGGTCATCGGCGACGTCCCCAAGACGAAGATCTACGAGCTAGCACGCTTCATCAACCGGAAGCGACGGATCATCCCCGAAAACACGTTCACTAAGCCCCCGTCCGCGGAACTCAAACCCAACCAGACCGACCAGGACACGCTTCCCCCGTATGACATCCTCGACGGCATCCTCCGGGCGCACGTGGAAGAAGCCAGGGACGCCGCGGAGATCGTGAAACTGGGATTCGACGAGGCCACCGTCCGGAAAGTCCTGCGGATGATCCGCCAGAGCGAGTTCAAGCGCAAACAGGCAGCCCCCGTCATCAAGGTCACCACCAAGGCCTTCGGGGTCGGCCGACGCATGCCCATCGTCAACGGATGGAAGTGAAGCCTCCCCCCTGCAAGCGGCGGTGAGGCCCTGCTTGCAACTTGCAAGTTGCAGCCTGCAACTCTAAGGTCACTCGGTCCCTGGGGTGGTGGGGATGAGGTTGAGACCGCCGTCGGCTTCCACGCTGAGCTCGTAAACCCTGTTGGCCTGGAGTCTGCCGCCCACCGCTTCGCACTGAATGACCCGCACGCCCAGCTTGGACGCTTCCTCCGGGTGGTCGGCGTAGTACCAGAACCGTTGCCAGAGGTTGACCTCGAACGGCGACGGTTTCTCGTCGACGCGGTAGATTCGGGGGATGCCGTCTTCGGCCTGCGGGTCGATCGGGATGCCGACCCTCGGCTCCTGGGAGGACCCGAAGATCCGTCGGAACAGGATGAGGCTCGCACCCCGCAGCAGGTCGCCCTTCTCCACGTACTCCCTCTTGAACTTGATCACCAGTGCCTCGAAGTAGACCTCCGTCCCGGGAACCGTGGCGATGATGGGCGAGAGCGGCCTGCCGGCACGGTCCCATTCGATGAAATCCAGGTGGGTGACGGTGTTCCCGGCAAGGTCGGTGGTCCGGTCGCTGACGACGACCTGTGCGACGCGCCGCTCCGCCGTCAGACGCTTGACGACCTCCTGGAGCTTCCGCACTTCCTCGAGGTGTCGCGCCTCCTTCCGCAGGTAGTCCCAGGCGACCACCGCCGCGACCAGGAGAAACGCGACTACCGCTAGTCCCACCGCCTTTTTCATGGCTCCACCGTATTCACCTGCCTGCAGGGCTTCGCAGGCGCCGCTATCTCACTCGTGCTCCTCGCCAGGCCTCCCATTTCAGATTCACTCGGTGTCCCTTTGCAGCAATGCTTCGAGAATCGGCTTAATCTCGGCACTCATGTGCCCGTGGGTGCCAAACTCGTCAGGCCAACTCTCGGGCGTGATCCAGACCACTTCATCTCCTATGCAGAATTCGAAAACGACACGGGTTCCGTCTGTTAGGAAGCCAACTACTGCTCCATGCCGGCTCGTTGCCCAATTTGGCAAGCGCACATTGTCTGTCCCCGAGATCCCCGCCAGGGCGTCCAAGAATTGTCCTATTTCCTTGGGGTCCTTTAGAACCACCTTCGGGCATGCAGAGAGTTCCTTCCATGTATCTGTTCTGACCGTTCCAATTGGGTAAAAATAAACGTGCAACATAACCACACGGTCCTTCTCTATCGAGCCATCCGCGAAAGAATCGCCGAACTTGCTGCCCGCTGGTCGATCAAAGGGATCAAGGAATCCCAGGGCGGAAAGGAAACCAACCAAGACCATCCCGCCAAATAAGACACAGACAGCCACAAAGACCAAACCGAAAACGCACAGAGGGATAACGAAAAGCCTTCTCATGACATGCTCAATTCACCCGTGGACCAGGGTTCCAATCCAAACACCAGGGAACTCTGAATTCGGCTAATAAGGACGGGGCACCTCTATTTCGCTGCCAAGGAGCCATCATAATTCAGGATACCGATAACGGCACCCGTTTGCAAGTGTCGTTTGGAGTTTTGAAGGGGACTGCCGATGTTTGTCTACGGTGACCGTCTGGTGCGCGGTCCACCCATTTTTTGAATCCGGATTCTTCTTCATACCCCGATTTTTCCCGTGGTCTCTCTCGATGCCGCATTACGCATTGAAATAACCAGGATGATAATCCCAATCGCTTCTGCAAAATAAATCACTGCCCATGCCCAGAGGGGAATCGTGGCAAGTTCTGAGAGCCACTGAAGGATGGGGAGTCCTGCAGCACAAACCAAGGTGACCAGGGCACCCGACAATGTTAGAGTGGGGTACTCCAATTTCAAAGGAATTCTGTTTTGTCCGGATCGCTTGTCATCCGTGAACTCTGTCCGGCGATCCTTCCCATCCTGAGTCCCTGGTGATTGAAGCGTCGGACCTCCGATCGGTCCCCGCCGCCTACCGAATCGCAGCTGCCCGTACCAAAACAGAATATACCTATGAAAGAAAGTCCTTCTTATTTCAAATGGCGTGGTTTCTTCGAGGAAGTCAACTACCTCCTCAAAATCCTTTCTCCATGCCAGCACAGCATAGGAGCCGCTCGCAGTGGTAACCTCCAAGATCGGGGTTGTCCACCATCTCTCCGAGACCCGCCATATTTCATCTGGAGTGATTTCGTGCCATTCCCGGCTATACCAATGGCGCTTCCCCACGAGCCTGTCACCCTGAACACGCAGTGCGCACATGATCGGCTTCCATTGCCCCAAGCTGCCAAATACCTCCACCACTTGGGGAGGATATTCGAATCCCTGCTCTCGGATAACGAATGTGCTCTCACTCCTTTTTCCGTGCGGCGAGCTCGTCGATCCTCTCAATCGGCACCGGGAGACGCATCCCGTCGGGCAGAGGATCGATGTACTTCCTGCGGTAGGCGGGCGTCTGCATCCGGCAGGTCTTGTGGTGAAGACGGAAGTCGGGGTGAGAGATCATCCGGTTCCAGATGAGCTGGACGGGAAGCTCGCGGACGTTCCCGAAACTGACGGGGTTGAAGTCGCACGGGTTGATGTCGCCGTAGGCGGTCATGTAGAACTCGCTGTAGGCCCCGAAGCACCCGGCACCCTCCGGGGAATTCACCTTGCTCATGGCGACGACCCCGATGGGGTAATCCCCCTCGTGGTACTTGTCGTAGAGCGCAAGGACCTTGCGGCGGTCGCCGTCCGTCAGGATGAGGCCCGTATCCTTGAGGAACCGGCCCGACGGGATGCAGTCGAAGATGGTGATCTCGTTGAAGGCGTGCTCGATGGCGATCTGGATGAGCCGCTCGACGGAGCCGTCAGCGAGGGATTCGTGCGTGGCATAGGTGGAAAGTCCGACGAGGATGCCGGCGTCGAGTGCGCGCCGGCCGCCGACGAGTGCCTGCTGATGGAGGTTCGCCACCCCACGATACGCGTTGTGCTTTTCGGGGTCCGCGTGGTCGATGGAGATGTTCATGGTGGCGAGCCCGGCTTTCGCCAGCCGGTCGACGTACTTCTGCGTGAGAAGCTGTCCGTTGGTGAAGATCATCGGCATGGCCCGGGACTTGTCGACGTAGTCGATGAGCTCCGGGAGCTCGCTTCGGAGGGTGGGTTCGCCCCCGGTGAAGATCACCAGACTCGCCCCCAGGTCGAGCGCGCCGTCGACGACCGTCCTGATCTCTTTCACGGTCAGCTCCTCGCGCGAGGGGTCGACGAACGGGTCGGCCGAGCAGTGCCGGCACCGGCACTGACACTTGTGGGTGATGGCGAGGTTCGCGGTGGCCGGGAAGATGGTCTGGAAGACGACTTCCTTGAACTTGCGCTCGAGTGCGCGCATCCCCACGCGCGAGGGCTGCGGGGGATTATACAGGTTATAGACGTTCGCCCCGTCCACCTTCGCGATGACCTTGAGCGAGTTGAGGACGCTGTAGAAGTGGTCGACGAAGGGCTGGAGGACCGCGCCGAGCATCCCCTGCGCGGTGCCGATGATCTTGTCCCCCTCCATCCGCGTCTCGATGTTCAGGAAATCCCAGGACTTCGCGGTGCCCATCCCGCAGACCTCTCTTTGCAACGGAACGTCTACAACGTAGCGGCGCTTTGCCTTGCTGAGCCCCCGCCAAGGGGCGATTGAGAATCCCGTCTCCTGAGATTGCCGAGCAAACGCCGATACAGGGGCAGGTCCCGACGCGTCGGGACCCCTGCCACACGTCATCCACAGTCTGCCGGCCGGTCGGCTACCGGCGCCGACTATGCAGACGGACGGCAGCGAGGACCTTCTCGGCGAGGTCCATCGAGCGGACGCCGTCCTGGGGCGAAACCACGGGCGTGCACCCGTCCCGGACGCACGTCACGAACGAGCGCAGCTCCGCCTTCAGCGGCTCCTCGTGATCCGGTTTCATCTCGCGAACGGTGAACAGGTCGCCGAACGTGAGATTCCTGAGTTCGTCCTGGGGAAGTGCACGCATCTTTTCAAGCTCGAGGGCGTCGAGCGAGAACCCGGACGACTTCCGGACGACGAGTCCGGCGCCCGCGCGGAAATCCATGGAGACGCAAGTCTCGGCGGAAAAGACGCGGGCCTCGCGCACGGTCCTGGTCGCCACGCGACTAGCGGTGAGGTTCGCGACGCAGCCGTCGTCGAACGCAATCCGGGCGCTCGCGACGTCCTCGGTCTCGCCGACGACGGCGAATCCCACCGCATCGACCTTCTCCACCTCCGCACGCACCAGGTGGAGCACAAGGTCGATGTCGTGAATCATCAGGTCGAGGACGACGCCGACGTCGAGGGAGCGGAAGGTGAACGGACTCAGTCTCTGGATCTCGATGAGTCTCGGGACGATGTCCGTGTCGCGCAGTGCGACGACGACGGGGTTGAAACGCATGATGTGTCCGACCTGGAGCCTAGCGCCGCTTGCCTCGGCGGCGGCCTGCATCCGGAGCGCCTCGGCGAGCGTCCCGGCCATCGGCTTTTCCACGAGAACGGAGATCCCGTGCTCCAGGAAATCGCACGAGACGCTGGAGTGAGCGGAGGTGGGAACCGCCACGGAGACGGCGTCGACGCGGTCAAAGAGGAGCCGATAGTCGGAGAAAGCGGCGGTGTCGTGGCGGCGGGCCACGGCGTCGGCCCGCTCGGGGAGGAGGTCGGCGACGCCGACGAGCCGGACGTCCTCCAGTTCGGAATACACGCGTGCGTGGTGTCGGCCGAAATGTCCGACCCCGACGACCCCCAGACGTACCTTGTCCTTCATCTTGAGATCAGGGCTGTCGCGCCCTGCCCTGTTTGCCGGCGAGGCTGCGTCGGACGAACTCCGCGAGACACCGGATCTCCGGAATCACCTCGTCGAGTTCGAGCTGGTCGAGGGCCTCCTTGCGGGTGAGCTGAGACCGCCAGATCAGGCGGTGCGCCCGCTTGAGCGTCTGGATCGTCTCTTCGCTCGACCCGGAGCGCCGGAGTCCCACCATGTTCACCCCGCGCACCTTCGAGGGGTTGCCTTCCACGATCATGTAGGGCGGGACGTCCTGGACGATGCGCGAGAGTCCGCCGACGAACGCCAGCGTCCCGACGGTGACCCAGTGGTGCATCGCCGCCCCGCCTGAGACGATGGCCCGGTCGCCCACATGGATGTGACCGGCGAGGAGTGCGTTGTTCACGAGTTCCACGTGGTCGCCCAGCACGCAGTCGTGCGCCACGTGAGAGCACGCCATGAAGAGGCAGTCGTTGCCGATCCGCGTGGGACCCCCGCCCAGCTCGGTGCCGGTGTGGACGGTGACGAACTCACGGAAAGTGTTGCGGTCGCCGATGACGAGCCCGACGTTCGGTCCCAGGTCCTTCAGAAGCTGAGGGGGTCCGCCGAGACATGCGTGCGGGGAGAGACGGTTCTCCCGTCCCATCCGGGTGTTCCCCATGACGACGGCGTGGGATTCGAGCACGGTGCCGGGGCCGATGACCGCCCCTGGACCGATGACGCAGAAGGGTCCCACGGCGACGTCGTCGGCGAGCCGGGCCCGGGGGTCCACCTGTGCGGTGGGGTGAATGTGCGGCATCTCAGGTCCCTTCGTCGCTCGGGTGGTCGGTGATCTGTTCGTTGAAGTCCACGAGCATGAACTTGATGACGGCTTCCGCGACGGTCTGACCGTCCACGGCGGCCCGGCACTGGACCTGTCCGGTGCGCGTTCTCACGCGCATCGCCACCGCCTCGAGGACCAGCTGGTCGCCGGGGACCACCGGGCGCGGAAACCGCACGCCGTCGATCCCCGTCAGCACCGCGAGCTTCTTCTCCGCCTTGAGCTTTCGCAGGAGAAGCACCCCGGCAAGCTGGGCCATCGCCTCGATCTGGAGGACCCCCGGCATGATCGGCCGGCCCGGGAAGTGTCCCTGGAAGAACGGCTCGTTCATGGTGACGTTCTTGATGCCCACCGCCCGCTCGCATCCCTCCAGCTCGATGACGCGGTCCACCAGGAGAAACGGGTAGCGGTGAGGGAGGATCTTCATGATTTCGCGGATGTCGAGCTTCACGCCAGAGCTCTGGTCCTCTTGGCTCATGTGTCGGCTAAGCTCCTTCACGAGTCTTGTGTTGAGAGAGTGTCCGGACCGGACTGCCCGGACGTCGCCCACGATCGGACGTCCGAGGAGCGCCAGGTCCCCCAGGAGGTCGAGCACCTTGTGTCGAGCGGGTTCGTCCGGGAAGCGGTAGGTGGTCCCGATGGGGCCGTCGGGACCGATGATGAGCGTGTTCTCGTACGTCGCTCCCGCACCCAGACCCCATGCCTGGAGCTCGACGGCTTCCGACTCCAGACAGAACGACCGCGCCGGCGCGATCTCCTTCAGAAAGACCTCCGGGGTGACCCGGAACGACACCTCCTGCCGCCCGAGAGGCGGCCCGCCGTAATCCAGCACGTACCGGACGGAAAGCCCCTCGCCCTCGGAGGGGTTCACCTCCAGACGCGCGTCTCCGTCTTCCGTCACCAGCGGCTCCCGGACGCGGAAACTTCTCCTCGGCCGGTCGAGCGTCGTCACGCCCGCCTCGCGCACGGGACCGGCAAAGGGCATCGCACTCCCGTCGCCCACCGGGAGCTCGGCGTCCGACATCTCCACGACGAGGTTGTCCAGTCCAAGCCCGGTCGAGCAGGCCAGGACGTGTTCCACGGTGAGAACCACGACGGCGTCCTTCTGGAGGGTGGTTCTCCGCTCGATCGGTCCGAGATGCTCGTACGTGGCGGGAATGGCGGGAGCACCGGGGAGGTCCGTGCGGACGAACACGACGCCGGTGTCCGGGCTAGCCGGCAGGAACTTCACGGTCACCGGCCGACCGCTGAACAGTCCCACCCCGCACATCTCAACCGACCTGGCGATCGTCGTCTGCGGCGTGCTCCAGCTCACGGACTCTCTTCTCCAGTTCCTTCACACGCTCGATGAGCCGGGGCACGCGTCGGAGACTGGCCGCCAGCTTGAGCTCACTCCTGTGCTCCTGGGCCGGGTAACCCGAAACGCGCATCCCGTCCGGCACGTCCCTCGTGACCCCGGTAAGAGCGCCCACCATCACGTTGTCCCCCAGCGTCAGGTGACTGTCCACCGAGGCTTTCCCCGCAAGGACGACGTTGTTCCCCGTGTGAACGCTCCCGCACAGCCCCACCATCGACACGATGATGCAGTTCTCGCCGACCACCACGTTGTGACCGATCTGGACGAGGTTGTCGATCTTGGTTCCCTTCTTAATCCAGGTGCGGCCGAAGCGCGCCCGGTCGATGGTCACACATGCACCCATCTCCACGTCCTCCTCGATGACCACCGTGCCCCGCTGCGGGATCTTCTCGTGACGCCCGTTCCGCGTGACGTAGCCGAAGCCGTCACTCCCGATCACGGCGCCCGAGTGAATGATGCAGCGGTCGCCGATGCTCACCCGCTCACGCAGGGTCACGTTCGGGTAGATGAGACAGTTCGCGCCGACGGTGACGTCGTGACCGACGTAGACCTGCGGCCGGATGACCGTCCCGTCGCCGATGGAACTCCCCGGCTCGATGACGACGCAGGCGCCGACGGCAACGTCTCTGCCGAGCCGGACGTCCCCGGCGACGACGGCGGAGGGATGGACCCCCGGCGCACAGCTCACCACCGGCGGGGCGAAGCACTCGATGATCTTCGAGAACGCCTCCTCCGGGTTCCCGACGACGATGACCGGGAGGCGGTTTTCGACGTCGATCTCGGGGGAGACCACGGCGGCGGAGGCTTTGGAGTCCTTCAGTCGAGACGCGTACCGGGAATCCGCGGCAAAGGTGATGTCCCCCGGGCCGGCCTCGCGGACTCCCGCCACACCGGCGATCCCCGTCGAGGCGTCCCCCACCACTCTGCCGTTCACCAGAGCGGCAAGCTCTCCCAGCGTCCTCGGCGTGACCGACCACTTCCTGGAATTCATTTCGCTCCGCCCTTAGGAATCCCGGACGCCTTCTGTTTCTGGTAGTCCGCATTCAGCGAGACCAGCAGTCGGTCGGTGATGTCCATGTCGCTGGAAAAGTAGAGGATCTTCTTGAGCCTCAACATCAGGTGAAGGTCGCTCACGGAAGGAGCGGTGAGATCCACCTTGTCGGACTTGAGCACCAGGGAGAGCCTGTTGGCCTTCGCGTAGTCGCCGGCGGCTTTTTCCAGGTCCAGATAGAGTTCGCGGATCACGTTCTTCTCGCGATCCAGGATTTCGCTCGTTTTCATCTTGGTCCAGGTCTCGTACTCGGCCTTCTTCTGAAGGATTTCCTTTTCGGTTTTGGTGTAGGCGTCGCTGCCCGGGGTGTGCATGGCGAGTCGAGCGTTGAGGGACTGGATTTCGGCGGCCCGCTTGTCGGCTTCCGCGCGGAGGGACTTCTGGGTGGCGAGGAACTGTGCCTCGGCATCCTTCATTTTATCGTATCCTTCGAGGAGTCGGGCGAAATCGACGACGCCGATGCGGAGGGGTTCCGACACGCCCGCCGGGGCCGCCCCCACGTAGAGTGCCACCGAAAGCAGCACACCCAACACCACGCCGGCCGTCAGGGTCGTCCACCGTCTCATCCCAACTCTCCTTCCGGGCGCATCCGCCCCATCAGAAAATCGTCCCGATGTTGAAACTGAACACCTGCGTGTCGTCGGTCTTCTCCTTGACGACCGGGAACCCGAGGTCGAAGGCAATGGGAATCCCGCCGAACGCCGGGATCGTGAGTCGCACCCCCACCCCCACGGAGACCCGCAGCTTCGTGTCGGTGATGTCGCTCAGGTCGTAGGCCACCTGACCCACGTCGCAGAACAGCACCCCGCGAATCATCTCGAAGGGCTTTCGCTCGACCATCGTCTGGTAGACCGGGAAGATGTACTCGGCACTCCCGACGAAGCTGAACTCCCCGCCGACCGGCGTCCCGTCCTGTTCCGGTCCCAGTCCGCGGTAGCTGAACCCCCGGACGCTGTTCCGGCCGCCGGCGAAGAACCGCTCGAAGAAGGGCACCGAGGAGTCGTCCCCGAAGGCGTCCACCGCCCCCACGCTTCCCTTGAGTGCCAGGATGTGCTTGCGGCCGCTCCGCGTCTCGAACAGCGTGTGATAGTACCCGGCGTCGATGACGCCCTTGACGAAGTTCCAGTCGCTGCCCAGGAAGTCGCCCGCCACCTCCGCCGTCCCCGACAGCCGGTATCCCCTGCTGGGCATCCACACGTCGTCCGTGCGGTCATAGGTCAGGTTGAAGGCGAGACTGCGGATGGCGTTTGTGCCCTCGGCGGCCAGCACGTCCGCCGCGGTCGTGTCGAGTTCACTGATGTCCACCTGTTCCAAGCGGTACGTGACTCTGGCGGTGAGCCGGTCGGTGAGCCTGCGTCCGAGTCCGAGCCGGGCGCCCAGACGGCCCTCGTGGTAATCGTCGTAGTCCCGCTCGCTCAGGTAGAGGTCGGTGCTGAAGGCATAGCGGGTGTCGAAGATGTAGGGGTCGGCGAAGAAGATGCGGGCCTGGGTCAGCTCGGTCCCGGGACGGAACTCGAGCAGGAGCTTCTGTCCGGCTCCCACGAAGGCGTTCCCCATCAGCAGGTCATCGAGACTCTTGGGCCAGTCGGCGATGTCGAAGTTCTCGAAGCCCACCCGGAACTGTCCGATGAGTCCGTTGTTGGAGCTGAGGCCCACGCCGAACGTGAGGTTCCCGGTACGTCCCTCCTCCACCTCGACGACGAGATTGCGTTCGTCGGGCTCCTCTCCCGGGACGACGGTGGTCTCGACCTTCGTGAAGAAACCGAGTGCCCGCAGCCGCTGCACGCCCTTGGCGACCTCCCGGGAGTTGAACACGTCCCCGGGGAAGATCCCGAACTCCCGACGGATGACCTTGTCCTTGGTCTTGAAGTTTCCGCGGATGTCGAGCATCCCGAGGTTGTACCGTGCGTTCTCGGTGATGTTGTAGACGAGGTCGATGCGTCCGGCTTCGGGGAAGACCTCCTTCGGCTCCACCCGGACGTCGAGGTACCCGCGGGAGGTGTAGTAGCCCTGGAGCGCCTCCAGGTCGCTCTGGTAACTGTCGACGCCGAAGGTCTGTCCCCTCCTCATCTTGAGCTGTCTGAGGAGCTGTTCGCCCGTGGCGATCTTCTGTCCGCGCAGCGTCACGTCGCCGACGCGGTACTGCCCTCCCTCGCTGATTCTCACGATCAGGGTGAGACGGGTCTTGTCGGCGGAGTATTCGTAGTCGCCGCTCACGACGGCGTCGAGGTACCCGTGAGACCGGTAGAAGTCCCGCAGGCGCAGGAGGTCGAGACGGAAGACCTGCTCGTCAAAGACCTTGAGGAAGAGAACCCACTCGTGCGTGCGGGTTTCCATCTGGGAGAAGAGCTGCTTGGACGAGAAGGCCCTGTTCCCCGCGAAGCGGATGGCCCGCAGCGTGACGCGCGGCCCTTCCTTGATGCCGTAGGTGATCGCGACGGTGTTCTGATCGGGGTTCGTCTCTTCCCGGCGTTCGACCTCGACGAACTGGTAGCGCTTCGACCGGTAGAGCTCCAGGACCTTGGAGGTGGACTCCCTCTGGCGGGCGAAGTCGAGAAAATCTCCTTCCCTGAGTCCCACCGTGTCGCGCAGCTTCTTGTCCGAGAACGCCCGGTTCCCCTCGAACCTCAGGCTCCGGATGACCGGACGCTCCTGGAGGTCGAAGATCAGCCTGACGCCGCTCTGGTAGGGCTCCTGACGGACGTCGATCGCCGTCGGATAGAAGTAGCCGAGTGAGTCCAGGCGTCGGATGTCCTCGTCGACGGCCTGGGGAGTGAAGACGTCTCCCGGACGCAGGCGGATGGCCTGCATCACCTTGTCGGCCGGGACCCGCTTGAGTCCCGTGATCTTGATGTCGGTGATGCGCGCGGACGCCGGTGTCGCCTGGGCACACAGCGTTCGCCCCGTCCAGGCGAGGAGCACCGCGACAAGCACGGGCACCCCAAACGCGATGAATCGCGCCCAGGGGCCCCCGATGGCGTGGAGTCTGACCGGATGTGATCTCAACTCGGAACCCCCGATTGCGATGGAGTCCACTTTCCTCATGCTTCTCCCACGGTGACGCGAGTAGCCGCCAGGTTCTGGAAACGCAGGATCCGGCCGTTAAACTGGAGGTGCACGGTGCCGGTGGGGCCGTTGCGCTGCTTCGAGACGATGATCTCGGCCTTGTTCTTGAACTCCTCCTTGCCGGGCTGGTAGTATTCCTCGCGATGGAGGAAGATGACGACGTCGGCGTCCTGTTCGAGTGCTCCGGATTCGCGGAGGTCGGAGTTCCGCGGACGGTGGTCTTCCCGCTGCTCGGGTCCGCGGTTGAGCTGACTGACCGCGAGGATGGGGATGTCGAGCTCACGGGCGAGGCTCTTGAGTCCGCGCGAAAGCTCCGCGACCTCCAGTGCCCGGTTGTCCCTCACCGGCGTCTCCATGAGCTGCAGGTAATCCACGATGACGAGCTTGATGTCGTGCTGGGCCTTCAGACGCCTCGCCTTCGCCTTCACGTCCAGAACCCCCGGCGCCGCCGAATCGTCGATGAAGATGGGAGCCTCGCTCAGCCGACCCGCCGCCGTCGTCAGCATCGTGAACTGCTGGTCGTCCAGAAGCCCTTTCCGGATCTGCTGGGCGTCCACCCGTGCCTCGCTCGAGAGCATGTTCTGCGCCAGCTGCTCCTTGCTCATCTCCAGGTTGAAGATGAGCACCCCGGCCTCCTGCTCGATCGCGACGTGTCGCGCGATGTTCAGCACGAACGTGGTCTTGCCGATGCTGGGTCGTGCGGCGACGATGACGAGCTCCGACCCGTGGAGTCCCGTGGTGAGGTCGTCGAGGTCCATGAACCCGGTGGAGAGCCCGCGCAGCCGTCCCTTCCGCGCGTGCATGTCGTCGATCGTCTTGAAGGTGTCCTTGAGGACCTCGCGGATGCCCGCGACCGTGGTCGAGGAGTGCTTCCCGGCCACCTCGAACATCATCTGCTCGGACCGGTCCAAGAGCTCCCTCGGCTCGTACCGCTCCTCGTAGGCGTCGTGCAGGATGGCCGTGGTGGTGCCGATGAGCGTGCGGAGCATGGCCCGGTCGCGGACGATCCGGGCGTAGTAAAGGGCGCTTGCGGCGGAGGGGACCGTCTCGGTGAGACTCATGAGGTACTCGGGACCCCCGACGCGCTCCAGGAGTCCGTCCTTCTTGAGCTGCTCGCGCAGCGTGAGCGTGTCCACGGGGTCGCGACGGTCGAACAGCTTCGTCATCGCCTCGTAGATGAGCCGGTGCTCAGTGCTGTAAAACTCGTCCCCGTCGAGCTCTTCGAGCACAAGTCCCACGGCGTCGCCTTCGAGGAGCATGCAGCCGAGGACGGCCTGCTCGGCTTCGAGGTTCTGAGGAGGCACGCGGCCGAACAGGGATTCCTCGGCCGACCCGCGCGCCCCCGATACACTCGTCACGGCTATCCTCCCGCTAAGACATCCCACGGCGACCAAACTGCCAGGACGCCGGGAAATCTCTTGCTGTCATTCTGAGTCCCGATTTATCGGGACGAAGAATCTTGCCCAGGAGGCGGAAAGAGACTTTCTCGATCTTGCGGGCCGGATTCTTCGTCGCCCCGTCCCGATTCCATCGGGACGCGGCTCCTCAGAATGACTCCCGTCCCCTTTCGCCGGCGGCCTGCTATTCGCCGACCACCCACACCTTGACGACGCTCGAAAGTTCATTGTCCAGGCGGATGGGGACCTCAAACACCCCCAACTCCTTGACGGGCTTTTCCAGCATGACCATCGTCGGCGTGACGTCGAAGTTCTCCTCCTTGAGCGCGGAGGCGATCTCCTCCGCTCCCACCGACCCGAAGAGGTGTCCCTCCTCGTTGGCCCGGGCCTGGATGGTCACGGAGATCTTCTTCAGGCCCTCGGCGACCTCCGCCAGAGACGCCCGACGCTTGGCTTCCGCCAGCTCCAGACGCCGACGCTCCTCCTGGACCTGTCGCACGTTGGCCGGGTTGACCATGACCGCCAGCCGCCGGGGGACGAGGTAGTTCCGTCCGTAGCCGTCGGCTACGTCCACCACCTCGCCGCGCCTGCCGAGGTCACGGATGTCCTGTGTGAGCAGAACCTGCATCCTTCGTCTCCACGAAAAAGTCCTGACAGGGATGCATCGCCACTTGGCGGGGCCCCGCCGGCACGGATTGGGTTATACCATAACCCCTTCCGCACGGAAATCAACGGCTTTTTTGCGGGCTTGCGGGCAACCCTTCCCGCGTGTGCGCAAGACACTTCCCACAAAAGAACGGCGCGTGGGACCTGCACGCGCCCTTCCGGCCATGCGAGGCGAAGCGCTCGTCGGACGACCTGCGTCCGTCAGCCCACATAGGGAAGCAAGGCCATGAACCGGGCCCGCAGGATGGCGTGCTTCACCTGACGCTGGTGTCGGGCACAGTTCCCGCTGCGCTTCCGGGAAAAGATTTTCCCCTGGGGCGTCAGCAGTTTCGCCAGACTCGGGAGATCCTTGTAGTCCACGAGATCCGCCTTGGCCCTGCAGAAACGACACTTCCCGTCGCGGCCGTACTGCGCG
>Ga0315282_10002555_pt1 | contig 33311 bp, 37 predicted proteins | sample YL17G07_20_MG_FD_203693 | JGI IMG/M metagenome (GOLD analysis project Ga0315282, IMG submission 203693) | Sediment microbial communities from Yellowstone Lake, YNP, Wyoming, USA - YL17G07_20 | ecosystem: Environmental > Aquatic > Freshwater > Lake > Sediment | place: USA: Wyoming | collected...
CGGAAGCACGGCGGTTAGTGGCGCCCCTTCATGGCAGACCGTGAGCATCAGCGCGGGGACACCGACCTCACTTACAACAAGTGCGGTGACATATTGGCTCTGCTGGCAGGTGGACACGGCAAATAGTTTGCCTTCGTATACAAGTGGTAGCGCAAATACGGGCAGCTACATCTCACAAACCTATGGTTCATTCCCCGCCACATGGACTGGCGGAACCCTAACAAGCGAGGATTGGAGCGAGTATGTCATATATCATTGATGTGGGAATAGAAGTTTATGAGTATGGTTTGCTTTATTATGGTATCACGTTCACTTAAAAACAGTATGATAACAAAGTAATTGAACATGTGCATATAGACGTGTAAAAGCATATTAGTATTCGACAACCTCGTGCATAGCCAGCGGATATACGCATGTAGATTCTGTGTACGGATTAGGTTGAGTGTGCCTGTTTGTGCCTTAAGTAAGAAGATTTTTAATTTATTACCATACGATATATGAAAGCCGATAAAAATGACCGATAAAAAAGTGTTTGGATTAGCCTCTTTTGCATTTATTTCCATAGTGTTAACAGTCAACCTAATGCCATTCCATTATTTGCTAGTTTCAAACGTTACAAATGAGGTGGCGGGAAGTTCTAATCTCTCAATAGGTTTGATATCTGCATTTGAATACAATTTGAACAGCAGCAATAGTCATATTGTTGTCTGGAGAGCGTTTAACTATAACAGCTATGCATCTGCTAATGAAACGTACGCTTTCTTATCGTCAGCGTCGCCTCAGGGAGGCGAGGTAGGCGCAACAAACTCGGTGCTACATTCTCTTTTGAATTTCTCAAAGTTGGAGGGGTACAGAAGCGTTAGCATGAAGGTGGGGGTGGGTGGGGGTGCCATGACAGTGCTTCTAAATCAAACAGTATATCAGTTAAATGTCCTAGGGAGCAATGTCAGTTATGCGTCCATGGCCAATGACTTCAACTCTGACATAAAGGGCGTTCAAAGTCCTACCAGCCCACAAAACGAAACAGGGAATAATACCCTGATGTATGCCTTGTTGCACCCGAATGATATAGATTATGTTATAATCGCTGTGATCGTGTTTGCGATGCTGCTCATTGTATTCTATTGGAAGTCAAAGCGCCGCAAACGAGATATGCAACTGGTGCCAGAGCAGCCGGTACCGGTGCAGCAGGTGCAGGGGCAGTCGGTGCCAGAGCAGCCGCTCGATCTAAACCGAACCGAATAAAGCACTCTCTTGTATAACTCTGCACTAATAATGTTCATATATGCGGACCTGGCGGGATTTTCATAACTCTTGTTCTGATTAAACTCTTTCAAGAGTTTATTTTGAACCCGCAACCGCCTGGTCCGAAGCCAGGCGCGCTGTCCAAGTTGCGCCACAGGTCCAATAGTATTGAAAGAGATTATAAATTATAGCTTTGCTTTCAATGAATTGAAATTCGTTAACCGTGTTTGTTTTATCGTGTTGAGGGTCTGCCAGTGCTCCCTTATGTGCTCAAGTAATTCGGGATTCTGCAGGTTTGCTTTTACCGCCTTGATGGTATGGTAATCAGATGGATAGCCGGAACCCAGCTTTATCCCGAGTTTTTTCTCTAGATTGTGCATCTCCTGGTCTCTAATCACTTTTGCTATAATACTTGCGGCAGAAACAACAGGGTACTTTGAATCCGCTTTGTGCTCTGCGACAAGCTTTGTGTACTTGATACCTTTTACTGCCTCTGATTTTATGCCCGCAACCCTAGTCGGCTTCGTACTTGACATGTTGACCCTTATGCCGAACTTCTCAGCAATTACATCTGGAGAGTCAAGGTACAGGGTATGCATCGGGATCTCAAACTGGTCAAAAAGCCTTGCAAAATGTACTGCCTCGAGCTCGTTCAGCGAGATCTTGTTCTTCATCGCCTGGTTTATCTCCTGAGGGGTTATTTTGTCAACCTTGAAATCGAGCGCTATCCTCTTTACGGTACCAAAAAGTTTTATTCTGCGCTTTCTTGGAAGAAGCTTTGAGTCCCTTACCCCTTGATCAACGAGCTTGCGCTCGTGCCCCTTCTTTATTGCGACAAGCGCTATAACCAGCGGTCCAAGAAGGGCGCCTCTGCCTGCCTCATCGCCTCCACAGATTATAATAGCTATCACCAACAGCTATCATAAGTTCTTCCTATCTACCATTATATAGTCGTTTACAGCCTGCACTGCAGCGTAAGGTATCTTGACCTGGCCATTTTCAACGTCGAACTTGTTAGCGAGGCCGCTGTCTGGGTTTGGCTCAACATATAAAACATTGAGCTTACCCGTAACTGGGCTTATCTCTGCGTCAACGAACCTGCCAACGTCATATCCGTCGCTTGTTATGACCTTCTTGCCAACTAGCTGCTTTGCAATCATATACTTTGCCATTAATTCACCTTAGTCGCCAATATAATATAATGGGTATTATTTAATAACTTTATGTTTTGAGGCTATTTGCGGACTTTCCTCACGATTTAGCATTACACTGTTTGTTATACCGAACCTGCTTCTTCTTATTATATCTTGCGTCTCAAGTCTTTTAAGTATTCTGTGTACTTTGACTTTTGAATAGCCGCTTAGGCCAATGAGTTCCGATTGTAAAACTCTGCCATTTTGCTCTTTTATTATGTTTAATATCTTTTTCTCGCCCTCATTTAAAAATTTGTCCAATATTTTAAACCGTTCATGCGTTATGCGTCGCTTTGCGCTGTTTGTTGCCTCTCTTGTTAAACTACTCTGATGCATATTCAAAAGCATTATTCCGGCGATGATGAGCAACACGCCGCCCGTGATTGGCGCTATAAAATTAAACAGCACGTTTATCATCGCTAGCCTTATGTTTGAGTAATTGGTTAAATACAGGCCTTTTGCCAGCGTGATTATTGTGCTTGTGCCTCTTATTGCTGCTATTATAATCAGGAACACGCCCACGACTATAAGCACTATGGAAAAGCTTCTCAAATTCTTAGAAATGCGTAGAATATGCATGAGGGGCCCTTATTGTTGTAAGTTCGATATAGGTGTGGTGGGCATAATATTTTATAGTTTGGTTTGACTCACATCTAAGTATGTGAGCAATATGCCAAAGGGTATTATAATATTCAAGGATAAGCAGACAAGAATTCTTATGCTTTTAAAGAACGAGTCACAGCGGTGGAACATAACAGCTCTGGCACAAACTGCAAACACCACCTATGTGCATACGCACAACTTTATTTCAGAATGCGAGTCGCTGGGTTTTACCACAAGTGAGAGGCACGGTAGGTTAAAGCTTATAAAGCTCACAGAGCGAGGCATGCAGCTCGCGAATATGATAACTTCGATCTACGGGCTTATGGAGCAGAAGCAGGAGCAGAAGCCAGAACAGAAGTCGGAACAGAAGAAACCAAGCCCAGCTCAAACGTAAACTATGGGGTGAAGCTGGCCTAGGCCAAGCTTGCGCAGAGTCTCATCAGGCTCAGTATAATAACCTTTAACGACCTCGTTTAGGCTCCTTATGCTGGTTTTGGCTTGCTTGTTCAATTGCATCAGTATTGCTGCACGAACAGACTCTTCGGCAAGTATGTCTGGCGGGGGTATTCCTGTCACCTGTGAGAGCGAGTCTCGGTAGGCAATGCTTGGCAACATGGGGGCTGCCCTATGGGTCCTGTAATCAAATTTGAACAGGTCTGAAAGCAGAATCTGGGTTTCTATACCAGAAATCTCTGATATTTGGACCACCTTTCTCGTCATCATTTCCCTTGAATAAACTGGGGCTAAAACCACCATGGCATCTATCACTGGTATTATGTCCCTCGGCACATTCATTGGTGAGTGTTGCAGCCTGTTTATTATGTCTCTGGAAGAGGAGGCGTGAATTGTGCCTATGCAGATCTTGCCTATGTTCATGGCGGTTATCATGTCATTCGCTTCCTCTCCTCTAACCTCTCCAATTATTATCATGTCCGGCCTCATCCTGAGGGCGTTTTTGACCAGGTCAACGAGTGGCAGGTCTTCGCTGGTTTCAAGATTCACGCAGTTTTCTTGCGTTATTGTGTTAAGTTCGTATGTCTCTTCTATGGTGACTATGCGCTGCTCAGGCCTGAAAAATGAGAACAGTGCATTAAGAAGTGTTGTCTTACCGCTTGCGGGCACACCACCTATTATGAGGTTTGCAGGCCTGACCCTGAACCCGTCCATGTACAGCCATAGTCTTGCGGCTATGCTGTAATCGAGCTCGCCAAGGTTTATCAGATCTAATATACTCAGTGCATTTTTCTTGAAGTTTCTTATGGTTATGTCATAACCGCGTGGTGAAGATACTATGTTCGCCCTGCTGCCTGTGGGAAGGTGCACGTCCATCACATGGCCCGCAGAGCTTTCGTTTGTCGCGTAGAGCTTAAGCTTGTTTACAAATCTTTCGAGCGTTTCCCTGTCCTTTATCTTAAGCTCAAGTTTTTTGTGGCCTCCTTTAGAGTCAAATACGAAAATATTCGTTGTGTCATTTATCATTATATCTTCGATTGTTTCGCTTTGTATGAGTTCTGTTATGGGGCTAAGATCTCCAATGTCAGCTACTATTTCCTCTAGCTCGCTGCTAGTTATGTCGGATCTTAGGGCTCTTGCAGAAGTCGATATAATAGTTTTCCTTTTCTCCGGGTCTATGATGGTCACGAACTTGCCAATGAGCTCATCCAAGACTGCGTCTTCCAAGACATAAAGGTTTTCATTCATGGAATCATGCGCTCTGTATTGACATTTAATATATAAGAAGAAGTTATTTAAATACGGAAGCCGAAAACCCACAATTTTAATCGCGGGATGGTTGCATGTAGGTAGGTATATTAATATATACTGCAATATAAGTAACATGCACATCAAAAAAGCATATAAATTCAGGGTATATCCTGACGCAAAACGCCAGGATGAGATAGATGAAAGACTAATCCTTGCGCAGCAACTCTACAACAAATTACTTGAGAAGACTAAATCAGAATATGAAAAGAGTAAAAATTCGAAGATAAATAAGTCTACGCTTAATAGGTACATGAAAGAGGTAATAAATGAAAACGGAGGTTTTTTGAAACTCTATTCGCAGACGAGACAAGAGGTATTTATAAGACTTCAAAAAGCATTCCAGAACTTCTTCAGAAGGGTGAAAGAGAAGGAGTTAGGCAAGAAGGTAAAAGCAGGATTCCCTCGCTTCAAATCAAGGGACAGATACCGCACGCTGATATACCCGCAGGACAACGGCTCATTCTCAATAGAAAAAGATAGATTGCGTGTTGCAAGAATAGGCACAATGAAGATAGAGCTACATAGGAAAATAGAAGGTAGGGTAAAAACGCTTATAATAAAGAAAGAGGCAGGAAACTATTACGCAATATTCACAACGATAAAAGAGGCAGAGGTTCCAAAGATAGAGGATACAAAGTCCGTCGGCATAGATCTGGGATTAAACTCGTTCATTGCTTTATCGGACAGAAAAATGATAGAGAAGCAAAAGTTCATGCAGGAAAAGAAAAAGAGAATTGCACGTTGGCAGAAAATAGTCGCAAAAAGGCATAAAGGATCAAAGAGAAGGGAGAAGGCAAAATTCAAACTGCAAAGGGAATGGGGATACATAAACAGCCAATCTAATGATTATCTGCACAAACTCTCGAACATGCTGGTAAATTCAGGATATACATCGTTTGTAGTTGAGAAACTAAACATTCAAAGTATGGTAAAGAACCACAACCTTGCACTGGCAATATATCGCGCTTCATGGAACAAGTTCATACGATTGCTTTCATACAAGGCCGAAAGCGCTGGTATGAAGGTAATCGAAATAGATGCAAGAGATACGTCAAAACAATGCAGCAACTGTGGCAATATCCAAGACATGCCACTATCAAAAAGAATATACATCTACAACAGATGCGGCATGCAGATGGACAGGGATGTAAACGCATCAATAAATATACTCAAAAGAGCTACCTCTGGGCAGGAGGGAAGTCACGCTTGGGGAGATAGTGTAAGACCTCATCAGGAGGCGGTTATCGCTGAACCGAGAACATACTCTGCAGATTGCAGAGGAAGCCCATGACTTTAATCGTGGGGAAATGTCACAAAATAACTATCTAATCAGTTGTTTGGTATTATCGCATTGGCTATAAAATTGGGATCGTATGGTGTGAGCGAGTCGTAAGACTCGCCGGTACCAAAGAAGAGCACTGGTATGCCGGTGATGCTTGCTATGGAGAGCGCATTGCCGCCTTTTGCGTCGCAGTCTAGCTTCGTCAGTATTATGCCGTCTATTTTTATGAATTTGCTGAATTCTTTGATCTGCTCGGCAATCGCATTGCCCGCTGTGCTTTCCCCGATGAACAGCGTTATGTCAGGTTGTGCCACCCTTGCTATCTTTGTCATTTCACTTACAAGATTCCTGTTTGTTTCCTGCCTGCCGGCCGTGTCTATGAGCACCACATTTATGCCGTGCGCTTTTGCATATGCTATTGCATCAAATGCGACACTCGCAGGATCAGCGCCATATCTGCTTTTTATCAGTGCAGAACCGACCTTTTTTGCATGGTGCTCCGTTTGCTCTATCGCCGCCGCCCTGAACGTGTCGCTCGCCGAAAATACCGAGCTCATGCCGAGCTGCTTAAGCTTATAGGCTATTTTGGCAATGGTTGTTGTTTTGCCAGTGCCGTTCGGTCCCAGAAACAGTATCTTAACCGGTGTGCTGTTGCTTTCAATGCGGCTCTGAACAAACGCGTATATATCCATGCCGGGCTTTGTACTGCTAAGCACGTTGAGTATCGCAGCCCTAACATAGTTGGCGAGTTCGTCTTGAAGTCTTTTTGAGTCGAATTTTGAGCTGCGGAGTTCTTTCTCAAGATCGGTCAAAAATGCCTCTGTGGTGGTGTATGAAACATCTGATTCGAGCATTAGCACCTTGAGGTTCTCCAAAAAGTTGCTAATGTCTGAGTCGCCCAATGTTACTGACCTTGAAAGAACACCCTTGATTTTTGTCTTGAGAGAAAGTTTTACCATTTCTGCAGCTCCGGCTTCACTTTTTGCTTCGTGCTTTTCTTCAGGTGTTGGTGAAGGCCTTGCTTCCTGGGCTTGTGGCGCTGTCTCTATCTCCTTTTTCTCTTCGTTTGCAAAAGACTTTATCAGGTTTGAAAGTTTTTTCTTTAATTGATCAAACATGAGATCTACAACTCTGTGTTAAGCTCGTCTAGCCTGTAAGAAACCTTCAGCAGGGCGTTCTCAACCTCGCTTCTACTCTTTACCATGCTGTTTACAAACACGGTGTCGCGCTCAATTAGCTTGCTTATAAAGCCCTTTGCATCATCTATGCTCTTTTCAGCAAGATAGCCCGCACCCACGTGTACAAGGACGGCTTGGTTGGTGCTTGCAGTACTGAAAATATACGCGTCTGTGCCTATCTGGGTCAAGGTGGGCTTGCCTGCTATCTTTTCCATGTTTTCAAGTGTTATGTGGGTGTTGTTTAGGTCTGCCAGCCTCTCAAGCGCGCTGTTTATTGATTGGGCTAATGCATTGTATTGGTTTTGATAGAGCTGCTGCAAATAGCCTAGGCCTGTCAGCTCCTCTTCTTTGCTTCTGGAATCTTTTGGAGGCGGTGTCGGAGTGGCCATTTCATTACCTACTTTACCTTCTCTATGCTCTCTATGTTTATTTGGGTCTTTTTTGCGTGATACCTGCTGCCAAGCTTGATGAGTATAAGTTCCTTTGCGTGCTTTTCGCTGTTTGCCTCCGCCTCCATGCTGAAGCTGCCGTTAGACTTTTTCTTAATAATGCCTTTTACAAGAAATTTCATACAATCACTGCTTAAGGTAGAATATTGACAATTAAAGGCTTTAAAGGTATTTATTAAATATTTGAAAGGCTAAAATTATAGAGTTACTGTGGGGTTATGGAAAGGCTCTTGTTCTTAGGAGAAAAGCGCTCAGAGATTGCAAAAGAGAGGGGCTTGCGCTGGGAGCATGGACGCCTGGCAGCAAAGCCCCTGTTTGAGGCTCTGCGCAACGTAGGTATAGAGCCATTAGAGTGCACCTTCAGAAATCTGTTTGAGAACCCAAACATCCCTGAGATTATAAGGCATGTACGACAGGGCGGTATGATAATAGCACTCGGCCGCAAAGTTGATGATGAGCTTAAAAAGCAAGGAATACCCCATATCTATATGGTGCATCCAGCTGCGCGTGGCCGTATCAGAAGAAGAGAGAAATACAAAGCCCACGTGAAACATGTCTGTACTACTGCGGGTTTGATCCGAAAATCAGATTAAACAGATCTAATCCTATGAAATGTCTATGGCCTGCATTATTCTTGCCAGCTCAAAGCCCGTGGTTTCCGGGCCGACAGCAATGCCGTATGAGTTGCATACGACTGATAAGCCTATGCTTAGCGCACCGGTGTTTGCGGTTGTCCTTTCCGAACTGAAACCGACCAAGCCTTCCAAGTGCTCTTTCTCGCTATCTGTAGCGCGGTTGTTTATGGCCAGGCCCTTGTTTGTCAGTATATTGCTTGAGCCAACCGTCTTGAATCCGCCTATTTTTGATTTGATTACCTCAACGCCAAGTATATCCGATATCCGACTTGTAGACCTTTGGGAGTAATCGGGATTTACTATTGCGATTTTATCATTTGTTAGAATGTTGTTGCCAACCGCGTTTAGATTGCTCTCAAGCACACCCACATTGATATCCTTGAGTTGTTCCTTAAGCGCCGCAAAGGCCTTTTCCGGCATTTGGTTTGAGAGCACTATTCCGTTTGAGTTTGCCTTGCAATATATTCCAATAAGGCTAGGGCTAAATTGCATTGTTATTGGCTTGACATTCAGGGCATTTGCTATAATCTCTCTGGTGCTCCCTGGTATTTCGGAACTTGCAAAGGAGTATTTTTCTGTCGCAGATACGTATGCGCCGGGATAGCTGCTGCCTCTGATGATGCATTTAACTACAGGCATTTCAACCATTCTTGGCGGGCTTTTGTTGTGGGTTCTGCTGAGTCATGCCCTTCTCCTTCCCTTTTTCAGCACTTGGGGCCTTTGTTTCTGTGGGTTTGGGCTTGACAGTCCCAAAAGGAGACGCGGTAGCGATGCCTGCATCAATGTTGACATTCACTTTTACTGGCTTCATTTTGATTGAATAGTATTTAACCATCAGGTTGTTCAGTTCTCTGCTTATCTTGACTTTATCTATGTCTGTTTTTGTATAGTGCGCTATGCGCTCCCTTAAATACCTGCTCCCCTTTCTGATCCTTTTTCCTCTCGGCTGCTTGACAAGGTATTTCCTTATGTTTATGGTGAGCACTTTACTCGGCATCAAATTTCACCCTCTTTCTAAGTTTTGCGGTGCGCCAGTTCCTTTGGAATTTATTAGTGGATATGCGCCTGTGCGTGCGCATCGTGACAAGCAGCGGTATTCGGCGTGCCCTCTTAATCTGCTTGCCAAGAATCCTCTTCTTTGTAGCAGTTTTCTTTGACATATGGTCACTTGTGTTTGAATTCTATTTTTGACTCCTTCTTTGTAGTCAGCTTGTTTAGTATTGAAACAAGCTGGGCGTCTGTCAGCTTGCCAGCGATCTGCTGTGATTGGGCTAGCGACAGTACGATATTTGCAAGCTGCATGTAAAGCTGTTTGTTTGATACTTTTATGTTCATAAGCCTTTCATAAGCGTTTGAATCAAGAAGCTGGTGCATGAGTTCCTTGATTTGCTGCTCCTGTTGAAGCTGCCTGTATGCCTTTTCAAGGGTTTTTCTTACAGCGCTATCGTTCCGACCTTCCGAGTACTCAGCCATGTGATCATGCACCCTTTATGCCTTTGCTTATCTTATCAAGGAATGATTTGCCTTCGGGGGTTATCGCCCTGCCCGTCCTGGTCTTCTTAACATATTTCAGCCTTTCGAGCTCTATTAACGCATCTCTTATTATGCTGCCACCAGCCTTTACGTGGTGTTTTCTGTGCACCACATGCTCTTCTCTATTTGCGTATTTAGTGCGTAGTCTTGAAACGCCAACTGGACCGTTTTTATACACTTGAACAAGTATAGATGCACTTCTTTTGTACCAAAAGTCTGGATCCTGCGGCGGCCTTTCCCTGCCAGGCCCGGACTTTGTATACTCTATATATGATGGCTTTTTCATTACCTCCTTGAGCCTTTCTGCCGCTTTTAGCACTAGCTCTGAGGGATTGATGTCATATACATTAGCCATGCAATCATCCTGAAAAAGCAGTAAATTATCTTTACTCGTAAAGGTATTAATAACTTGCTATGCTCCTTTCTCTCAATCTGCAAAAATTGCTGTGATTTTGGTTTCTGTGTGGGTTAGGCTTTTTTAAGAGTACTGGCCTTTTTTATCGCGTCTTCAAGAATGTCAAGTCCTTTATCTATGCGGTCAAGTCGCATCGTGATTGGGGGTATTAGCCTTATTGTGGATTCACCCGCGGGCAGCAGCAGCAAACCATTCATGAATGCCTCATTGAGCACTGCCTCCCGTTCCTTTACCGCTGGCTCTTTGCTCTTCTTGCTTTTTACAAGTTCTATTGCAAGCATCATGCCTATTCCCCTGACATCGCCTATAATTTCATAATCCTCTTTCATTTTATTGAGTCTTTTAATGATGTGCCTGCCCTTGCTTTTCGATTCTGTTTCAAGCCTGCGCATGTTGCGCCTTAGATACTTCAATGAGGCGTAAGCTCCGGCCATTGCTGCAAGATTTCCACCAAATGTATTTGCATGGGACCCTGCAGGTATGTCGCCAAGCGCCTTCTTTGTTACAGTCACGCCCATTGGCAGGCCGGCACCCGCCGCCTTTGCCAGCGTGTAGATGTCAGCAGTTACGCCAAAGTTATCAAGCGCCAAGAATTTGCCAGTGCGCATATACCCTGACTGTATCTCGTCTGCTACAAGCAGCATGCCGTAATCCTCTGCTATTTTTTTGATTTCCTTAAAGTAGTCTTTTGGCGGTACGATATAACCCCCTTCGCCCTGAATGGGCTCTACAAAAAATGCTGCAACTTCCTTGCCGTTTATCTCATGCTTCAAAGGCTGGTTCCTTATGAAGTCAACGCATGCAAATCCGCATTCGGGATATGCGAGCTTGAGCGGGCATCTGTAGCAGTATGCGAATGGCACATGTATCGTATTTGCAAACGGGCCGAAGTGCTCCCTCTGAACTGTTTTTGACGCGGTTAGCGATAACGAGCCCTTCGTTCTGCCGTGGAATGAATTATAAAACGCTATTACATGCGACCTTTTTGTAAAGAGCTGCGCAAACTTAAGTGCGGCTTCGTTTGCCTCGGTTCCGGAATTGGATAGGAATACGCGCCCGTAGCTTGATGGGAACATTTGCAATAATTCTTCAGCAAATCTTACAGGAAGTTCAGCATAATAATCGGTGAACGATGCGTGCATCAGCCTGTCGACCTGAGCCTTTATCGCATTCCTTATCTCTTGATTTGCGTTTATACCTAGGTTGTACACAGCTATGAAGCTCGAGAAGTCAATGAACCTGTTGCCCACAATGTCGTATGCGTAATCTCCTGAGCCATGATCGACTACAAATGGATAAGGCACCCTTGTCGTAGTCAGAAGAACCTTCTTGTCGCGTGCTATGATATTTGTTATTCTCTTATTAAGATTTATTTTTGGCATTCGCACCAACGCTTCGCTTATATCTCGCATATTCTATCAATGCTGAAAGCGCCTTTGCAGCTATAAATGGCGAGTCATAAACCGGTACTCCGGAACTTTCCATCATGTTTCTATGCACCTCGGTGTAGCTGCCACCGGGACTAATAACAACAAACGGTTTGCTCATTTGGGTGTTGTAGTGTATAAGGCTTGCTGCAACCCTGGAATCCGCGCCTGGTGTTTGGAATAGCGCTATGACCATCATCGCATCAACATTGCTGTCTTTTGATAGTATGTCTAGTGCAGTGGTGAACCTTTTATCATCAGCGTCTCCAGCCAGGTCTAGCGGCAGTCTTATGTTGACTATGGACGGCATTGCCTTTCTGAGCCCCAGCTGAGATTTTCTGGACAGGTTTGCGAGCTTTAAGCCGTTTTGATACAGGGCGTCTGTGGCAAGCACGCCCGTGCCGCCTCCGTTTGTCATGACTGCTATGCGGTTGCCTGTCGTAAGAGGCTGCGTGTCAAATATTTTTGCATAATAAAGAAGCTCATCAAGATCTCTGGCGATTGTGAAGCCATATTGCTTGAATATTGCCTCATAGGTTTGGTAGCTGCCGGCGAGAGATGCGGTATGCGACTGCACCGCCTTTGAACCCTCTTCTGTAATTCCGCCTTTGATTATGACAACAGGCTTTATTAGTGTTGCTTTTTTGGCTACTTCTACAAACTCCTTAGGGCGCTTTATGCCTTCTATGTAGAAAACTATGACCTTTGTCTCCTCATCGTGCATCAGGTAATTGAGTATGTCGACCTCATCTATAACCGCGGCATTTCCATAAGATATGAACCTTGCCATACCAAAGCCCTCGTGCGATATTACATCGAGAACCGTGCTGCCTACGGCGCCGCTCTGGGTTGCAAAGCTTACGCCTCCAATCTTGGGCTTGTCGATCTTGAAGGTTGGAAGGAAAAGAGTATCTATCCTTGATCGCGGGTCCATCACACCCAGGCAGTTTGGGCCTAGCAAGGGCATTGAGTATTTTTCTGCTGCCTGTACAAGTTTTTCTTGAAGATTGGTGTCGCCAATTTCTGCAAATCCTCCGCTCACCACTATCGCGCTCTTTACCTTTGCCTTACCGCATTCCTCAACGACTCCAGGCACAACATCGGCAGGTATTGCTATCACTGCAAGGTCGATTGGCGCTTTTATATTGCCTACCCTCTTGTACATCTTCAAGCCAAGAATCGGCTCTTGAGAGTTAATGTTCACGGGATAAATCTTGCCAGGAAAACTAGAATCTATATAATTCTGGAGTATAATGTGCCCCACCTTGTCTGGATTTTGAGATGCTCCAATAATGGCAACGCTTCTTGGCTTCATCATAGTTTCAAGGTTCAGGTATTTCCGTCTCATAGAAACACTATGCCATTATGAAACGCAGGTCTACTGCGATATATCTATTATTATTGACTATTATGGGGTTTAAATCAAGCTCGCTTATATTCTCGTTCTGCAGCATCTTTGAAACTTTCATCAAAACATTGCACAGCATCTTTTCTGTGGCTGGATTCGGCGCAACTATGCTTTTTGACTTGAGCTGGTCTATCATTGCCTGTGCATCGTATCTTCGTAGCGGGCAAAGCCTGAGCGCGACGTCTTTAAATACCTCAACATATATGCCGCCGAGCCCTATCAGTACGAGCTTACCGAATTGGTGGTCTGTTTTACCTCCGACAATTACCTCAATGCCGCCTTTGGACATGCGCTGGGCAAGGATCTTATACGGCTTGAGTTTGAGCTTTCCCGCCCTTTTTTTCAGTGAGATATATGCTGACTTTATCTCTTCAGGTTTAGAAAGCCCTAGCCTTACAACACCGCTTTTCGACTTGTGGAGCGCTTTTTTAGATATTACCTTAAGCACTATGGGTTTGCCTGCTGCAAATTTTATTGCCTCTTGCGCACTTGAGACATAATCAGCTGGTGCTGCATTTATTCCGTATTTTTTCATTATCTTGTATGCAGCTGTATAATCGAGTAGCCCACCCATGCTATAACCGACTGCTATAATACTATAATGCCACGCAGCACTAGTATGTCAATTACTATGACAACTACGACAACTGTGATGGTTATTATTATTTTCATTCTACGCTTGTTTGTAAGTGATGCGAGCTGTTTCTCCAGTTCTTTGAGCTCTTTAGCCTCTTGCTGGGAGGGAAGCTGTTGTGGCTGTTGGACCTCGACAGGCTGAGGGAACTGCTCTGGCTGCGGTTGTAATTCGGGTTGAGGCTGCATGGGGCCTATGCCTTCTTCAGGAGAAATCTGCTCTTCGGGCTGTTGCATTACTTGGGGCGGTGGCATGCCTGCTTGCGCCTGCATAAAGCCCTTTTCAGTTAATGCCGTGTCAATATTGCCGTTCCTGAACTCTGAAGTTATGTACGCTTGCCCGGTAAGTTTGTAAAGATGCATTGCAAGGTCTTTAGGCCTTATATTCACAGCTGTGCTGAGGTCTTGAAAGCTGCGCTTGCCACCTGCGAGCTGTTTGAGCATTGCAAGGTCGAGCTGGTCGAACTGTTCTCCTGACTTTTTATCTGCGTCTTTCATTAATTGGTTACCAATGTCTGTGATGGTTATTGCATTTTGACCCGGCACTGTAGTGGTAAAGTCTACAAGGCCCTTGAGTTTTAGGGTGCCTAGAATGTTGGATGCATCAAAGAAAGAGGAGTTTATCAGTCCACCAAACTTTTCAACGACCGTAGTTGGGGTTATGCGCTTCAGCGCCATTAAGTCGAGAAAATTTATATCTTCAGCCATGCTATCGCTCGCCAATAGTCTTAAGTATAAACTTATTAGATAAGAATATTTATATAGGTTTATTGGGGGATTTTATTGTTTAATATATCGTATTCTTACATATCTTAAAGTCTGATACGATGATTCTTAGATTTCTAGGTGGTGCTCGAGAGGTCGGCAGGTCTGCCATTCTTTTTGAAGAGAGCAAGCGCATACTGCTCGATTATGGAATAAAGCTAAATCGGCATACAGAATATCCTATAGAGATGCCAAGGGTTGACGCACTTTTCCTGAGCCATGCCCATCTTGACCACAGCGGCTCTGCACCCGCCCTTTACAACGCTGCACCAATACCCACATTTGGAACACTTCCAACTCTTAAGTTAAGCGAGCTTTTGTTAAAGGACACCATGAAGATAGCGAAGAGGGAGCATTCAAAAATAAACTTTAGCAAGAAGCAGTTGCGAGAGTTTATGAGCAGGTATATCAACTTAGAGTATCATAAGAGTATAGAATTCGGCGACTTGAATATTGAGCTTTTTGATGCGGGGCACATAAGCGGCAGTGCGATAACACTCCTAGAAAGAAAGGCAGGGGAAAACAAGAGGATTGTTTATACTGGCGATTTTAAGCTGGGGAGTCAGCTGCTTCACAAAGGCGCAGAAGTTGCAAAGAGCGACGTGCTCATAACAGAGGCAACTTATGCATTGAAAGAGCATCCAGACAGGGACGAGCTGATAAGGAGGTTTATCGAGCATGTAAAGTCTGTACTGGATGATGGGGGTACCGCACTTGTACCCGCGTTTGCAGTTGGAAGAAGTCAAGAAATTTTAGCGATGTTGTACAAAAACGGGCTCGTTGACGACGTCTATGTGGATGGAATGGCGAGAGAGGCGACACGCATAGTAATGGGCTTTCCAGACTTTATAAACATGCCTGAGGTACTTTCAAAGGCTGTTCAAAAGGCCAACTTCATAACAAGTGCAGCAGAAAGAGCTGATGCGTTAGGTGCACCTGCAATAATATTAACGCCGGCGGGCATGCTGAATGGCGGGCCTGTCTTGGATTACATACTCAAACTCAATAGTGCATCATGCATATTTCTGACGGGCTATCAGGTGGAAGGAACCAACGGGCGAATGCTTTTAGATACGGGCAAGATTAGAGACAATCACAAAACACTAACCATAAAGACTAAGGCAATTCAGTACGATTTCTCGGCACACGCAGGCATGTCGGATCTGCACGAATATGCGAGAAGAAGTTCGCCGAACAGGGTGATATGCGTTCATGCGAGTGAGGAAAACGCAGAGTATTTGGCTGAATCACTCAGGGGAGAGGGATTTGAAGCTTACGCACCAAGGGTGGGCGAAGCGATAAAGCTTAGTTAGCAAATATAATAATTTGCTGGTTATATATCAGTGGTAAGATGACCGATTTGCCATTTCCAAGGGGAGTTAGAGACCTTCTACCTAACGAAGCGATATTCAAGAATGAATTGTTAAAAAAGATAGAGTCGGTTTTCCAGCGCTTCGGATTTACGACAATAAGCACTCCTGCAATAGAGTCTTTGAAAATATTGAAAGCGAAGGGTGCAATCGGCGAAGAGAGCAAACTGATATATGAGCTGAAGGAGGAAGAGCTCGGGCTTAGATACGAACACACCGTATCGCTTGCAAGATACTTCATAATGCATTCAGCACTACCGCTGCCATTCAAGAGATATGTAATTGGTGAGGTATGGCGCATGGACGAGCCGCAGAGAGGCAGATACAGAGAGATTACACAGGCCGATATAGATATCATTGGGGGGGACAGGCCAAGGGGCGATGCAGAAGTCATTGCGAGCATCTGCGCTGTATTTGATGAATTGGGATTAGGCTATGTGGTCAGGCTTAACAACAGGGAGCTTGTTGATATGATTCTCAAAAGGTCTGGTATGGGCGATGAAAAGAGCATGCAGGTTATGAGAATTGTTGACAAGCTTGATAAGTTGGGCATCAATGAAGTTACAAAGCTGCTAAAAGAGATCGGGTTAAGCAAGGAAACGATGGGTGTGCTTACCTCTTTTATAAGCCAAAAAGGTACCAATGACGATAAGCTTAGATATGCCGATGGGCTTGTACCGAGCAAGGAGCCAATAGAAGAGATTAGAAGGCTAGTAGAGCTCTTGAAACAGTATGGTATAAAGGAGAGCTCGGTTGCCATAGATTTCTCACTTATGAGGGGATTGGATTACTATACCGGCTGCGTGTGCGAGTTCCTTGCAAGCGATACCAAGGTGGGCAGGCTCTCTATCGGAGGCGGAGGTAGATACGACAACCTGATAGCGCTCTACGGTGGGCAAAAACTTCCCGCATTTGGGGTATCGATTGGCGTAGATAGGCTTCTTGATGTTCTTAACTTTTCATCTTCTGCCAAGCGTACTTATTCGAAGGTTTTTGTTGCCGTGATAAATGATAAAAACTATCCATACGCATTAAGCGTTGCAAGGAAGTTGAGAGAGGCAGGAATAGAAACCGACGTTAACATATCAAGCAGGAATATTTCTAACCAGTTGTCGTATGCAAACTCTTTAAAGATTCCGTACACAGTAATCGTAGGTGACTCTGAGGAAAAGCTCAAACTGATAAAGCTGCGGGACATGGTATCTGGCGAGGAGACGGCAATAAGCGTCAATGAACTGATAGGAATGCTAGGCACTGAGCACAGCACAAAGAGACAGCGGTGATTGAATGGCTAAGACTGAACTTGAAAAGGTTACGGAAGAAAAGATCGCAAAGGGCGGTGTGCTCGCCAAACTTTACTTTGATATGCAGCACAAAGAGAAGGACAAACTGCAACCGTTGCTGGTTGATTTGATCAACGAACGACTTCTGAAAGAAAGAGGCGTTATATACTGTTATGGTGTCATAGAAGAGCCTTTTGAAAGAGAGGGCGTGTTTGTAACAAGCGCTATTGTCACAGTGCTGTTTGAGAACTTTTTCTCAATCGTGGGCGTTGTTTTCCGCTATGCACCCGCAGGGGTAGAAATATTGGAGCCTGAGAAGGATATGCGATTTAAAATTCATGAGCTGCAGTCAATGCTTATGGACCTTTCACAGATATCGGTAGACTATTCAAAATACATACTTGAGAGGGTGCTTAAACCCGAGGACCTGAAAACATTAACAGAGGAATTAGAGAACAGGACGCTGATTGGGAAGAAATTCCTTGAGAAGCAGGATAAGGGAGGGGATAAAAAGGACGGCTAAGCCACCTTGTACCAGATAGTCCCATATGTGGTATCCTCAAGCTTTATTTTATACTTTGTTTCGAGTTCTTTTCTTATCAAGTCTGCTTCCTTAAAATCATTTTTCGATCTGTGCAAGTCACGCTTGTGTATTAATTCTAATGCCTCTTTGGGCGGTATCTCTTTGTAACGTTCGCTTTTGAGTATGCCCAATGTATCTGAAAGGTCTAAGATTGCGCTTATCGCCCGGGTCTTGGCGCTCTTCCCTACTTTTTGGTTGGTTTCCGCAAAGCTCCTTAGCTTCGCAAGTGTTTTGGACAAGGCGTTCAGAGCCAGGACTGTATTAAAGTCGTCATTCATGGCATTCGTGAATTCAGTTTCAAACTCTTCGATTGCATCTGTTACGCTTTTGTTATCGTTAGATACGTCTTCTGCCATATTGTAAAACATAGACAACGCATTATACATGTAACCGAGCCTTCTTGACGCCTCTTTCATTAGGTCTTCGCTGTATTCCATCTCTTTGCGATAATGCGTTGATGCCACAAACAGGCGGATTGCCTCCGGGTTGTATTTTTCCCTTGCCTCCCTTATGGTTATAAAGTTCTTGAGGCTCTTGCTCATTTTTTCTCCTTTTATGTTCAGGACTCCTGAATGCAGCCAATACTTTACAAATGGTTTTTTGCCATATGCCGCTTCAGCCTGTGCTATCTCGTTCGTGTGGTGGGGGAATATGAGCTCTGATGCGCCGCCATGAAGGTCATACTGGGCTCCAAAGATCGAATGAGTGATTGCTGTGTCTTCTATGTGCCATCCTGGCCTTCCAACAAACTCTCTGGTTTGGCCGTTTAACGTGAGTTCTATTTTCCAGAAAGGCTCGCCGGGCTTGCTCTCCTTCCAGAGTGAGAAATCATATATGTTCTTTTTATCTGGATTTGGCTCTATCCTGTGCTTTTCGAGCTCTTCAAGCTTCACGCCAGAAAGACTCACATAGCCGCTGAACTTTGAAACATCATAATATATATCGCTGCCGACAGCGTAGGCGTAGCCTCTGTCGATGAGCAGTTGTATTTGATCTCTCATCGCGTTAATGTAATCATGCGACCTCGGATAAAGATCGACATTCTGGCTCACACTTAGGGCCTCCATGTCCTCGAGGAATCTTTTTTCATAGTACCTTGCGAGCTCTATGGGGTCTTTGCCAAGCTCTATTGCTCTGCCCACTATTTTGTCATCAACGTCTGTTATGTTCTGGATATATTTTACTTTGTAGTTGAGGTGTCTGAGCCATCTTACGATGATATCAAAACATATGTAGGTTCTGGCATGGCCTAGATGCGCCTCATCATAAACAGTCTGACCGCAGACAAACATGTTTACAACCTTGTCTTTGAGTGGTATAAACTTCTCTTTTGATCTAGAAAGTGTATTATAAACAGAGAGTGTCATTTGAATCATTTCTTTTTCAATTTATTTTCACCTTGCGATGCAGGTTTGGATCAATGGGCTCGCATACACTCTTTGGAGTTCGCTGCTAAGCCTTCGCAGTATATGCCCTTCATCATTCTTGAGAAAAGCCATCTTGGCGCCTTGCCGCCATGCAAAGGAAGCACGCTTATGCTTTGCATGAATTCACATTTGTATAGTTGATGTTCGAATATAAGCCTGGAGCCTGATGTGGCAACCTTGAAAGCTCGAAGTCGCCAACGGCTATGGAAGTTTGCTGTTTAATCGTACCAGCAACAACGCGCAGTTGTATGGGCTTGTTTTGCAATTCGTTAGGTATCGGGATGCTTGCATTGTAGAATGTGTATGAAGCCACTGCGTTTGCAATAATGCTGTATGTATTATAATGTGCTAGGACACAGGGGGTGTTGTTGTAAAGCAACTCTAGGTAAAGATACTCGTTCTGCGGGCTTATTATCTTGAAGTTTATGTAACGCTGCGATGTATTAAACGGTGCTGATGTGAGATTTCCAACCGCATTGGTAAGGCCGCAGTTGTATGTTGTTGCAAAAAAGTTTCCTTTGTATCCTACCCAACCAGTAGAGGAGTTGCCTGTGTAGCAGTGAATAGCGTTGGTATAGGTTATGTTAAGGGGTTTGGTGCCAAATCCGGGCCCGCTAACGTTCCACCCTAAATACGTGCCTGTAGAGAAATTGCCATTATATATGAAAGTATATGCTTTCATTGGTGGCACGGTTGTAGTATTAAGCTTTATTATAGAGTAGGGATCGCCGCATTTGGCTTGTTGCAAGCCATTCTGAAGTGTTATCTTGTAGACTTGACTCGGGCCCGTAAAGTTGTCTATAAAAGATATGCAACCTTCTGTAAATGTTTGATTTATATAGATAACGTTGTCAGTGCCTGTTATAACTATGTGTGCGTAGGTGGTATTACCATTTGCGACCCACACACCCAGAGTGCCACCACCCCAGGAGCACTGTTCTGTTATTACGGCGTTTGGGGTCTGATTTCGAATAAAGAAGTTATTGCACTGATTGACATAAATGATGGATGTGGTAGTGTGTGTGGTTGTCGCTGTGGTGTGATTGGACGGAATGGTCGTTGTGTGCGTTGTAGACTGATTGGAAGGGTTGATCTTAAAACCGGTTTCAATGTAGGTAACTATTGCTATAATTATTATGATCACTATCGCTACTGTAATGCCTTTATTAGTCATTTTAATACCGTCTACAATTCTACGAAGCTGCACCTTATAAAGCAACTTCTAATAAGAGTAAATGCTTATGCACTTATAAATCTTTTCGTGTAAGGATCAGCGTAAATTGCGTCCAATATAGGCAAGCTGTTTTAAACTTTGCATACTACCATATTCTTGATGAGATGTACGAAAGCAGTGTAAGGTCGTTGAGGGTCAATGACGTAATGAACTCGCCAGTAGTAACCAGCAATGATAATACAACGATAAACGAAATTGCGCAGAAATTGCGCAAACATAATATAGGGTCGGTGGTTGTCATTAATAATGCAAAGAAGCCCATCGGCATTGTAACAGAAAGAGATATTATAAGGAGGGTCTTGGCAGAAAAGAAAGATCCTCGCTCCATTATGGCAAAGGATGTAATGACTGCTCCGATTGTAAGCGTGCCTACGGGTGCAAGTCTTGAGGATGCTGCAAAGCTCATGGTTCAAAAAAGGATAAAAAAGCTCTGTGTTATAGACGGGAAAGGCAAAACCATCGGAGTTATAACTGAGGGTGACATCGTAAAAAATGCGAGCTACCTGATCGATGTACTTAAGGAAATAATCGCTGCAGGATACTCGGCAGAGCAATAATGATAAATGAGGCGAATGTTTTGGGGAGCATACCTAGAAAATGGAAGAAGAAAGGGAGAATGCGCTGGAAGTGGAAGAAGAAGAGGCGCAAGAGACTACGAAGAGCACAGAGGCGCAGAGTAGGAAAGCTTTGATTTGTCTTTTTTCTTTTTATTGCACAATCTTGTTTAGTACTGGATAGGTCTCGAAAAGGTTTTCCCGCTCTAGTTGCTGGTATAACATGTAGATTATGCCCACAGTAAGCAGTATGCCCATTCCTGTACCTACAGCACCCGTCAGCGTTGCTACCGCTGCGAGCAAGCCCACAAAGATGCTTCCCAGCACTGTTATTGTTGGTATGTACCTGTTAAGCATGCCTTCAACTATTCTTGGATCTCTTCTAAATCCCGGAATCTGCCAACCCATTGATTCCAATTGCTCTGACAGGTTCTTTGCGCTCTGACCCGTCATCTCTATCCAGAACTTTCCAAAAACAACACATAGTGCAATAAGCACAACTGTATAGGCAATCACGTGCACCCATTCTGGAACAAGCACGAAACCGCCAAGGGGCATGTAGAGATAGCTCACCTGGGTTGTAAAGTAAGCAAAGTATGCACTATAACCTCCTATTCCGTAGGGTGCCGCATAGGGCAGGGGAAAGTTTGGGGATATTAGATAAGTAAGACCTCCAACGAGCTGCAGATTGCCGTTTGTTGGCTGGAAAAAGGCTATGAACCGTACAAGGTTTTGGAAGGTTCCCTGTACGCCAGCGAGAAACCTAAGCCATACTGTGAGGCTCAGCTCAAGCGAGGTTGCAAGTATCACGGGCAAAACGCTCACATAAAGGAACGGTATTGGAAGCCTGCCGCCCACTCCCCTGAGCTGCTCGAAGCTCATCGGTATCTCGACCTTCATCTGATAGGCGTAGATGCTTACCAAGAATATCAGTATTGCGAATATCAGGGGCCCGAATGCCAAGATTGCGTTTGATATGGCTGCTGCGCCACCAGCCTGGATTGCCGCTACGGCCTCAGGGAATATCACGCTTATAGTTCCTGCAACAATTGCATAGGAAACGCCCCCCGCTATGAAGAGATTTATACCTGACGATATGCCGTACTTTGTCATTATCTCGTCAAGGAATATTATGGTTATTGCACCCATCGCAAGCTGCAGCGCGACAATTGGGATAACGGAACTGCTTGAAACTGGGACATATCCGGTAAACACGAATATTATCGATTCTATAATTGCAATTACTATGGCGCTGAGCTTCTGCAAGCTTTGGAAGCGTGACTTTTGCTCATTGTCATTGAGGTCTATGTTTACAAGCCCTGAACCGCTAAGCAGTTGCAAAACTATGCTTGATATGACTATGGGGCCTATGCCCACTGTTATTATGCTGCCTATCTTTGCCGCAAATATTATACTTATAAGCTGAAGTATCGGCTGTGTTACAGCCCTCGGGTTAACACCGAGCACATACGTGTTGTATAGCATGAAGTATATCGCCATTATGCCTGCTGTCCAATACATTTTCTCTCTTAGAGAAAGCGGGGTTTTTGGATTTGAGATCGAGGGCACAAGCCACGATATCTTGTCCATGAATTCTAGAGCCATAAATCTCACAGTGTTGAGTTAATCAGTAGTAATTAATGACAAATTATTTATGCGTGTGCTTCACAGCCTCGCCTCGCAAGCGCAAAATATACGCACCTTTTCTGTTAGATTCGGTCGCGGTGATTTTTTTTGCAGTTTCGCCCAGCAAACCGTTCAAAAATTCAACAGAAAGTTCTACTAATTCTCTTTTTGAGTTTAGCTTATTAAAGGTTATTTGGACCTTGACTGGTCTTAAGCTTTCTATCTTAGAATCGCCAAGGTTTAGCAATTTTAGTATATTTCCCATGTACTTTACGTTGATTGATTTTAAGCCAGTACTTTGCAGCTTCTGTCGGAGTATACTTTCGCCAAGAAATGAATATATCGGTTTTAACGCCTCCACATATTCTCTAGTTAGCAGATTGCGCATTAGTAGGGTGTAATAGTTACCAGAAAGGCTTGGCGCGGGAAGGCCTTTTTTTTCAGTTGCAAGAGAGTTAAAGTGCACTGCAAGTTTGTGTATAAGTTCTTTAACGGGAGGTGGAGGTTGGAGTTGATCGTCGCGTGGGGGATAGGTAGAAAATTTGCAGTTCTTTGCGCCGTTGTATCTGCATTCGGTTTCTTGCAGGCGCGTATATGCGCCGCGAGCGGAAGTTATAAACCCAGAGATTATGCCAGCTTCAAACGAATGGGTGTTTGCGCCAAGATTGAAGCTATTGCTGTATATCTCGAATGTTATTTTATCAGGGAATATGTTATATGTTGTGCCGCTGTAACCTGCTTTTTCGAAGAACTGGGCGAGTTCTAGTACATATTCCTCATACCAGCCCTTGGGATTGTAATAAGCACAGATGCCGTACAACTCCTTTCCAATTGAAAATCCTTCTCTAAATGAGAAGTCGCGCATGTTAGGGGTAATGTTTGTAAGTACCTGGAGTATGAGCATTGCCTCTTCGTTTGTTTTTTGAGGGCTTTCATTTTTTAAGATGTTGTGCAGCAGCACCTCGTTTAAAGAGGAATATCTGAATTGCCTTATGGTTTGTATTTGTTTAGGCTTGCGACTTTTTAGCCTATGAGTTCCAAGCTTGGCTACGCGTTTTGGTCCTGTTTTTGATGATTTTCTGATAACCTTGGCTTTTTTCCTTTTTAATGCACGTCGCGCCAATTGCTCACCTCTTTCTTTTTCTTAAAGACCTGTGATGCTGCTTTGAAATTCTTTTAATATAATATGTAATTACAAACAGGTTTATTAATATTAAGATGAAAAGTAGCACGCTTTTATTATCAGAGATAAAAATATTAAGCCCAAAAATTTCCGTGCCACTCAGACCTATGGCAGTAAGGATTAGCAATGCCGGAGTTGTCGCGCAGCCGCAGCCCGTGAATATGCTTGCGATGAATGCGACAACGCTTCCAATCGTCGGAGCCATTATTTTTGCCTTATTTCTAATGGCGTGTTCAAACGAATATATGCCTATCGTCAACATGATTGAAGAAGTTATCGCAATCAAGTAGAATAAGTATTGCGGGAGCGGTTGTGTGAATATTACAATATGGTATGTTGCTACCAAGATTTCTGTCATTACAATGTAATACGCTATTGCTAATATGATGTTCAGGGCCATGTATTTGGGCTTGTATATGGATTTTAGGGTCTTGTAGGCACCCATTCAGATACCTAATCTTGCCTCTAAAGCCTGTATTGCTGGCAAACTGCATACGGGTGCGGAATTGCTTATTGAGGGACATACGTAAGCTATGTAAACATCTGCAGCTGCATACTCTGACCATGCGAATGCGTCGTTGAACTGTTGTAGTTGCCCTAATATTTGTGTGTGGCTCATGTGTTGCAATGGTAGGTTTGATGCCGATGTTGGCAGAGTATTACCAAAAATTATCGCATCAGCACCGGTGGCTATAACATTGCCCCAGAAAGTGAACGGTGTACCAGAAAACTTATTCGTGCTATTCATGAATTCCATCGCTGATTTGTAGGTTGAGTTGGGGGCATTGTCAATAAAATACGCTATGCCGCGCCGGGAAAAGTTAAATCCCTGTGTGATTGGCGATTCATATTCACCAGAAATGAAGTTTATGTAGCTGCTTGTATAGCCATTGCCGAAATCAACTCCAGAGGGAGTTGTATAATTGACCTTTGACCAATAGAGTGTTGGTATATCGCCATCTTGTAGTGCGCTATAGCCCTTATATAGACTCGAGAACGAGCCGAACCTTGAAAGTGCAAGCGCCATGGCCCACCTGTTTTCGGCACAGAAAATGCATGAAACAGCCCCAATGTATATCACGCTGGGCTTTCCGTTTACAACAAAGGGTGCATAGAGCGACTTGTTGGAAAGTTTAGTTGCGAACACAGTATCTGAGAATGAGCCGTTCATAAACATCATTCCTGCAGCTTCAAAATAACTATCTGGCGCAGCATTTATTATAGAAATTTCTGTTGTGTTTAGTGGGACATCTATATTTGCAAGCGTTGTCGATTGGTTAGACGAATTGTTTGGCGTTGCAGAAGAGAGATTGGATAGTGCACTTGATAGACCGGAGATCTGACTAGACAAAAGCACAAGTTTGGACTGTATGTTGCCTAGTTGTACTATGAGGTATGCCATTCCTATTGCAAGGATTGCTATAGCAACGCATAACACAATTGTTGTTATTTTGTTTCGTGGGTGTGTTCTTATGTGAATTTTCTCCATTGATATCGGGGTTTGTATTTGTTTTCATTATTAAATATGTTTAGATTTTATTATTAAGAGTGCAAAAACAGTGGTCAACTGTGCTGAAACAACTTACGAGAGAACTTCCACAAGATAAGCTGAAGGAGATAGCTGAGCTTGCTGATGCACACTGCCATCATGATGTGATAGAACCCAACAGCCTTAAACAGGCATCAGAAAGGGGGATAAAGACAATTATTGTGAATGGTGTTGATGTAGCATCTAATATGAAGGCTCTTGCAGTTTCAGACAATAGGCAGGTATTTGCAGCTATTGGATTGCATCCTAACAATCTGCAGAGCCTGAAAGAAATTGAGATAAATTACATAACAAAAATGATACGTGAGAGCAGTGGGATGATTGTGGCAATTGGAGAGATAGGCCTTGATTTTAGGTTTGCCACTGAAAGCAAGGAGCAGAAAAGGCAGATCGGTGTTTTTGAGAGCATGCTTGATCTTTCCATGGAACTCGACCTTCCAGTATGTGTGCACTCCAGGAAAGCACTAAAGAAGGTTTTAGACATATTAAGTGACAGGCACGTCAAGAGGGCGCATCTGCACTTCTTTGATGGTAATGTCGAGCTTGCAAAACGCATTGCCACACTGGGTTATATGGTTTCGGTAGCGCCTTTTGAATTTGAAAAAAATGTGAAATCAATAACATACATACCAATAGAAAATATAATGGCGGAAACAGATGCACCATCCGCAAACGCGCGCCTTATAGACCTCGAAAAGTCAGTAGGTACAATAGCAAGAATAAAGGAATTGGAGTTTAATAAAGCCGCAAGCATATTGACAAACAACACAAAAAGGTTCTTTAATACATATAGATTAAACATTATGCGAAAGGGCCCGTAGCTCAGCTTGGATAGAGCGACAGCCTTCTAATCCTTTGAAGAAAGCTGAAGGTCGCGGGTTCAAATCCCGCCGGGCCCGCTTAACTTGATGGGAAGAAATGAACCTCTGCGGGCTAAAGCCCGCAGTATCTCCTAAGATGCGAGTGCCTGTTGTCTGATTTTGTCTGATATGTCCTGTCTTCTGATGTAATTTTTCACCGTTTCCTCATCAGTTGGGCCGACACTTCCGTTGCTGTATCCTGCGCTCCAGAAATGCCCTCCCCAATATCTTTTCCTGTGATTGGGCATTTCTTTGAAGATGACATAAGACGAATAACCTTTCAACAGTTGCGCCGCGTAGGAAACTGATATTGTGTTAGGTACTGATATTTCCATATGAATGTGCGCAAAGTCGTCTCCGAAAGACAGTTCTTTTATCGTTATTTTGTACCGCTCTGCTATGTCATAAAGTGCACAGCGAATTATATCGGCGGTTTTTGAATTTCTGAACATTTTGTACCTGTATTTTGTTATGAAAATCATGTGCTGCCAGTTGTACTGGTGACCACCAGTTACATTTATATTCTTTGCATTGTTTACACTATTCATATTCTCTTGCCTCTGGCGGCTAACGCCGCCATTGGTAGGACTTCAACCATAAGGAATAGATATTTTACGTAGAATCGCAGCGTGCAATTCATCCACGACCTAAAGGACGTGGAATTCTTGCCTAAGGATTAAATAGTTTTAAAAGCATATCCCGTGCCTGTGAGAAAATGCAAGGGAAAATCGAGAAGGATGAGAAAGGGGAAAAAATGCAAACGGTTACCGTGAAGCTCAAGGTATCGGTAATAAGCAGAAAAGAGTTTGACAAAGTTCTTGCAAAAGGTAGCTGGCTAACAGAAACAATTCTTGACGCAGGTTTAGAGGGCGCTGTAAGAAGGCAGTTGTCAGACATGCTACGTCAAATTAAGGATAAGACATGGCCAAAAGAAGTTCTTAGGACAACAGAATCTAGAAAACCACACTGGGTTGAATTGCTAGGTACTGAACATCATATAGATTTCAAACTGCTGGAAGAAGACTAGGACCTTGTACTTGCTATTGGTCTGATTCCCTTTCTTGATTCGTATCTGTTTCAGAGGTTGCTCTACCGCCTCTTTTATCCTGTTTTACGGTGCGCGCGTTTGGGAACTGTATTGTCAGGTCTTCTTCAGTACTACTCTCCATCCATGCTTTTATGTAAGTTGCAATGTTTCTCAATGGTTTTGTAAACCTGTCTGTTATTGTATATGTCGTGCCCTCGTGATTAAGAAGGCCTATCTGCACTGCGTAGTCAAGATAGCGCTTTGCCGTTGCAATTGGTATGTGCTCTGGTACCTCTTTGAGCTTGAGCTGCTTTCTCTTCTTTACCTCAAGAAGCAGTGCCGCAAATCTATATGCCTCAGTTTCGTTGTCAAAAAATATTTTTGCAATCTCTCTAACATTTACGTTCTTTAACTTTTCCTTGAGTGGAGCATCTTCAAACTCCCAGTACTTTATCGGCATGCTATCAACTCTTATTTTTGATGAAAGTTATTATATCCTCATCCTTTAAGATGTGTGTTATTCCAACCCTTTGGTTTGGGTGCTTGGTGCTTGGTCCGTCAACATACGCGCACTTGAGTTCGTTAAAAATTTCTGTGTGGAGCTTTTTGGCAAGACCACCTACGGTTGTACCGTGTTTTATGGTGACTGGCGACCCTTTCTTCTCAAGTCTTGGTTTCAAATGAACCGTGATTAATCCAAGTTTATTATACATACTTTTCATCAAATTCTCAATACCGATGTTGGTCGTTGCGCTGATGGGAACAACCTCAATTTGATACCTTTTCGAAATCTCTGCAGCTGTTTTTTCATAATTTTTCTGAAGATCCACTTTGTTCAGTGCTACCAAGGCAGGAACGTAGGTCGCCTTGCCTGCAATGTTTGCTATCAGTTCGTCTTCGCTCATTTGCTCAAAAATTCTTACAGTCGCGTTATACGTACCGAAGCCGTTTAGTACAAGCCTTATGCTCTGGGCACTTATGCCTGACTTATTAAAATCGATTTTTATTCCGATATTTTGATTGCTTGGCTGGAGCTGCATGTGCGGCTTGCTCTTGTTTGGGTATATGTCAAGCAGATTAAGTTCCTTTATCAGTATATCGATTTGGCTTGTATCTTGTATGTCAACGACAAAGATGATCATCTCCGCACTCCTGAGTTGCGCGATTACACTTGTGCCGCCGCCAAGCCCAAGATGCGCGTTTTCCAGTATGCCGGGCATGTCTAGGAGCTGTATGTGCGCATTTTTGTATACAAGCATTCCGGGGATAATATTATTGGTCGTGAAGTAATAGGCCGCTGTTTTTGATCCGGCGTTGGTCAGTTTGTTTAAAATTGAGGATTTGCCTGTGCTTGGGAAACCCAGCAGAGCAACAGTTGCATCGCCCGCTTTCTTAACAAAAAATCCTTTGCCTTTTGCTTTCTTGCTTGCTTCAATTAGTTCTTTCCTGGTCCTTGCTATCTTCGAACGCAACATGCCCAGATATTTGTTTGTTGACTTGTCATCTCCTGTCTTTGTATATTCCTCTTGGAGCTCTTTGAGCACTGTTTCAAGCTTTCCCTTATCTGGCATATAAGCACCGATAGCAATTGCCTATACAAAAATATATTTCGTTGTATTTGTGTATACATATGTTAATTCTGGGATACGTTGTTGAGTAATGTATTTATATATTTTATCAGCAAAGATAAAAACGTTGCTGAATCATGAGGCAATAGTGAGAAAAATGGCGGCAAGAAGAAAAAAAGCAAGAAGAGACCCACCTAGGTCAAAGAGAAGAAGAAGGAGATAATCGGTTTTTTGTTTTTCCTTCTTCTTTTTCTTTTTTTACTTTACATTTTTGATAAAAATCTTTTCAGGTTTCTGTCATTTTTAAGCGTGTTGAAAGATCTCTTCATCTTATTGAAATCTGATATCAGGGATCTGACATCCTTTTCTGATACTCCGCTGCCCTTTGCAATGCGCCTTATCCTGCTTGCGTCGTTAAGGAGCCTCGCATCATTGCGCTCCCGCTTTGTCATGGATGCTATCATCACCTTGTATTTGTTTAGCTTTTCCTCACTCTGCTCCAACAGCTCCTTAGGCACATCTGGGGCGCCCATCATTCCAAAAATGTTCTTGAGCGGGCCCATCTTGTTAAGCGCCTTGAGTTGCGTATAAAATGTTTCAAAGTTCAGCTTTTCCAAATCAACCTCTTCGGGTTTTATGTTCGCTTCGCTTATCGCACTTTGAACGTGCTCCACCAAGCTTGCGATGTCTGGTACGCCGAGAAGCCCCCCTATGAATTTGTCAGCGTCATAAGGCTCGAAATCGTTGAGCTTTTCACCAATGCCCATGAATAGCGTTCTTGCCTTTGCCGCGTTTGCCGCACTCAGTGCACCGCCGCCCTTGCCCGAGCCATCCATTTTTGTCACTATTACGCCGTTTATCTTCACGGCGCTGTCAAATTCTCTGGCCTGCTTTCCTGCGACCTGGCCGGTATCCGCGCTTATTACCAATACCTTCTCGTCGGGCTTGAAGGAGTTGTTGACACGCTTAAGTTCCTCGATGAGCTCGCCATCAAGTGCGCTCCTGCCGCTCGTATCACAGATTATAACCTGCCTGTCTTTGAGCTTCTCGAGCCCAAGCCTTGCTATTTTTGCTGCATCTTTATCGCCCTTAATGCCAAAAAACGTTACATTCGCCTGCTTTGCGAGTGTTTCGAGCTGCTCGTAAGCTGCGGGTCTTATAACATCACAACAAATAAGCGCCGCGCTCATGCCCCTGTTTTGGTAGAACTTGGCAAGCTTCGCAGCAGTTGTCGTCTTCCCAGAACCATATAGCCCCATTAGCAGCACTTTGTGGGGTTTGAGCTCTGGTTCATAAGTAGAGCCCATGAGTTTTATGAGCTCTTCATAAACTATGTTTGTTATGTAGTCGTGGGGTGCAAGACCGGCAGGAGGTTTGCTTTTCAAAGCCTTTTCTTCTATCTCTTTTGTGAACTGGAAAACCAGTCCAACTTCTACATCTGCGTTGAGGAGGATTTTTTGGAGCTCTTTGCAGAATTCGCGGATTGTCTTTGCATCGATTATGGTTGACCTGGACAGCTTTGCAATCGCCTGTCGCAGTCCTTCTCCTAAATCCATATAAACATCTACAGCGTTACCGCTTTTATCATATTTATAGCTTTTCGTTTTAAATTTCAACAGAGTGCTATAGCAGGTGCAGAACGGACAAGAAGCAGATTGTATTTAGCTAATTAGGATTCTGGCTCTTCAGTTTCTGGACTCTCTTCATTACTTCCAGTGTCTTCAGAGGTATTATTCTCTTCAGTTTCTGGGATCTCTTCATTATCACTGTGCTCTTCAGTTTCTGGGATCTCTTCGTTGCTGTTGTTCTCTTCGGTTCCCTCCCCACGGGCTCCTCGGATCCTTCTGTCAGTTGAATAGGCTACTGCAGCTGCAACCGCTATTATGGTTGCGATAAGCGCAGGTGTTAATAGATCTTTGGGTACGGGTTTAGGCGCAAGTACTATTGCATTGCCTATAGTATAGATGTAGCTTGTGCCGGCATTCGTGTAGTTTGAGTTACCCACGGTTGAGAATACATAATAATATATGCCAGCTTGTGATTCGGTGTCTTCTATTAATGCGTTTGTCGTGTTTATGAGGCGGTTGTTAAGGAACAGATCTGCAACGAGCTGGTTGCCATTGCTTATTATCTCTGCCGTTGTAGTACATGATTTGCTGCTGTTGTATGTATAGTTCGCACATTCGTGCACAAACTTCAGGGTTGGTATGAATTTTGGTTTTGTAAATGTGGTAAGCTGTGAAACTACGTTTGCATTAAGGTCCCTGCCTGTGAGAGTGTAGGTACCTGGAACAAACTCCGTGTTGTTGTACATTGCCGTGCCCTTGCCTGTCGCTATAATATTGTTATTTGCAAGCAGCTCAACTGTGTTGTTTTTGTTAGAGCTAGTTGCTATTATTGTGTTGCCATTTACTGAAAGGTTCACGTTTATGATTGGAGCTGAACAAAACTCAATAGTTATTGAATGGTCTAGAGGGATATATGAAATATTGGTAAGTTTGATATAGAAGTTATAACCCTTGCCTTTAGTCACATTTACTGGCTCATTAGGTTGCAGAGTATATGCTACATTATTTACACTAACTCCAGACTGATCTGGAGAAATAAAGTTCATGTCTATTGTGAACGTTGTTCCATGCAAGATGACTGTTTCTGAGTTGTACCTTGAGAAGTTTGTTATTTGGAAGCATTCGCCATTGGGTGATCTTGTAACAGTAGGTAAGAAAGTGCCACCAAAGCTGCCGCCCGCTGTTCCTCCGCCACCGCCACCTCCGCCAATAGTGCTAGTTGAAGCTGTAGTCGGTGTTGTAGTCATAGATGTAGATTCTGATGTTGATGAAGAAGAGGCCGATGTAGATGTGGAGGTTGTTGAAGAAGATGTTGTTGTGGGCGCAGAAGTTGTAGAAGTTGAAATTGTAGTTGAGTATGAAGTTGTTGTTGGGATTGATGTGGTGTACGATGTGGTTGGAATCGACGTTGTATAAGTCGTTGTTGGGATTGTGGTGTAGATTGATGTGGTATATGAGGTGGTTGGAATTGTTGTATAAATTGAGGTTGTAGTTGTTGCTATAGGTTTGACCTGTACGATTATGTAGCCGTTGAAATTATTAAGTGTAAGGGTTGTAGGGTTTGAGAAACCATTTTGGTAGTAGATGGGGTTGCTTGGATTGCATGTTAAACCGTTGCAATAATTGGGGTTTGAAATCCAAGAGTAGAAACTGGCGCTGTTTGGTGGATTAGAGTCGAAAACGTAGCCGGTTGGTGGGCTTGCTGTGATTTGGAATTGACCATTAGGGACAGAATATGAGGGTGCTGAAGTCCATCCGCCACCTGTAAATGAGTATGTGGAAAATGCTCCGACACCACTGATTGTAATTGTTCCAGCCACGCCTGAAGATGACGCATCATTTTGCATAAGGAAATGAACGGTGCTATACCCTATTGTGGTTGTTGGAATCGTTGTATAAACTGATGTGGTGTACGATGTGGTTGGGATCGAAGTTGTATAAGTCGTTGTTGGGATTGTGGTTGTTACCGTGTGATAGTTTATTGCCAAATCGCCAACGCACACACTATCCCAGCCAGAAGCATCGAAGTAGACCGACGTGCTAGAAGAGTATTGATTTGTAATATGCACCCCCCCTCGAGAGGTTGACCAAGAACCAAAATTATAACCAGCTATACTACTTGAGGATAAAGTATAATACGTTCCTATTTGTATTGGGGCTCGCCCACCATCGCCGTAAAATTGGCCGTTAAGATAAAATCCGCCACCGATGTTGTTCGGATTGGCATAAGTGCATATGTAATATTGAGATACGGTAGTTGTAGTTGAAGGCATGGATGTTGTTGATGTTGTTGGTACTGTTATGGGGCATGTTGCTTGATGATACGCGTCTACATTTGAGAAGGAACAGGTTGTGCCAGTTGATGTTGTTATAGTGCCAGAATAATAGCCTAATGAACTTCCACCGCTCTGTGTTACTTCGAAGTAGAGGGTATGTGAACCCTGGGGCGTGTCCATGCTGAAAGACCAGGTTGCTCCTGAATTCTTAATAGTTTGAGCATCAGGAGAGTTTTGATATACACCATCACTAAGATAGCTGCCTGGGCTCTTATCTATCCAGATTTCCCAGTATCTTGAATATGAATCTGCAGAGTCACTTGCTTGTATGTTGAAGCCTACTGATGCAGCACTTACAGCAGCCATTCTGCTAAACAGGAAAAGGGTTAGACCGAGGGCTAGCGCAATGAGTGCTCTATTGTTTTTAGTATTCATAATTCCCCCGTGAGTTTAAACTAGTGGCCATTAAATTAATAGTCGGACCAATAAAGTCCAAAGTTTAGTATATTATATAATTTAGGAAATATTTAAGGTTTTCTACACTAGGCGGTTGTCCAATAATTCCCCTATTCTAACTTCGAATCCCAGGGTTTAAACCCTGGGGTACATACTGATTTTGGTGACCAGTATGTACAAACAAAAACGAATTTGGAAATTATATAACCAAGAGTTG